>Ga0157357_1000165_pt1 | contig 27153 bp, 22 predicted proteins | sample AttcapACBM1_FD_111485 | JGI IMG/M metagenome (GOLD analysis project Ga0157357, IMG submission 111485) | Fungus gardens microbial communities from leaf cutter ant in Botucatu, State of Sao Paulo, Brazil - Atta capiguara ACBM1 | ecosystem: Host-associated > Fungi > Mycelium > Unclassified ... | reverse complement strand
TGCTACTATATGGTGTACACATGGTGCATGCATGGATGACACATGGACTTTAGGGTAAGATGCACAGTAGAAGCATAGTCATAGTATGGACCACATGTAATAGTATATATATAGTGTAGCAATCTAGCAAAGACTCCTTGTCAAGTTCTCTTGTGATCCCTACATCAATAGCCTACTGAGAGCTTTACTTGCTTGTGTTACTATTGGACTTTGTGTCTAGTAGTTGCCACAACACTCTCATCTGTCAGTCTTTAAATTTTGTTCAGTCACTATCAAACTACCCTAAGTCTGGGACCATAATCTTAAGTATAACTATCTGCTTGTTGTACACTGCTAGTACTGGTGCTGTTGATATTGCATTTGTTGTTTCTATTTCTATTATTACTTCTGAAGCTTATTCTTCTGTGATTCTCAATAATTCTAATTATTCTAACAATGTCTTGATATTATTTTCTCAATATTGATTCATCCTGCTATTCATAGACTGTGCCACAAATGTTATTTCATATATTTCTACAGTAAAACAGTGTAATGTTCTAGTAGCCCAACCACTATGTACTCTTCTTTTGCAAGATGAGCCTAGTGATGTTTTACTAAATATTACAACCTTTAGCTTGGCTCAGGTTGCAACTTAGACAAAGACTTGAGAGAAATAAGAGATATGATCAATTGGTAAAGTGTAAAGATACAGAATAGTATCTACAACTATATATACCTAAAGACTATGAGAAGAATATATACTAAGAAGCAAGGATAGCATGGGGAAAACATAAGAAAGTCTCTCCTACTACATGAGGCAATTACTGATTATATACAAGGAAAGAGTGAGGCATAGCATAAATGAGTCAGAGTTATGAAACAATCCCAACACATGTTGTCTGTTCAATGTCTACCTGTGGAACATGAGGCATTGATCATAATAGATGTGTTTGATATGTTGTGTTCAAGAGGCATATTGGTTTGAAAGGGATTTAACTATTCCCCTCTCTCAAGTTGTTCAGCCTACCATATACTGTTGGACTGTGCTTGCATTCATTCTACATAATCTATGAAGGATGTATAAGATCTATTGAAGAGTGTTCTTGGTAGGTGCTATAAGAGTTTTGGTGGTTGTGTTAGAGTTGGAGAGTAGAAAAGTTCAATATATTCACTAATTCTCTATAATGCACTATCATTCAAGATGGTGATATGAGAGAAAGAAGCAATGGTATAACATCACATCATACCCTTTACCTAAGCTCAAAAGGAAAAGGAAAACCAAATAAAAAGGAAAAAAAAGAATAAGAGAGAAAGAAAATTTCTCCATCTATTGTTCACAACTCTGATAATTGACTCTTTTATATTGGAAAGAGATAGAAATACATACTGTATAAATTTTTTGTCAGCACAGCATGATATCCTGCCAGTGGGTGCAGCATAAGCATGTTTTTTGTGGGTATGCGCCCAAAAATGAAGAAATAATAGAAAAGGAGATGATAAAATGAGAAATAAAAATAGAAAGTTTGAAACTTCTATGTATTCATTTGTTACACCTCTTCATCAATCCACAGTTTGATTCCTGAGCTATCAGAGTGATTCATAAGGCTTCTAGGATCTTGTAATTGCTACCTGTGCTCCAATTTTAACAAGTCTATCTTGATGTAAATGCAAGCTTTGTAAGGGAAGTCTAGAAAGTTAGAGATAAGATATCAGTTCTTCTTGGTGATGTTGTTAAGACCAACGCAAAGAGAACAGGAACTCTGTGAGTACAAATAATTATCGATAAAAAATAAGAAACTACAACAGGAGTCAGTAAGGTAGTCACTTGACAGATTAACGATGATAACATTGTGCAGTCAACATTGTGCAGTCACTTGATAGATTAACGTGTGCAGTCACTTGACAGATTACACGATGATGACATTGTGTCGTCATTATTCATCAGTTGGTTAAAACAATTCCCGAACTTCCCCGCGATCTTTCGTTTTCATCTCAGTTGCCAGATAATTATGGCTCCTATAACCAACGGACGTGTTTTGTTCATGTCTGTCCCTGATGGTGAGTAGCAAGCAATCCCTACACTTCTTGGGTCGACTCATATCTATATCTTTGGATTCAGGATATCCTGAACCAGGGAAGACGACAGTTTTTGACGAATCTGAAACCATTGACTTGGACAATGTTAATTTGAAAGGAGGTTTTCTCTTAAAAACGCTCTATCTATCTGTCGATCCTTACTTCCGTGGAAGGATGCGCGAGCCTCAGATCAAATCATATGCGGCAAGCAGTCTCTTCTTCGATCAGTCTTGTCATCAGAATTTATCAAGCATGTTTCAACCCACAGCCTGCGTTCCGTATAGGAGGATCGTGAGTTCTCGCGTTGTTGGTATTAGCTGTTATTCCGATGTCCTATATTAGGCTCAATGGTCATGGCATTGGCGTTGTACTTCGTTCAGAACATGATGGTGTAAAGAAAGGCGATTATGTTCATGGTTTTTTTCGTGAGTATTCATTCAGTTCTTTGTTTTGGATACATTGAAAGGGGTATTCAGAGCATCAACAATATAACATCTTACCCGATCTTGAAAGCATGTATGTTGTTGATAACAAACATAATATTCCTTTATCAGCTTTCATCGGCCCCGCTGGAATGCCTGGTAAATGTTTCAGTAGCCTTCAGAATTTTTTTTAAGCGTTTGGTTAAGGACAAACTGCATATATGGCGTGGAAGAAGTATTCACATGTAAAGCAGGTGGGTTATTTTCGGTCTAGTTGATGGTTGTGTGCGAATTATCGTCGTATAGGGTGAGACGGTTTTTGTCTCGACTGGTGCAGGTACCGTTTCTCCTTTCAATATCCGTCGTAGAAGCTGATCATCACACTTGGACCCAAGGTCCTGTGGGATCGTAAGTGAATCTGCGACGTGTCCATCCTAGTTTCGTACCTAGCCTGGTGCAGTCTTGTTATTCAGCTCGCCAAGATGGACGGAACTCGAGTCATTGCGTCGGCTGGCTCAGAGGAGAAGGTGAATTTCATGAAGGAAATAGGGGCTGATGTCGCTTTCAATTACAAAACAACCGATACGAAAGAAGTCCTTCGAAAAGAAGGACCTATAGATATGTAAGTCGTCACTCCTTCGTGTGATATAAGCCTTAGTTGACGACATGTAAGCTACTGGGATAATGTCGGTGGCGATACACTTTCAGCAGCTCTCGATGCTGCGTCGATCGGTGCAAGATTCATAGTAAGCAATTGCTTGTGTTCTTCTATGACAAACTCTGAGTTGGGCTATAGATTTGCGGCATGATCTCAGGTTATGACCGTTGTATTTGTTTTCTAATATATCAGGGGTAATCTCTTCACTAGGTTATAATAATGGTGGTGCCCCGGTCAGAGTACGTCACTATGCTCGTTTTCACGTCCTTGAACCCAGAACTTGCTGCAGAACTTGGATCAAGTTTTTGCAAAATCCCTGACTATACAAGGCTTTCTTGTGGGCATGTTGGAGGCAGAGTACAGAAGGGAATTCTATGAGGTCATGCCCAAGGCAATTTCGGAAGGTAAAATCAAATGGCGCGAGGAAGTCTGGGATGGACTTGAAAAAATGGGCGAAGCGATACTGGCTGTTCAGAAAGGCGAGAACAAAGCAAAGGTAGTAGTGAGAGTTGCTTCGATCGAGGATTGATGAGGTGGCGCAGAGGAACTATTAATAGTTCTTGGCCACTTTGATACATCTTTAGTAGTATTTCTGATTACTCGGTGGCTAGGCATTGCTTCTTAATCTCCAACAAGTAGAGACAGAACCACAGCACAAGAAAACAAACAAGTGAGACTGAACTTGGACATCCGCATCAGAATTACATTCCCCCAGGCTGTAATTCTCACTCACTAGTCTCACTAGTCTCACTAGTCCCGATAGAGCCTCGCCCATCCTGGAGCCGAACAGCTTCACTTTACGTAATTTGGGCACTATTTACATCGGAGAGGTTTTGAACTCCCCGTGATGGACAGCGACAAGAGAGTCTTTTCTGTTGAGAAAGAGGACGGCAGTCAATCGTCGTCCGTGTCCCCCTTCACTGGAAGTAGGGTCCAGGAGACTAGTCCTGATCCTCCCCTGTGTCCTGCACGCGAGTCGACGCTTTATCCTCGGTCTACACCACCTGTAATTCCTCCGGAACACGAGCATCGTACACTTGTGCTATGTTTCGACGGCACAGGTGATCAGTTTGACGCCGACAACTCAAACATCGTTCAACTAGTTTCTCTTCTCAAAAAAAATGACCGCAATAAACAAATGATGTACTATCAGGTACGGTATGGCCTCTCAGTGCGTGTATGGTTTTTCTCACTATGCTACAGGCTGGAATTGGAACATACACTGTTTCGAAAGCTGTGACACCTTTCGTGTCCACCTTTCAAAAGGTGAGTATATACTCTTCCAGGGTCGTTTCCTTTCGCTAACAAATTTTCAGACTCTTGACCAAATCTTTGCTTGGAATCTCGACGTACATGTCATGGGTGGTTACCAATTCCTTATGCAGAACTGTATGCGGGGCATTGATGACTTTTGTTCAAGCTCACTAATCTGCGTTTATTCCAGACATTGAGGGCGATAAGATCAGTATCTTTGGTTTTTCGCGTGGTGCCTACACAGCGCGGTGCCTTGCTGGAATGCTTCATAAAGTTGGTCTTCTCCCAGCGGACAACGTCCAGCAGATTCCTTTTGCCTACAAAATGTACACACGTGTCGATCACATAGGCTGGGAGCAGTCAAATGGTTTCAAGAAAGCGTTCGGCATCGACGTTACAATTGACTTTCTTGGTGTATGGTATGGCTTGTCAGTTACCCCTTCCTCACTCAGCTGCCCACTCACTATCTTAGGGATACTGTTGATTCCGTTGGATTCTTCCCAAAGAGGCTTCCTTTTACCACATCCAACACAATTGTTCGGACTTTCAGACATGCGATTTCGCTAGATGAACGCCGTGCCAAATTCCGGGCTAATTTCTGGAATCGACCAAACCAAAAGGAACTCAAACTTGGCACTCAGGCGAATCCAGGTCCACAGCAGTCAATGCAGCCTTGTAACTCGGCCGAGAGTGCAATCAATGAGAAAGCATCACTCACTACCTCTTTGGCATCTCCGCAAACCTCATTCGTCGAAAATTGTAACGGAAGTAGTCATGCCAAAAGTCATAACCATCATAATAAGAAAAACCTGCCTCATTCTTCTGAGCTCGACAAAAAATTGAATCTCATGGAACAAGAGTATCCAACTCACAAGGAGTATACGACTGACGTTGAAGAAGTCTGGTTTGCAGTATGTTGATTTCTGTCCTGAGTTACTCCACAAGAGCTGATATTTTTGAAAGGGTTGTCATGCCGACGTAGGTGGGGGTTCAGTTAGTAACAAGACTCGCCACTCCTTGGCGCGGATATCTCTTCGTTGGATGGTTCGCGAATGCTTCAAAACGAATACAGGAATTATGTTTGAAGCTGCGTCATTAAAGGAAATTGGACTGGACCCTGCAACATTATACCCTTTTGTTTTACCTCGACCACCTCCTTGCTGTGTAAAACAAATGGAACACCAGGTTCGCAGGCGACCCACAAACCCAATTCCGGTGCGACTTCATGCGGCCTTGAAAAATAAACGACATGCAGAGATACATGCTCGACATGTTATTTCTCCAGCACAGTTTTTGGGCTCGGAAGAAGAAGAGGAGCTCCATGATGCACTTTCTCCTGCGTATGATCAATTGAAATTGCAGAGGTTTTGGTGGCTAGGTGAGATAATACCTTTAAGTCTCAAATATCAGAGAGGAAACAATGAGTGGGTAACACGATTCGGGTGCGTAAATCAAATGTGGTATAGTTTTCGATGGGATATTCAAACCTCGGGTTGGTCAGATGTAATCTTGCGCAACCCCGGTTTATCCCTAAGCAAGTTCAACACGGGGTCAAGATTCATAGGAGTGTTAAATTGCGCATGGATGCAGAACACGAGAACGAGAAGAAGAAAGGTAAGAAGTATAGACCCAAGGCAGATCTCCGTGTCGAGCCTACGTGGGTCGATTAGCTTATTGTTTTTCTTAACCCGACACTTAGTATATCTAATGATCCCTGCACACCTTTTATTTATACTTAATCATGGAATCAAAGTGTTATTCAACAATGCTATGATTAAAATTACAATGATGCAAATATACTAGTGCAATCCAAGATGTCGAATACATAATTCTGGATAATTCTAGCAATAATCATCCTTGAGGGGTATTGTATACATACATACATATATTAATTTCACGCTTGTTCGAGAAGCTTGCATGCCTCTAACATACGCTTAGCAACTCCTTTAACCTGCAGATGAAATGAGATACTGTCTATTTTAGAAACACATACTGATACTCACATTAGCAGGGTAAAATGGTGTGAAATGATGTCCAGGAATATCCAAAACTTTTAATGGTTCAGACGCGAGACTGTCCCAGCCGGCAGTAGCAATACTTGGGTCACTGCGATCTGCAAGCCAAATCGGGACATCTGGCACTCCGGAAGGATTAAAACCCTCCGAGGAACGAAGCAAGACCAAAGGAGGACAAGTACCCTCTGTAGCATAAGGGTTATACTTTCCAAGCATACGTGCATTCATTGCGAATTGAGCTTTGACTAAGCGACCCAAATCGGAATTTGCACTACGAGAATCAAGGTTGACCACAGATTCGATAAGCGCGTCGGAAAGAGGGACATGATTGATGGGGCTGGGTGAGTCAATGAGAAGAATACCCTGAGTCTTAATTCCCATCTTCGCAAGTTGAAGAGATGTCTCATATGCAGCCACCCCACCAAAAGACCATCCTGTAGACAGATCTTAGTGCAACGACAAAACTTGATTAGAATCATGCTCACCTCCGAGGATAACGGGTCCGGTCGTAATATTTGAGATGTATTTGGCGTACGCAAAAGCCATTGCAGCAACACCTGACCAAGGTTCCGAGGATATGAAATGGGGATTATTGAAACCCCATACTTGACGCTCGAGAGACATGATACCATTATAATAGTTGATCAATCCACTACCATCGTGAATGAGGAACAAAGGAAGGGCTTTTGAAGCAGACTTTTGGAGAGGGAGTGGAACAGTATCAAGTTTCAATGCCTTGGTAAGACGAGTGGCACTGACAGTGGGAATCTTGACAGAAAAATTGGGCTCCTGGACGGTCACCTTGGGGGGTGAAACGTTGTAGGTGACAACGTCGTGCACAGACTGTTTGCTTGTTCGAGGAGGATGTTGTATCTTGGCGACAGATACCTGCGAGGAAAGATATGATTGGATTTTACGTGCGGTGTGGTGATCGCTGAAGAAGGTTCCGGGAAGATCCAGCCGAAATTCGGTCCTGAGAGCTGCCAGAGCTTCAATCGAAGTCAAGGAGTCAAGACCAAAGCTTCCAAGATCGGAATCCAAGTCAATATCTTTGGGGCGGACATCGAGGACAGCGGCAAGGATGATCCTGACGTCCACATCGTTGTCAACAACTAAGGGCGCGGGCTCCGGCAAGCTTTCATCAGCTACTAATGTGCGCGGAGATGAAATTCCACTCTGAGGCTCCCTCTCATACCCGTCAACAGCAGGAGCGGAAGGAATAATGGGGACAGAAGAACCAATTGGAGCAGAGGACTTCTGAACTGAGTGAGTTGGCATAGATCTAGGGAGAGAAGGAGCACAGCGACGTTCTGCACGAGATTTTGCAGCGAGTACAAGGCCTTTCTTCAAGTTGTTAAGGCGGACCTTCTTGAAGTGTACCCCTTTCAGATGTGCAACGAGCACCGGAGGTTCACTACGCTTGATAGCGTATACCTCGGCCAACATGACACCCTGGTCTGGAAGCCACCCATTGCTACAGTAGATGCCATATGAAGCGTTATTATCAATCTGCTCTGGGATCACCTTCACGGACTCAACCTTCCTGCAAATGTAAGCATCGTTGGCGCCTCCATGCATGTTGGCCACAAATCCGGCAATGTGAAGCATTGTGTCAATAAACACGGGATGAACAACGAATCTGCCGTGACTATGAGACGGCGGAAGCTTCACCGGAGCATAAGCTTCCATGCTGGCAGCGTCAACTGTGATCGACTCCATTGTGCGATATCCCTTAGCATAGTCGACGACGCGAGGGAAGATTACTTCGTAAACTGTACGAGTCGAGAAAAGCTGAGGTGCCTTCCCACTCTTTGGCTTGAGTACGGCTGTCATGTGACGATTGATCACAGGAAGCGTACGGTGGAACTTTGTCTGGGTCTTCGAAATTATCTCTGTCTTGAACTTTCCATGGACATGAACAGACTCTTCAACGGATCCCTCAACACGGGACGCAACGAAGAACTTCCCACTGCCATCTGATCCTATTGCGATATTCGTGATGACAGTCCTCGAGACCTCCTCGTGATATACGAGCGGCTTTACAAACTCGATGCTGTGCAAGATGGCATGTTTATCCGGGGAAGGAACAGAAAGTTTCCCGCATGCAAGTTTGAGGCCTGCGAAAACTTGCTCAAGATAGACCGACGCTGGGCAGAGCGACATTCCACCAACGCTGTGACCCCGAATGGAACTGGCTAATTGACTGATTGGCGTCTCAAAAATTGCGTTATGACCATTCTCTTCGGTGGAAAACTGTGACCAGGCTCCAAGCATGTTGAATTCAGTATTCAGGGGATTAGGTGGCGACGGATTGGACGATGGTGCTGCATGAGAAACAACTGAAGCTGAACTGTCCTCTGTAAATGGGACCCAAAACTTCGTTGTGGCAAACGGGTATGTAACGAAACTGACACAGGAAACAGAAATATGAGAGAAAGCGTCACGCCAACGAATGGGAGCATTAGTAGTGTATAGTTGGGAAAGCGTTGCGGTAAGCGTTGACCAAGGTTCTTGATGTTTGATAAGGGAACCAAGGAGAAGAGAGGACTTTGGCACCTGAGCGATACCCTTCAGCATTGGGAGGGTGGTAATGTGTGGCCCAATCTCAATCCATGCACCAATCGAAGACACCATCGTACTGGTAACCAATTCTTGTATACCTTTTGCGAAAAGCACAGGTTCAGAACAATGACGAGCAAAATAGCTGGCATCAAAGACGGACCCATCACCGGGCAAGACCAGAGAACCGAAGACGTTGGAGATGATGGGAATAGATGGTGTATTAATGGTAATGCATTTGCAGAGCTCCCTGAGGTCTTTAAGGAGTGGCTCCATAGCTGAGCTGTGGAAACCGAACGGTACAGGCAGCAGAGCATTTTTACAATGGACGTGGGTGTCGAGGTGTGATTTGAGGGTTTTCAGCTGGGAGATCGGACCAGCGAGAACGTTATCGACGGAGCTGTTGAAACATGCGATTGAAACTTCAGAGAATTCACGGGAGGAATTGATGACATTCTGTATATCTGTGGATGGCAGATGCACAGCCAGCATCGAAGTGGAGTCCACAGCACATTTTTGGACCATGTATCGCACCCTGTTTGCAATAATCATGAGGGCGCCCTTCAAAGTGAGAACGTTCGCAACAACCAGCGCAGCGTATTCGCCGAGACTGGTAATCAGGTCAGATGGGGATTACCAATAAATTTGGAGAAAGACTGTACCTGTGACCAACTACAACATTGGGAGTAATACCCCAAGATATCCACATTTTGGCCAGAGCATACTCCAGAGAAAAGATCGCAGCTTGATTTGCTTCAAATTCCTCGAGTTTCGTGAGACCACTTGAATTCCCTTCAGCCGCAATGATGGGAAGAACACCAGGAAAACCAGCGGTGATAAGTATTGAATGACAGTCATCAATGACTTTCCTGAACAACGGTGATGTCCGGTACAAAGACTGGCCCATACCAAGGGATTGGCCTCCCTGGCCCGAGAAAACAAATGCGGCGGTGAAAGGGCTATCTTTGACCTGGATAACTGAGGCTTTTTCAAGCTTCTCAGCGAGTTCTTCCTTACTGTTGATAGAAACAGCGAGGCGATGTTCATAGAGATGCCTGCGGGCGGTCGATGTATATGCAATGTTGTATAGAGACTCATCCACATGCTTTGGGTCCTGGATCCATTCAATGACGAGCTTACGAAGGACATTGAGTGCATTTGAGTCCCTTGCTGAGATGCCAAAGACAACGGGCAGCCCTGTGGCAATATCTCCAGGAGGAGTAGCGAGGTATTCTTCAACGATCATAGCGGCATTTGAACCCGCTGCTCCGAAATTACTTAAAAGGGCGACCCGGGACTTCCCCTCAGATGGCATCCAGGCAGTCATAGCGGTGTCAATGACGGTATTATCGGAGGTAAGATCACTTATGCGGGGATTCAAGTTTTTGAGCGATATTACAGGAGGGATCGACTTGCGACGGAGCATGAGCAGGAGTTTAGCTAGACCAGCAACGCCCGATGCAGCTTCGAGGTGTCCAATATTGGATTTAACGGAGGTGATGTGGAGGGGATTATTAGAGGGACGATTTTGGGCTAAGACGCTTCGAATACTCTCCAGCTCGTTGGGGTCACCGGCTTGAGTACCGGTTCCATGAGCCTCGACCACGTTGATGCGGTGGGCATCAATGCCTGCGGTCTCGAGGACGCGATGGAAAAGATTGGCTTGGGTAGGCGCGTGGGGATGTGTGATTGAGTGGGCAAGTCCACTTTGATTGACTTCAATGCCCCGGATGACACCAAGGATATTATCGTTCTCGGCCACTGCGTCAGCAAGGCGTTTCAAGACAAACATACCAACACCTTCGGATCGAGAGTAGCCATCTGCGGAAGCATCGAAAGCTTTACATTGACCAGTCGAACTTAGGAAGTGGCCCCTATCAAGGCCCAAGAACATCTGAAAGAAAATGAAATTAATGTTGATCGATATTAGTGTAAGATCTGCATACATCGGGACTGGAGATGATATTGACGCCACCAACAAGTGCAGCATTGCAATCCCCGTTATTTAGTGCCCGAGCACCCTGGTAGAAAGCCACCGCAGAGGAAGAACACGCTGTGTCGATAACAAAAGAAGGGCCGCTCAACTTCATTGCATATGAGATGCGGCCACTCAAGAACGCCTTCAATGTGCCTAGGAAGGATCTTTGCTCAATGGTCATCGTATGCCTAGATTTAGACTCACCCGTGCTATAGTAAACGTCAATCTCATTTCGCATGTTCTGAAGGTAATCATGGGTCGCAACTCCCACATAACATCCAAAGGTTTCTGGACTCCAGGTTTGAGTGGAAGAAGGCACATAGCCTGCATCCTCGAGTGCCTCGTATGCAGCGTGCAAGAGTATGCGTTGTTGAGGATCCATACTCTTGGCTTCGCGAGGGCTGATCTTGAAAAACCTAAGATGGGTGAGGACAGATTCAAAATGATAATGTGAGACGTACTTATTATCAAACTCGTCTACATTTACAATAAAGTTACCAGTGTGTGCTTTCATGTGTCGTTTGGGATATTTCCTACAATTGTAGTCGTCGACCCTGAAACGATGTTCTGGAATCTATTCGTGGCAACAGATTTTATCAGGGGGATAAGAAGATGGTTAACAAAACGTACCTCCAAAATTGTATTGATGCCAGCCTCAAGGACCTCCCACAACTTCTCGTTGTTTGAAGCCCCTGGCATATTTATAGCCATTCCAACAATAGCGATTGGCCCTTGTGATGTCACGCCTTTGTTCACGAAGCAAGTCTTCGACAGATCGACGGTTGAAACACTCCCTCGACAGAAGGTACGATCAAGAGCCTTTGTCAAACTGGTTCCAGGGCCACAATTAAGGAGTTTCACAGGGATGTCTAGCGGAACCGCAGCAACAGTTTTCTCAGCAACAGAAACCCAGTCAACTCGCTGAATGATTATCATATCGACCACTCGCTCCACCAATGTCTGAGCACCCATGGCATCACATGTGATAGCATCGCCATCAAGGGTTGAACGAATAGGTACACGGATATCAGCAAAGGAAGGGAACTTGATGCTTCGCCTAGCAATGTCAGAAAGGACACGATCTCGAACCAATTCAGCAAGTACAGGAGTATGGTAGAACATATCCAAGCTTGTTTTGTGGACTACAGCTTCTGTGGAGAGGTTGGCAGAAAAGGTTGCCAGGTAATCTGGCCGACCGGAAACGGTGATGCAAGTAGCATCAGTAATCACTGTCACAGATAGGACAGAGTCTCCAATTCTCTATAGAGACAAAAAGATAGAATATTAACAGCTGATGGGTGTAGTAACATGAAACAGATACCTTGTTAAAGGACTGGACAGCGCCGTCTACGACCTCAGCTGTCAAGCCCATGAATACAAGGCCCCAAGGGAAAGAGGGATCATGATCTGGTGAAGCCACAGAGAGTGCTTTCTGGCGGTAGGCTTGAGCACCGATACCGATCCAGATAGCGAGACGATAGGCCTCGACCGCTCGTGAAATAAAAGTGGTAGTATTGAGCGAGGTGCCAACGACAACGGCGGATAATATCCCAGAGGACAAACCCAGAATACCAGTCCCGTATTCCGCGTTGCGCTGAAGGAGGTCGCTGAAGGGTGTGAAGGAACCTGTGGTTTCAGTAATGTGGTCAATGAAAATGAGGTATCGAAGAATTTGGAAAAGGAATAAGGTTGGACCAGAGATCACTGGATTGTGGCGATAACGTGCACTGGGAATTGCGAGAAGAGTCGGTGGCTTCGAGAAGTCGGCCAAATCGATGTCGGCTTCCTCTAACTCATTCAAACTCAAAGTCGAAAGTTCCGAGATGAAGGACTCGTGGCATGCAGATAAGAAGATAGAGCCTGAGGGGGTCGAAGCGTCGCTCAAAGCTTGTTCGTGAGCATAGGAAGTGCTGGAAGCTGATGTGTCCTGACCAGCGAAAACAGGTATGTACAGAGTGGCGGAAGCCATCTGTCTATGTCGAATTTGGGAACATCCCATGAATCGACAGGTCTTTATATCAAGAATGACCCCTGATGTCACGTCAAATCTGGAAGGAGTCGGTATGGACCAACACAGGATATTTTGGAGGGTACTACTGCATGTGACAGGAGAATGTTAATCGGGTCGTGATACTATCAAGAGGATGTGACTGAAAGTGCAGATCCTCTCCGGGCAGTGACTCGCCCGAACTCTATGAGTGGATAACATCCAGTGTCCTAAACAGAATAGGATGTCAGCTTGAGGAGAGATATGAACCAGGGACAATGTGTACCCACCGAGATCTCCGTTGCCTCAGGCGATGTATCCGGAAGCTAATAATCATTGAATGAGTGAATAATGAATATTTTAACGACAGACTTACAGGTCAGAAGAACAAAATCTACAATGAATTGACCTCAACTTCTTTTCACCCATGAACTACAGGATTGAAATCCTTATGTACTCTTGTTTGGTCCTGTTGCCTGACCCATTCAACTTTTTCTCATACGTCTCAGTCACTGAGCACACAATATCTCCGCCTGACATACATGTATCGGCTATTTTTCTGTTCCGTCTCTCTACCGCCGAAAAAATTCAACTGATTATTATATAACAATCGTGCCATCTTAAATGGCAAACCTCCAACTATTAGAGGCCGAATTCACAGCGTATTCGAGTTAATCTCCGACCAGTCCTTCTTTTCCCTCTCCCCTGATTGACCAGCATATCGGACGATATCAACCTACCGTTCTGATGAATTCGCGATGTTCAGCATGTGATGTGTGGAATCAGAATCTGATTGTCACAAATTGTGGCTTTGGACAGCAGATAAATCTCAGATCTGCTCCCCACGACATCCAAAATGTTCTGGACGATTTTGTTGCCGTAGAGACAGCTTGAATCTGCTACGAGGAAGCTCTGGAGCCCTAAACGAACGTACGAGCAGTTTCCTCAATCACGGATTACCGAAACTCCGAGCGTGGATCCTGATCCGTACAATGTTGACCACTGAACATACACTCAATTTCATATTCATGTGAACTCTAATTCTATGATCTGAACCCGATCAGTTTTTCGCCTTCACATTGTCAAGTGTTGGATCTTGGAGCAGACAGACACAAAACCAGAAAGAGAAATCGTACACAAATCATACCACCAATCACTGGATGATCAAAGGACATCCGGAGTCGCCTCTGAGCAGCCAAGACTCTTGAAGTACACTGTGAGCCACACTTCATGCACTCTTTTTGCCGAGAGATCAAGAGTGCATGTTTTAAATTAGTGAGTGATGCACGTTGCACGTTATCTAAGTGAGTGACAATTCAATTAAATGAGATAGTCAAGTTGGAATAGTGACTCAAGCTTCTCAAGCCTGAAATCACACATGACTTCATTTGATGCCTCTGAAACAATGGCGAAAGCTGCCAGAGAGTACTCCAGCGTCAATACGGATGGCACTCCAACCTCGGGGAAAGTCTAAAGGGGCGGGTAACCAGTGACACAGCCATCGAAGGGAGCATCAGGCCCCAAATACAGCGTCAAGTTGTATTGACACGCTGTGCCCCATTGTGACCCATATTCCCTGGATTGACGAGGTATGGTAGCTCAGTGGAGTAGAACTGCGATTCCGCTTGAGAGATTCTGCACCGGGCAGGTCGTAAATGAGATGAAGTTTTGTCCTGATATCTGACTCATGTATCTGACTCATGCAAGTTGCGATGAGTACGATAATTACAGAAAACAAGTCTCCTAGAAGCTTGGGGTGTAGGACTGATTAATGGTAGTAAAGGTTCCATTCCACCCATCATTCATCAGTGGACAAGACGAACGTCTGAGTGAAACCGAGGGCTCCATTTCCATAATAGCTAGCGTCGATTGTTAAATTGAATAGATCTGACGCCCTTGGCAATCATCATAACTTAAATTAACCAGATCTTGATGAGACGCTAATAGGTCCAAGTCCGGTGTTTAAGGAGGCACTTGGGCATCGGAACTTGTCTGTCGCACCGACACTAAAAAGTTGGTCTATTGATACGTGTTTCCGAAGCGTTGCATCGTACGAATAGGCATCCTAGACTGTCAGTGAGCCAGCATTGACTGTATCGGAACCTTAGGATGCGAAGTGGGTGTCTGTATCTGTAAGCCTAATCTAGGTGGGTCCACTGCTCAGGAATATTTTTATTTGTAAGCCTGGGTGTTTCAAAAGTCAGTCAAATTATGTTGGCAGGCTGGTAAAGCGTATATTTCATCCGACATTGAGCTGGAAAGTAAAACTCATTCTCAGCCCAAAGATGTACGGCACATAACCAGGTCTACTGGACAACAATTGAAAGGTGCTGAATTCCCCAATAAAAGTAGAAACTACTTAGCGGATTCCTAGGTAGAAGATGTGAGACGCTTTTGAAATAAGAAGTCTTTCAAAGTAAGCTTGATACTACATTATTAGTAGGGCATGTTGATTGCGCGCGCACGGATATGTTTGGCAAAGAGTGAGTGATCAAACTTTCATCGCAATTCACACTTGACTAGGACAAATCGCTCTAACATGAGCAGAGAGCAGGACTCGTTCCAGAACAGTCAATGAGCTTCACGGAAACAACCGGGCGCCATCTACGGAGAGTCTAGGTTGAAATAAGTTGCACTTGCCCCGACTCTGAGCAAGTGAGCAGGGCTGTGCTACACTCAACCGATCAGCTCGGCCTGTGTGGGGCGTATGTCAGTCGTCAGGCTCTTGACCGGCCGCGGCCACCAATTGACCGACTGTCGAAAGAATTAGAGTAGCGGTTCAACTTCACTCTATACAAGAAAGTCAGTATAAGGATCATCAAACATGCCAGGGCCATTTGAAACAAAGTTGTCGGTATGTGCTGCTTGATCAGGAAACTGTTCGAAAAACAATTCTCAATTATTATATAATCCTGGTCAGGGTTCCCTAATGCGGTACCTCGGTTAGCCTTGGCCAGACGGGGATATTGACCGCCAAAGCGCAGCTTTCCAGCGCAAATCAGACACCGGCCGCGGAATGCTCTTTCTTCCGGATCCCGATTACGAGTAGGGGCTGAGCTAAGGGGATCCTCTAATCTACCCAGACTCGTCAGTTTAAATCCAAGTTCTCAATAATGAATCAAACCCAACAATGTGAAACTGCTTTCCCCTTTGACAGCGATAACCGGGGATGAAGAATCACCTGCTTCATGCTCCAGTTATTGATATTTCTCTTACTGTACGTACCTGATTTGGCCCATGGCCAGTTGCGCCGCTTAAGTGTTTCGTATACTTAGATCGATCTACCCCATGAGTAAGAGCTCAACTTAGAGACTTATATAACCTGCTTCAGATATTCTTTCATAAATTTCTACCTTCCAGCAATGGCTGCCTCCATAATACCCACAATGTCTCCTGTCAGATACTCTATTGATCTCAAAGCCAATGGTGAAGTCAGTCGCATGAGGAATCACAAGGGCTAGTATTCTCTCCAAGTCAATGACATCGTACATCTGACTGTTTATTGTACTGCAGGAAATATGCCATCACTTCCTCAAACCAAATATTGTTCACTTTGCCCAGCAAAATTCACTCGAACAACTCATCTCAATCGTCACCTTCGCTCACGTGCGTGTGGATCTACCTTGGATGTGTGATACTTATTCATAAACCATGCAGATACAAACGAACGCTTGCATCGATGCAATGTAAATGTCATATTTTTGCAATCGACTATTCTCCTACCACCCTTCACAGACGTGCAGCGCCGAATTCACGCGAAGTGACCTACTTACTCGGCATAAGCGAACTTGCGGTGACTCGTGAGTGATTTGTACACAAGATTTAAATCTGATGTTCACAACTCCTGTCTTCCAGTCGAAATGCCAACAAGTCCCGTCGTAAATCGTGTCAAGTAGGACATTTCCTCTCTTGTGTGTATCTAAGCTGACTTTCTCTGCAGGCATGTGCCGAATCAAAGGTGAAATGCAACTTGCAGTACCCTTGCTCTAAATGCTCCTCACGGGGAAAAGAGTGTATCTTTATCAACGATCCTGAGGCTTCAAGGAACAAGCGTAATGCAGCAAAAAAGGCGGCTGCAGCTAAACCCACAGCTGAAGCCTCTTCAGTACCTCCACCAGACCAAGCAATGTTATCTCCTCCATATCCTTCCTTATTCGTACCTATTGATGGCACACCATCACCTACGCTTCCTCTTGACGGTCAATTATTACCTGCTCTCGACCTTCCGGACCTGTCGACTTCCCCAAGGTCTTCTGTGGCCTCTACACGGTCATCTCCTCGGTCAGAACTTCTTGAACATAGTGGAGATTTCACTCAGCCTTTCGATGTCGCTACGTTTGATACCTTAACCTTGGACAATCAGCTCAGTCAATTTTTCCCCGGTACGCCCTGCTCGTTCGATGGTTTAGGGCTCGACCAGTCGATATCGTCATGTCCGCCGCAGTCGACCCTGATACAGGACTTCTCCTGGCTAGATGGCTGTGACAGCTTTTCGAAGTGTGGCCCAGGGGACATCTATTCCTATTCACGGGACATTCGGATGGAGGGCCAGAATTTCCTTCCCGGATATGTAGTCTCAATGCCACCGACGTCCCTCAATTCATCTCCATCACGAATCAGCCCCAGGATGAGTTTATCCCGAGCTTTTTTCGATTCCCCAGCCATGATAAACCCACATGAGCCCACAGCCGAGGACTTAGAGCATTATTGTATGTTTATATTCCTTTGAGTGCGCGGGAACTGTTGTTGACTTAGCCGCGATTTCATAGTATACCTTTTCTTCGCTGCATTCAGCACTCAGATGCCTGTAATCCATCCTTCGACGTGGACGTCGGAAGGCAAACCTCAGATTCTAATTCGTGCTATGCAAGCCTGTGGGGCTCTCTTCGTCAAAACGAAGCATGCGACGAACTTCATCAACGATACTCTAGTAGCAACGCGGGATACTCTTATCTTGGAATTCGTAGGTACACCAGCGAATTTGGCCCAAACCTGCCTGCTCATAACTGTTCTTCAGTCCAATAGCGATTCTGACTTGACCCAACAAATGTACATCATTGTTGCAGTTGTTCTCCTGCAGACAATCGGCCTCTTCCATCAAAAGTTCGACCAAAGAGTTTCTTCTAACGTTTACCATGGGATGCTAGTCATGGTAAGTTGAGTATCTCGCCCCCAGTCCTGAAAAGTTCTCATCGAAATTCTAGATGATTCGCCGCATCGGTCTCATTGATCGCATTGCTTCATGGACCCCTCCAGGCCTGAATGATGCAAGTGGGTTAGAGGAAGCTTGGAAAGAGTGGGCACAATACGAAATGGTTAAGCGGTAAGTTAAGCATCAATGTCCGTGGAGATACCTGCTCATTCTTTCATCAGAGCACTCCTAGTGTCATATCTGCACGATTGCTGTCACTGCTTATACTTCTCCATGTCTCCGTCCTTCCGGCCTGCAGAAATTGATATTAACCTTCCATGTGATGATGGATTATGGAATGCAGGTAGTGCAATGCAATGGTTTCAAACTGCCAAGTCACCTTCCCAATATGGATTTGCACGGCTCTCCGGTTTCAGTATGCAGCGAGCATTGGCGATCTTATCAGAGCCTCAACCGACGACTCTTCCGGTGCTCAATTCCTTTTCACATTTCATCCTCATCCACGCTATCCTCCAGAGCCTCTACACCTCTCATTCTAATGACCAACTTGATAATTCGTCTCTGGTTGGATGCACCATTGATGGGAAGGGTGGCACGACTGAGATTCAACGCACTCTTCACACCTGGTTGCAAATGTGGATGAACAATCCTGATGCCATCCGCTATGACAATAGTCGAGAGGAGCCACCATTTGTCTACAATGCGCTTCCGTTCTATTGGCTCGCACAGGCGTTGCTTGTGATGTTTCGAAATGAAGGTATTGATCTCAAGCTGGATTGCAAGAACCAAAGTTGGTACCGTCTCATGAAGGAATGGCTCGATAAGATCAAGTCTCACCTTCGCAATGGGACTCAAATTCCCACTCATCTTTGGGACGAGTTGATGAATATTCGCTTTCAGATTCAACAGCGACCGGAACAAGGAAGGACCGATCATCCCGGTGGTCTAGCCTCTTTCTTCCAAAGAGACGTGTAATGATTAATTTATTTTTATTTTGTATGTTTATAACAAAGCATTGTACCACTAGTTGCATTTTTGGTATCTACACTAGGTCATAGGTTACTTCAAGACTGGTTAATAGAACATAGTTACATCCAGATTACATCCAGATAGGCTCTCCAATACCATCTGAAAATCTTGTGTATTAGGAAAATCTTGTGTATTAGGCTCCAATGCAGTATATGACATAAATACAATAACAAGCCAATGCTTACGAGGCCATTTTCCCAGCTGGAGCAAACTATCTGTCAGGAACGTCAACATAGATTTCCACCCAAGAAAAAAAGGTCTCAGTAAAGAAAAAAAGTCGTCAATCACACCGAGGTGAGTCGTACTCATTAAAATCAGATTTTTAAAAAATCATAGACCAATAAAGAGGAGATTGACTTACCGGACGTAGATATAACCCAATGTTTGGAGTAAAGTATGTACCAGCTTAAATCGACATACCACGACAAGTATACATCGTGATATTTCCTAGTTCTGGATTATTCTTGAAGGTAAAAGGACTCATAGAGAGTCATGGCACTGTGTCGATGGTAAAGAATCCAAGACGACCAGCGTGGCAAACCTTGAAGGATACAATTAGAGTTCACTGAGAATATATACTTTGCGTCGGAGTTTGGACTTCATCGGTGATAGCCGAGTACTTTAGACGGATGCAACTCAATTATCCTGCGTAGGTGGATAGGATTTAAATAATGATCGAATAGCCATTGCCAAATAGTATTTGCAAATCAGGATTTATGATGAATATTGCACTAGGGTCATTGTTGCACAGCGTGTAAGAGACAAATACGTTGCAATGATACCAGACTTGTGATTATGGATAATCATATGAAAATATTTCTCAAGCCTATTTCGGCTTGTACTGTTTTATCAGTTTCATTATGCCCATTGAACTAAACGGAAGCTGCCATTGCGGTGCTGTCAAGTACAGTGTGCTCTCTAGCACTCCAGTACCGTATCAGGTAGAGATTTGAGACAATCTCAGTCGACGACCGCATCTGATAGACTTCCAGCTCTGTCTTTGCTCTATATGTCGAAAAGTCGGTGGTTCCGGTGGTAGCATTAATCTGGGTGGACATTATGAGTCACTGAAGGTAGAGGGTAAAGAGAATATCAGGTGAGTAGATGATAGGCATTCATCTGCTTCTAAATTGACCATTGCTCGTTTCAAAATTCTGTATAGTGTTTACCGGGCTGTTTTGGATAGAGATACCTCACAAGAGCGACGGGTGTCTTCCGAACGCAACTTCTGCAAGCGATGTGGGAGTATGCTCTGGTTATACGACAAGCAATGGTTCTGGGCTCGCATCCTGTTCATTCGTTCATTATTCAATCTTCACCACAGGCCTGAATTGATCCACCCCTTCGCATCATCAGTTGACTCTCCCGAGCTTGTACCTCCCCAGACGATGGTACGATCTTGAATAGTTTTAGATTTATAAAAATTAAGAGACTCATGCTGTGTCGATATTTTAGGTCTGTGTCAAATTGAACTCGAAGCCCGGCTACGTGCGTCTTCCTGAAGGTGATAAACAGATTTACCAAGATTATGGTCCTGATTCTCTGGAGGATTGGCATAAAAAGAATGGATTATATCAGGGGTAACTGAAGGCGGCAGGTGGACCAGCGTCGAACCAATCCTATGCATATACCATAAGGTAATACATATGACTATGGATAACTCAAGTAAGGTCTGGTAACTGCCCTGAGATACCATGCGAGACACTGGTACGATCAATTGTGCCGAGCTTTCGCAAAGTCACGGAGGACTTCTTGGTACTAGCAAATCGACCTTTGTTGAGGTACGTGTGCGCTGTCCTGTTTCCATCATGATGCAAGTAACTCCGAGTTGAGATAATGCGGCAAGCACAAGATAATTGTTGAATCTGTTTCAGGTCCTACTCATATTTTCGTCCGTAGGTGCCGATGCTATCTTTTACTCTAATGCGCGTGCGACCCGTTCAGTTTCAATTCCGCCGCATCTATGTCCTATCGTGGGAGAATAGTGGCAGGTTTGTGTCACTCGATTTCTACTTATCTACACCTGGACACTCAGTTATCCTGGGTGTAACGTCATCGGGTGTGCTTTCGTGTCAACTCCATGATCGTTCGCCAGAATCCCTTCAAGGACCTCCAGGAGCCAGCAACCTGTTGGCGTCAATCCTCACCGTGGAAACCATAGAATAGGACACGACGAGTCTATTTCGAGCTTGGCCAACATCATGGGATTTTGTTTAAGTATTTTCGTCGTCGTTCTCATCTTTTTGCAACTGTCGAAAATTCACCGTTGATGAGTCTTCAAAGTCATGATCTATGAAAACTCATCCAAATGTTCGTGTTTCAGGCTGCTGGGACCTCAGAACCTTTCTCATCGTGTACCTGGCCACTCTCCCCTTACAATTGCGTCCCTCTTGTTCCAGGGCTCCATAGCTCTTGTTGTTCTCGCTGCCATCCTGCTGGATTCATGGACGGGTTTATAAATTATCAGTGCTAATGTGATTGTTGCAAAACAGTGGATGGTTAATGGCGCCATAGCTAGCATCGTAGTGCGCTGATTTTCACATGATCCTATCTTGTTCAGACTTATCCATAACCACTGTCAATTGCTTCATGAATCATTTTCGGTAGCACACTTTATATTTGCCTTGATATTCAATATCGCTCTCAGCATTATGGAAGCTCTTGGCAATCTTTCACAAACTGGTACTGAGATGCGGTGTACAGCAGGAATACAATATCTATTATTGATTGCGCTCAGCTGGCAGGATCTGCCTATGGTAATGGGCACTGAGTGAGGTATAGGTATATGGTGGTGTGGTGGAAGTCTGGATGTATTAGATGTAGTAATTAGGAGACTCAGTCACTCGCAATACAGACGAGAACTGAGGTGAATGTCTAGAAGAATCCAATATCTATGCTATGAGATGAACAATACATATACATACTCGCACAATGGCACGGTGCACGTTTTTATTTTCCTACATTAGATGTAACTGGTTACATTAATGACTTTTTAAACTGTTGTTAATAGTAAGGGGGGAGTAATCAGATGTGCATCATTTCTTTCTCTCTTACTACCATCTTGCATGGTAGCGCCCATAAGAGAATTAGCGAATACACTGAATCCTTTTACTCCTAAACTTCAAGAAAACCAACCAGAACTTTATAACTGTTACTCAATGGATATTGAAATTGATATGCCTGGAGGATGTTCTGCTTCTCCGAGCTCCAGAGGAATATCTCCTAATTCCACTGTGTCTCCCATGGATTATGTGGAACAAGTAGAAGCCATGTCCAAGAACCTGACTTGGGCTGAACAAGTGGAGAATGGGGAGGTTGAGAGTCCCTCCCTATTCTATGTGACTGTGAAAGAGGCAATGACAGACACTACAAGTATGGAGCCTGCAGTCGAGCCCATGCATGTACCTCATGCAACAGATATTAACAATGCAAGCATTCCTTAAGGTCTGGAACCATCAGTTGATCCACAATTGTGGGATGGTAACTTCTGTCCTATTTCCTTATTTAGAGTAGATGAATACTGAGAAGGAGATGCTAAAAACATCACATGCTCTCTTCTCAGAATGGCAGTGTTTGGGTTTGTAGCTTGGGAATTCTTATCTGTCATTTATGAGTCCAGATGGGACAAATTGATAGCTAACAGTGATAATAGGTCTTTTAGGCAATGTGTATCTTCACAATTTAACAAAACACCTACTAAAAATATCACCACCAAGAAACTATTTAAAGGCAAACAAGCTAACACCTCAAGAGTTTCTTGTCAGAGTTTAAGACAATGGACTCTAACCTTTTATTTTATTTTCTCATTTTTTATTTCTTTTCCTTATTTTCTATTCTAAGGACTTAGGGTTAGGATTAGAGTGATGTCATGGTGACACTGTCACAGTCATGGTCACATAACCACATGTCACATTAGAAGAGTATAGAAGGTTCTGGAAGGATGATGTCATACAGCATGTTAAACACATGTTGACTTTAAGGCAAATATATGGCTATTTAGAATAGGCTAGAAGTAGAGTAGCATGGACCATGGGTTTTAGTATATAAGGTAGACAATCCTGTACAGAGTTCTTTATCGAGTTCTCTTGTGTTAACCCTAATACAAAGTTCTATTCATTGATCCACTCTAAGATCTTTGAGTTGTAACATTTCTCTACCAATCTCTCTTAGGCCTAGCAAAAGTATGTTAACCAAATTAAAAAGAAAAACTAATCTTCCAACTCAGTCCCCAACTCCAAAATCAGATTATATATGTAAGTCTCCAAGAACAACATCAAGGAAATCAAAAACACTTTTCTAAAGCTATTTTCTAATAAGGTAACAGAAATTTATAAGGTTATTAATAACACAAATAAAAAGATAAGCCTAAATTCAATATAATGACTAAAGGCCCATTATATCAGAGTTGAAGATGGTGGACTTCAATTATTTTCAGTTCCTTTCTTATTTTTATTTCTTTTTTTTGATTTTTGATTTTATTTTGGAACTTAGGGTTAGGGGTTAGTGTGATGTCACATGTCACATGTCACAGTCACAGGATCACATGACAGAGAGAAAAACATAGAAGGATCTAGAAGACATTATATAATATGGTAACAGTATGTTGATCTTATAGTAAATACATATACTTTAGGGTAAGATAGGGTAGTGTGCACACAGACTACAGCCTGTGGTATATAAGGTAGATTAGTTTGTACTTGGAACCTTATTAAGTTCTCTTATGTTAACTTAATATACAGTTCTTCTCATTGATTCACTCTAAGGTCTTTGAGTTGTAATATATTGAGGAAATAAATCATCATTCCTACAAGTACAAACAACACTAAAAGAATCATGGTACAATCCAATATGCATATTACTAACATTAACAGATTATTGAAAGGAGTTAAATCTAAAATTTTGGCTGACTATATTTGTTCTGATAACAAAGGAATTGTTGTCATGACCAACAAGGTTACTACATCTTCTAATCTGAACATAGTAGAAAAGTACATGAAAGAACTGAATGATATTAACTTGAATGACATTATAAGTACAAAGCTTTCTCAATCTAAGTCTTATCTCAAGATTTTAGATATCTCATACTTTATAGATAATACTAATCTCTCTGTCATATCTGATATTATTGAAAGAGTTATTAAAAGTACTCAAATTTTTAATAATATAGTTCTAGCCTCCTGTCCTCAAGTTATCAAAATATCCTCTAAATCCAACATAATCATAGTATAAATTAACATTTGGGACTTATAAAATAGTATAAATACAAAATGCCTTATTAATAGATATTTTAATATAAGACAACATATTGCTATGATTAGAGAAACAAATATAAATCCTGGCATTCCTTAGTACAAAAATTGCTAGAAGTGGAGAGATATCATATTTATATGTCATATATATGGATCAAAATGTCAAAAATGCAACAGTCTATATAAACTTGAAAATCATAGAGAAATGGTGTGGTGTTGCAAAGCTAACTTCAAGACAGATTCTTCAAGACTTGAAATGAGGAAAGAGGAATCTTATACTCACTTTTTCAAATGTATTAACTACAAAGGTAACTATCAGGTAGATAGTAACAACTATCTGTTCTGGAAACATAAGTTCAATAGAGATTAGTATAACAAGAAGCCATAAGAGCTCTAAGAAATTAGAGCCAACTTGATAAACTTATCTTTTTTTTTTTTCAAATCAACAATTTATTATACAGAGCATGTAGGCAGACTGTGGTAGCTACTTCATAACTAAAGAGACAAAACTAAAATGAGAGAAAAGGTAAAAGTCTATAAAAATATTTACACTAAAGAGTCAGAAAAAGTAAATGCACTCAGATTAGTTACCAAGAACATGACAAAATGACTTAATGAGTCCCTTCTCGGATTCCAATAACCATTAAATCTACCATACTTATGAAGGATATAGCATCTTGATTCAATAGGGTATAAGCTGCATGGACACTTAAATTCTTCCCTAGAGAAGAACCTAAGTCTGTATTTGCCAATAGGAGCGTGATTTGTAATAGCTATTGTAGCACACACACATAGTGAGTTTGAGTGGCTGAAAGTTTTGAGCTACAATCTACCTTTGACATATGACAGTTCGATAATATTATTGTCATCATTGAGTAGGTTCAAAAATTGGTTTCCTTTGAGATCGAAAGCTTGGAATGTCATTTTCCAACCTTTTAGGATGTCATCGCTTTCACTTTTCTTGCTAAAATCCCATGATGTTTTGCATGGATAGAGTGAAGTTGGGTTTAAGATCTTAGTTTCTTTATTGACCTTCTTGTGAAGATGCCATTTAAGATAGCTTAGACATTTTCAGAACTCAATGGAATTGTTTTCATGATGTTCAAAGAACCTGTGAAGATTGGATAGGATGGCAACTGACTGAACTTGGTAAGGGTGGACAGATGGTTCGAAGATTTTTCTAGCTGCATGGATAGAATTGGTGACGACAATAATTTTGGACACATTATTGAAATTCGATGCTTGGTTGATGCTACATCTGATAGCAAAGAGTTCTGCTTCAGTGCTTGTAACATGAACTGCATGGTAGATCATCTTTGTAATTGGTCTGTTGTACACATATGTATATGATATCAATGTAGCAACATTGTTCTTGATGCTTGCATCTGAAGCTATGATGGCAGAGGAAGGGAATAATGAAGACTCCAAGACCATTTTATCAAGTTGATGGGCATGATATTTATCGTCTTTTTTTTCTTTGTTACAGACATTGAAAGAAAAACAATCTGAAAAATTGTCAATTATTCTACATCTAGGAGAAAATTCTGAATGAAGAGGGAAAAAAGATGGGAAACTTTTGTTGAACCTATTAGCTATGTTGACTAAATGGCCTTTGATGAGTGACTGCTGTCGATTGGTGAGGGAATTGAGAGGGATGACATTATGTGTGGAGAAAGTGCTGAGTTGTGAATTCATGAGGGAGTATACAAGATAATTAGGAGGTAGTTTGTATGCTCATAATTGTGATCTTCCTCCAAGTTTTTGAAGGTAGAGTTTAATGGGAACTAGTCCAGCAATGGCTTTGATACTGTATGACAGGGAGGTTTTGAAGGCCCTTAAGATCTATATTGCTGCTCTTCTCTGCATCTTTAATAGAGCCTTCAAGTGATATGTCATTGGAGCTTGGTTATAAAACCATAGCTGGAATCTATAAAGCATGATGGGGAGAACACATGTCCTATACAGGAGTCGTTTCTGAAGAGGGTTGATACCATGATTTGAATTTCCAAGGATTTTCATGTATTTAACAGTGGATATTGATTTGTTCATATAAAAGTCGATGTGTTGATAGAACGTTAACTTTCTATCAAAAATGAACCCAAGGTACTTTCATGGGTTGTTGGGTTATAAGATGGATCCTCCTAGTGGAGAAAGGTCAAGAGGAGGCAGGTTGAAGGTGCCTTGGGATCTGTTAAAATGAAAAATTTCAGTTTTGGAGTGTTCAACTACAAGACCAAACTTTTCAAGCAAATTAGTCAATATATTGTAACTACAGAAGAGACAACTGTTAGAGATGTCAAAAGAGTTGCTTTGAGAGATAAAAAGACCATCATCTACAAATGAAATGATAGAAATTGGGATTTTTAGATTTTTTAATTGATTGTCTAGAATGTAGATAAATGGTAAAAGATAAAGAGCAGATAAGATAGGAGAGAGTGCAGAGCCCTGGCCCACTTCTATGTTGACATTGAAAATAGGAGACATGAAATTGTTCCAGAGATAATTAGTTTTTCTGTCAATGAGATAATTGGCAAAGAAAGAGATAATACAGCTGTCAAAACCCACTTTCTTCATAATGAGGGTGAGGAGACAATGATTTAGCGATGGGAAGAATTGCACTATGTCAAAGGCGAGAGTACTTGTTAACAGGTTCTTGACCCAATCTGTTTGAATGATATGAGTAAGTGCTATACTTGCATCAGTCATGGATTTGAACTTTAGACTACCAAGTTGGCTAGGGTAGATAAAGTCGTTAGCTGCCATGATGAATTGGAGTCTCTCTCTGATTACTTTCT
>Ga0157357_1000164_pt1 | contig 27209 bp, 17 predicted proteins | sample AttcapACBM1_FD_111485 | JGI IMG/M metagenome (GOLD analysis project Ga0157357, IMG submission 111485) | Fungus gardens microbial communities from leaf cutter ant in Botucatu, State of Sao Paulo, Brazil - Atta capiguara ACBM1 | ecosystem: Host-associated > Fungi > Mycelium > Unclassified ... | reverse complement strand
GTCAAGGCCGATGCAACCGCTGACGCCAAAAACACCGTCATTGCTACGCCTATCGATAAAAACGGCGATCCTGTCCCCAATGTCAACCTGCCTTGCGAGCCGTGCACAACCCAAAACCCGCTGATTGGCATCTCTACGGCCAAAAGCTCCGATATTGGGGACGGAACCGCTATTCAGAAAGGTGATTTCATCACCTATACCCTGACCACGACCATAGCCGGCGGCGCCAGCACTCAGGCTACCCTGCTCACCGACAGCATCGGCACCGGCCTTGACTTTGTCTCGGTCACCAGCCCCGGCGCCTTTACCCCCGACACTTCGGCGGCGCCAAAGCTCAACTTTACCCTGCCCAAAGGCACAAAACCCGGAACCTATACCGTATCCTATCAGGTAAAGGTCAATAATGATGCCGCCACCGCCGTGCAGAACACGGTTACCGCCCAGCCGCTGGACAATAACGGCAAGCCTGTCCCCGGCGCCAACCTGCCTTGCGAACCGTGCACAACCAAAAACCCGCTCATAACTATATCTACTGCCAAAACCTCGGATATTGGGGACGGAACCGCTGTCCAGCAGGGTGATCTCATCACCTATACCCTCACCACTACAATCGCCAATGGCGCCACTACCCAGATTACCCTGCTTTCCGATACCATCAATGACAGCCTTGATTTTGTTGCTGTCACCAGCGCCGGTTCCTTTATTCCCGATACAGGCGCCGCACCGCAGCTCAACTTTATCCTGCCGGCCGGCACCAAACCCGGAACCTATACCGTATCCTATCAGGTAAAGGTCAAGAGTGATGCAACCGCCAATGCCAAAAATACCGTCACCGCTACGCCTATCGATAAAAACGGCAATACGGTTCCCGGCATAACCCTGCCCTGCGAGCCATGCACAACCGAAAATCCGCTTATCGATATTGCCGCCGCCAAAAGCTCGGATATCGGCACGGGCAAGCCGGTGCAAAAGGGTGATATTATCACCTATAGCCTGCAAATAACCGTCACCGGCGGCACTACAAGCCAGGCTACCCTGCTCAGCGACACTATCAATAACAGCCTTGATTTTGTCTCGGTCACCAGCCCCGGCGCCTTTACCGCCGATACCTCGGCGGCGCCAAAGCTTAACTTTACCCTGCCCAAAGGCACAAAACCCGGAACCTATACGGTTTCTTACACCGCTAAAGTCAAAAATGACGCCAAAGATCTGGTGCGCAATACGGTAACCGCTGCTCCGCTGGACAGCAGCGGCAAGCCGCTGACCGGCCCTGATGCGCCGGTAATCCCCTGTATCCCCTGTGAGACAGAAAATCCGCTGGTGCTTATCACTACGGCCAAAAGCTCCGATATCGGCACCGGCAATCCTGTCCAGTCTGGCCAGACCATTACCTACCGCCTGGTTACTACTATCAGCGGCGGCGCCAGCACGGATAATATTGTCCTGACCGACACATTGGGGCCTGATATTCAATTTGTCGCGGTGCAGGCGCCCGGCAAATTTACCGCCGATACGGCTGCTGCGCCAAAGCTTAACTTTACCCTGCCAAAGGGAACACCGGCCGGCACATATGAGATCACCTATCAGGTCAAGGTTAAAGACAAGGTTACAACCGGCTTTGCCGATAATGCGGTGACCGCCAGCCAGGGCAGCTGCAAACCCTGCACAACCAAAAACCCGATAGTCGGCATTATAACCAGCAAAAGCTCTGATGTGGGTGATGGCACCGCCGTGCAACAGGGCGACACAATCACCTATACGCTGACGACAACCATAAACGGCGGCGTTTCTACGGAAGCGGTCAATTTAACCGATACATTGGGCGATAGTCTGGACTTTGTCAGCATTGTTTCAGCCGGCAAATTCAAACCCGATACTTCTGCGGCGCCGAAGCTTAAATTTACCCTGCCGGCCGGCACTGCGCCCGGAACCTATAAAATTTCTTACAGCGTCAAGGTCAAAAAACAGGCAACGGAACCGGCCAAAAATACCGTGACCTCCGATAACGGCTCCTGCAGCCCCTGTGCCACCGAAAACCCGCTCACCACTGTGAAAGCCGACAAAAGCTCTGATGTCGGAGACGGGACATCGGTGCAGACCGGCGATATTATCACCTATACCCTGCGTGTAACAGTGACGAACGGGCCTTCGACCCAGCTTGTGCTGATGGACGACAGCTTAAACGACAGCCTTGACTTTATCGCCGTTAAAAATGCCGGCAAATTTACCGCCGATCTCAGCGATAAAAAGAATCCCAAATTTCTGCTGCCGGCAGGCCTGACGGCCGGCACTTATACTGTGTCCTATACGGCAAGAGTTAAAGCCGCTGCTACCACCGATGCCCAGAACACGGTTACCGCCCAGCCGGCAGACAGCAGCGGCAAGCCGATTACCGGCCCTGATGCGCCGGTAGTCCCCTGCAGCCCATGCTCAACGAGAAACCCGATAATCAGTGTTGAGGCCAATAAAACATCGGATAAGGTGGACGATAATAATGTCGGCAAATCTGTCAGCCGCGGTGACCTGATCACCTATACGCTGGGCGTATCGGTGAGCGGCGGCACAACATCGCGCGCCACCCTGCTCACCGATACGCTGAATAGCAGCCTGGAATTTGTCAAAATCACCAGTGCCGGCAATTTCACGGTCGATAATTCGGCTGCGCCAAAGCTCAAATTCACCCTGCCCAAGGGCACGCCGGACGGCTATTATACGGTAATCTATCAGGCCAGGGTAAAAACCGCCGCCACCGCAGACGCGCAAAACACCGTCACGGCGCAGCCGCTGGACGATAGCGGCAAACCGCTGACCGGGCCGGACGCGCCAGTAATCCCCTGTTCTCCCTGCACCACCAAAAACCCGCTGGTCGGCGTGCGTGTCGCCAAAGATTCCGATATCGGCAACGGCACTTATGTCCAGCGCGGCGACCTTATCAATTACCGGCTGCGGGTTGATGTAACCGGCGGCACCACCACCCGCAATATCCTGCTCACCGACACCATGAATGCCAGCCTGGAATATGTTGCCCAGATTGATTGCAAAGACGCTTTTGGTGAGACGCCCTCTAATAACAAACGCAGCGTAACAGCTTTTGTCACCGGCAAAGCCGCCGCCCAGACGGCCACCAAAGTCGGCACGGTTCCTGTCGGCACAGCGGCGGGGCAGAGCAGCTTCTGCTATCAGGCGCGGGTGCTGGAAAACGCCACTTTAGCAGCGCAAAACTCGGTCAAGGCGCAATATGCCGATACTCAGGGCAACCCGGTTGATGACAATACTTTGCCGCCTATCCCCTGCGATCCGTGCAGCACGCAAAATCCGCTGATTGAAACCTCAGCTTCCAAAAGCTCCAGTGTTCCGGCCGGGCAAAGCGTGCAGCGGGGCGATATTATCACCTATACATTACAGTTGAATGTTACCGGCGGCACCACCACCCAGAATATTCTGCTCACCGACACTTTGGGCAAAAACCTGGAATTTATAGAAGATGTGCCGGGAGACGGCGCCATTATGTATAATGTCGACAGCGAACTCCCGGTTTTGCAATTTACCGCTCTTCGCAGCCTCACTCCCGGGACATACACCATATCCTACACGGCGCGGGTGATAGATGACGCGGTCGGCACGGCGGACAACCAGGTAACGGCCGTAACCCAGCCGGTCGATAAAGACGGCACGCCTGTTGAAAACGGCAAATCCCTGCCGGTGCCCTGTAACCCTTGCACCACCAGCGCGCCGATTGCAGACGGCATTGATCTGGAAAAGAAGCTGATTGCCGAAGACGGGGTTGTTGCCAACCTGGCCGAGCCGGGCGAAACCCTGACCTATGAAATTACCCTGACCAATCATGGCGGCGATGTTACCGGCTATGCGGCGCAGGATATACTGGACGCCAATGTCACCTTCCTGGAAGCGGATAATAACGGCAGCCATGACGGCAGCGCCAAAGGCGGCACGGTCGAATGGGCAGGGCTGAGTGTGCCGGGCCGGCAAAACGGCGAAAACGGCGTGCTGAAGCTCATTGTCAAAACCAAAGTTATCGCCCCGGTTGCTGAACAGGCGCTCTCTGTCTTCAATATGGTGAAAGAAAGAGGCAAGCCTGACCCGGATTGCGCCCGCAATCACGCCGCCGCAGGCAATCAGTGCGTGACCATACCGCTGGGCAAACCGAAACTCAGCCTGAAAAAAAGCGTCTCTTATGAAGATGCGGACGGCAGCGGCTTTGCCAATGCCGGCGATATTCTGCATTACAGTTTTGAAGTATCCAATGACGGCAATGTGCCGCTCGATAATGTCACCGTAAAGGATAAGGGGCCAAGCTTTAACGGCGTGCCGGCAACCGCCAGCCTTGGCGCCATGACGCCGGCCAGTGTTTCGCTGGCCGTCGGAGAAAAGGCGGTTATCAAGGCTGATTATATTCTGACCGATGCCGATGTGGAAAACAGTCTGGGCATTGTCGATGCCGTGGCCAATACGGCCGCCGCCGGCGGCAAGCTGAGAAATGCAACTGGCGGAGGAGGAGGCGATGGCGGCGATGATGATGCCGCAACCAGCGTGACGTCCGGCGAAAGCCAGGCCAAACTGACCCTGGCCGCTCCGAGACAGGAAATGACCATCAGCAAAACCGCCGAGCTGCGCTCTGTCCGCCGCGGTGAGCAGGTGCCTTATACAATCCGCGTAACCAATAACGGCACGCGCACGGTTGCCAATGCCCGGGTCGTTGATCAGGCGCCGTCCGGCTTCCGCTTTGTTGAGCATTCCGCCAGTGTTGACGCCAAAGCCGCCGATCCGGCTGTGTCCGGCCGCAATGTGGTTTTTGAAAACATTACCCTTGAAGCTGGGAAAACGGTGATAATCCGCCTTAATATGCTGGCTTTGAGCAGCGCCACACCGGGCAAATACACCAACCGCGCCCATGCCGAAGATGAAGGCGGCAACCGCCTGACAGATGATGCCAAAGCTACGGTAGAGATCCTGGTCGAGCATGTTTTTGACTGCAGCGATGTTATCGGCACGGTTTTTGATGATTACAACCGCAACGGCTATCAGGACGAAGGTGAAATCGGCCTGCCCAATGTGCGGCTGGCTACAGCCAAAGGCTGGATTATCACCACCGATACATTTGGCCGTTATCACATTCCCTGCGCGGCTCTGCCGGACAGCCGCATCGGCTCCAATTTTATCCTCAAGCTGGATACGCGCAGCCTGCCCTCAGGTTACCGCCTGACGACTGAAAATCCGCGTGTCGTGCGCCTGACCGCCGGCAAGCTCACCAAAATCAATTTTGGCGCTTCCGTTTCCCGCGTGGTGCGGCTTGACCTGCGCGGCGATGCTTTTGAACCCGGCTCAAACGAACTGAAAGCGGAATGGAACAGCGGCATAGCCGAGCTGATCGACGTGCTGGAGAGGGAGCAGTCTGTCTTGCGGCTGAGCTATATTGACGGCGCTGCCGGAGCCAATAAAGCGCAGGCGCGCATCAACCATGTGCAGCAGCTTATCCGCAAAATATGGGGAAGAAAATCCGGGCGATACCGGCTGGAAATTGAAACGCGTGTGGAGATTGGCGGATGATGAAGACATATCACCGCGCTGGCCCCAGGGGCAGACTGCCGCGGCACAACCCGATTTTTAACAGCAGCGCAAAGCGTGCCCCCTGCTGCCTGCCTGCTCCCGGCCGGCCGGCCGGCCTGAAGCCGCGGCCGGTTATGGCGCTGCTCTCTGCCAGCGCTCTGCTCCCGGCGGCTTTGCTGCTTATGAGCGGCGAGGCCTATGCCCAGTATAATCCCACTTTTACCCAGAACACGGTGACCGAAGGCATATGCCGTGAGCCGGGCTGCAGGATCCAGACGCGCGGCAAGGCGCTGGATAATTCTGCCGCCAAAGGCGTGCGGCTGTTCCGCAATAGCGGCAGAGCCAAAAGCACGGAAAAAGAAAGCCTGGCCGACCGGCGCGCCAGCCCTTTCAGCATTACTATTGACGGTGAAAACCTGCCCGGCAATCGCGACCCGAAAGAGATTATCCCCTATAAAAGCGGCCGGCTGGGCATTGACAGCAGCGCATCGCAGGTAGACAGACAGCGCCAGGCCGATCTTGATCTGCATGCGGCCGATATTCAGGTAAAATTTGACGGCGGCGATGTTGATACGGAGCTTAATATTTCTACCGTGCCGATACGGCGCTCTTACCGCGCGGGTGAGCCGATAAAATTCCTGACCAGCTCCAATTACCCGGATTTCATCAGCCGTTCGGAAATCCGCATTTACCGGCGCGGCAAACAGGATAATGAGACGCCGCTGGCGGTGCTGCCCGTAGCTGTCAATAATGAGGCCGTATGGGCTATGCCGGCAAACGGCGCCCTGCCCGGCGATACAGATCCGCTGATCAAACACCCGAATGATTTTATCTATATTTTGCGGGTTTATGACGCCAAAGGCCGCTATGATGAAACCGCGCCGAGAAGCCTGGTGCGCACAAGCCAGGATATTGCCCCGGCGGCTGAAGACAAGCCGGAAATCGCCCCCGGTGTCGGCGATGATCGCACAGCCCGGCGCAATATCCCCATTCAGGGCGGCGCTGTTACCGTTTTCGGCCGCAATGTGCCGCCGGGTTATACGGCCCATGCTTTCGGCCGCACCATACCGGTTGATAATGAGCGGCAATTTGTCGTGCAGCGCATTTTGCCGCCCGGCGATCATGTGATTGATGTCAGCCTGATCGGCGGCCCGGGCGACAAGGAAAGCGGCCTGCATGTGCAGCGGCCGGTCAATATCCCCGATAATGACTGGTTTTATGTCGGCCTGGCCGATATTTCCATCGGCAAGCGCATGGGCGATGCCAATATAGAGGAAGTGCGCCCGGGCGAATATGAAAAAGTCTACCGCAACGGCCGCCTGGCCTTTTATCTGAAAGGCAAGATTAAAGGCAAATATTTGCTGACGGCCGCCGCCGATACAACTGAAGACAGGCTGAAAAACATCTTCAAAAATATCGATAAAAAAGATGCGCGCCGGCTGCTGCGCCGCCTCGATCCTGACGATTATTACCCCATTTACGGCGATGATTCCGCCTTTAGTGAAGACGCGCCGACCAAAGGCCGCTTTTATGTCCGCCTCGAGCGCGGCGACAGCCATATTTTATGGGGCACCAGCACTACCCGCATAACCGGCACGGAGCTGCTGCGCTCAGAGAGAGAAATTTACGGCGGCAATGCCCTCTACCGCTCGCCGAAGATGACCTCTTTCGGTGAGCGCGTAACCGAAGCAACCGCCTATGGCTCGCAGCCGGAATCCTTGTCCCAGCGGCAGGAATTTCTCGCTACCGGCGGCTCAGCCTATTTTATGCGGCGGCAGGATATTGTCCGCGGCTCAGAAACCGTGAGCGTGGAAACGCGCGATGAAACAACCGGCCGGGTGATTGAACGGCGCACCCTGCGCTATGGCGAGGATTACAGCTTTGACTATATGCAGGGCGTCATGCTGCTGCAAAGGCCGCTTAATTCCACCACCGGGGCGGACGGCGCGGTGCGCAACGGCGCTCTCGGCGGCCAGAAAATTTATGTGCTGGTCAATTATGAATATGTCCCCACCGCGCGCGATATAGACGGCTATTCCTATGGCGGCCGGATCCAGCAATGGCTGGGTGAAAAAATTCGTATCGGGGTGACCGGCATGTCGGAAACAACCGGCCCGGCCAATCAAAAAGCCTATGGCGCCGATATCCAGTTGCGCCAGTCGGAAAAAACCTCGCTGGAGGGCGAAATCGCCCATTCCAAAGGCCCGGGCTTCAGTGTTCTGCGCTCAAGCGATGGCGGCCTGACGTCATGGTCGCCCAATGATCGCAAAAAAGACTATAAAGGCGCCTTGTCCTGGCGGGTGCGCGGGCGCTTGGGGCTCGCCGATATTATGGGCGAAAAAGCCGGCGACAGCGCGCTTGGCGGCTATTATGAAAAGAAAAAAGCCGGCTATTCCTCCCTGACAGAGGAAATCACCCGCGATCAGACAATCTGGGGCGCCGATACCGCCTTTACGATCAATGACCATATCGGCCTGAAGCTGAATTATGATGATTTCAGCACCGCCGATCAGCGCAAAAGACGAGACGGCGGCGGCACCCTGACCGCGCGCTTTAATGATATGTGGAGCGCCGAGCTGGGTTTGCGCTACAGCAAGCTGCATAACCCCAACACACAGCAAAAAGGCTATAATGGCGAAAGACTGGACGGCGGCGCCCAACTGGCCTATAAGCCCAATGATGACGCCAAAATTTATGTTTTCGGCCAGGGCAGCCTGCACCGCTCCGGCGATATTAACCGCAATGATCGCGGCGGTATCGGCACCGAACTGCGCCTTACCGACACAATCGGCCTGAGCGCCGAGGCCTCTTACGGCACACACGGCTTTGGCGGCCTTGCCTCGCTCGATTACAACCCCACAGCCGATGATCATTATTATATCGGCTACCGGCTGGATCCCGATCGCGCCTTTAACCTTGAGCGCAGCTATAATCTCTATGGCACTGATATGGGCGCCATAGTTGCCGGCATGAAACGCCGCATCAATGATGTTGTTTCCGCTTATGCCGAGAATAATTATGACTTATTCGGCCGCCGCCATTCTTTAACCCAGTCTTACGGCGTTAATTATACCCCCGATAATTTATGGAGCTTTAACGGCGGGCTGGAAATGGGGCGGGTAACCGGCGCGGCCGTAAGCCAGAGCAATCAGGCGGATTTTGACCGCTATGCCCCCACTATCGGCTTTAATTATAAAGATGAAGAAAGAGGCATGACGGCAGCAGGACGCACCGAAATGCGGGTAGAAAAAAGCAAGGATAAAAGCCGCAACCAGATAAGCTATCTGTTCTCCGGCGGCTTCAGCATGAAAACCTCAAAAGACTGGCGCTTTATCGCCAATATCGACGCCGCTATCGCCGATTCCCGCGCTCATGCCGATACAGCCTTTGTTGATACCAGTTATATTGAAGCATCTGCCGGCTATGCCTACCGGCCGATCGAAAATGATCGCCTGAACGGCCTGTTCAAATATACCTGGCTTTACGATATGCCGGGCACACATCAGCGGGTCGGCGGCGATTCCGAAACAGATCGAAAATACGGCGGCTATTACGCTCCGGCGCAAAAGAGCCATATTGTCTCGGCCGACTTCACTTATGACCTCTATTCCTGGCTGTCGGTAGGCGGCAAATACGGCCTGCGCATTGGTGAAGTGAAATACCGCAAAAATTCCAGCCAGAATACGGAATTTAATAATCACTGGCAGAAATCCACCGCTCATCTCGGCATTGTCCGCGCTGATCTGCACTGGATCAAAAACTGGGATCTGCTCATGGAAGGGCGCGTAATGCACATGCCGGAAGCCGATACCACAGATTACGGCGCTCTGGCCGCCGTTTACCGCCATTTCGGCGATAATTTCAAATTCGGGGTCGGCTATAATTTCGGCCATTTCTCTGACGATTTACGCGACCAAACCTATGATGATCACGGTATGTTTATCAACTTTATCGGCAAATTCTAACCTCTTTCACCGCTGCCTTTGCTTTATGCTCAGGCAACGGCAAGCAACAGGCAAGCGCTCAATGTGCACATTATGCAAAAGCCTTGTGTTTCAGCTTCCCGCCTTTCTCCTCACTCTCCGCAAAAGATCGGGAGCAGGCCGGCGCTTATCCACAAATTTAATCGAAAGGAGTTGACAAAAAGTTGCAGCGCCGGATTTTTTACCTCTCCGCAAAAGACCAAAAGATCCGGGCTGAGACAGCATAAAGCGCTTGCCTCCCCTTATTCCTGATTATGCGGCGCGCAGCGCCTGTCAAAGAGCAAACTGCCTCATATCGGGGCAGCCAGACGGATTATTAGGCCGAATCGGCCCGATTTCCCAGCCTTTGCCGCCGAATACGCCAATTTATCCACAGTTTTACCCGCCGGCAAAGCGCGTTTCAGGCCTTTTCCCATCGGGTCAGGCGCTTGCCGTTCTTATCTTTGCTGTCCATCAGCCGGATACCGCGCTGCGCCAGATCAGCGCGCAGCGCATCGGCGGCGGCATAATCGCCGGCTTCCAGCCGCGCCTGCCGCTGTTTTATAACCGCTTCTATCTCCGGCTCAGCCATAGCGGTTTTTTGCTCAAAAAGCTTGTGGCAAAGACGCAGCGAAGAGCGGTTTAACAGGCCGATAAAGGCCAGACCGGCCATTACATATTCAAAAAGGCCGTTTTTGTAATATTGGCGCAAAAGCGTGACAGCCTGCGGCGTATTCATATCATCGGCCAGCGCTTCTAAAAATTCCGGCGGGATACCCTCGGCCCGGATCTCCGGGTTACAATGAAAAATAACGCCCCTTGCCATGGTAACCGTATCAGGGGGGCAGGCTTCACACATCAGGCCGTATTTCCCGGCCGTTTTGTGCAGCGCCGCATACCATTTATAAAGCTCGGCGCCGGCGGCGGCAAAGCGCGCCTGCGTCCAGTCCAGCGGCTGGCGATAATGGGTCTGCAGCATAGAAAACCGCGCCGCCAGCCCGGCCCATTGCGCCTGCTCGGCCGCGCTTAAACCGGCTTTATCCGACACTTCCGGCAGCTTTGTGGCCAGCGCCTGGCGAATTGTGATGAAATTGCCCAGACTTTTGGACATTTTTTGCCCCTCCACCTGAACAAAACCATTATGCAGCCAGAAATTGGCCATGCGCGGCGCCCCCAGCGCGCAGCAGCTTTGCGCGATTTCATTTTCATGATGCGGAAAAATCAGATCCAGCCCGCCGCCGTGAATATCAAAACAGTTTCGCTGCGGATCATCACAGGCCAGCCCGCCGCCATAAGGCTCCAGTAATTGCGCCATGCTCATGGCCGAGCATTCAATATGCCAGCCCGGCCGCCCCAAAACCGCAATCCCCGCCGGCGAAGGCCAGCCCGGCTCGCCCGCTTTGGCCGGCTTCCACAAGACAAAATCCTGCGCATCGCGCTTATAGGCGGCCGGCTCCACCCGCGCCCCGGCCAGCATTTCCCCCGCCGACCGGCGGGAAAGCCGGCCATAAGGCGGATTGCCGGCTGCCTTTATTGCCCGCCCGCCGGCCTGCCCGCGCGCCGCTGCCGTTGCATTCATCGCCGGGACAGAAAACAGCACATGATCATCTGCCACATAAGCATAGCCGTTAGCTACCAGCCGCTCAATCAGCTTTTTCATCACGGCAATATAGTCTGTCGCGCGCGGCTCGGCCCCGGGCGGCAGGCAGCCCAGCGCGGCAATATCATCATGAAACTGCTTTTCTGTTTTTTTTGTCAGCCGGGCAATAGCGGCATTAAGCGGCATAGCGGGGTAATCCTGCGCGGCGCGGGCGTTGATTTTGTCATCAACATCGGTGATATTGCGCACATAATGCACCGCTTTGGCGCCGTAAACCTGACGCAGCAGGCGGTAAAGCATATCAAAAACAATCACCGGCCGGGCATTGCCGATATGAGCATAGTCATAGACAGTCGGGCCGCAGACATAAAGGCGGATCGCCTCAGCCTTTATGGGTTTGAAGCGCTCCTTCTGCCGTGAAGCCGTGTTATAAAAATATAAATCTGCCATAAACACCCTGCCCCGGCTCTCTGTTTCCACCGGCCGCCTGCTATTTCATAAGCCATTTTGGCGATTCACGCAATTTTTATCCGCTTTTATCTGTCTTGCGGCGATCCTGCGCCTAATTATGAGAACAGGTTCCCTGCTGACAAAACGGTTTTCCCATGCCTGTCCGCCTGTATTGCCGCCAGGCGCCGCCCGGGCGGCGCGCACCGCCGCCACCGGCCGGGCCTGCCCCGGCGCGGCAGCGCTTTGCCGCATTATTGGCTGCTTTTGCCGTTTTTGCGCCGGCCGCCGCCGGCGGCCAGGCGGTCACCGCGCCGCTTGATGCCCTGCCCAACCCGGCGCTGCAAAACCGCTCTTTAAGCAATTATGACGAAAAATTAAACCGGCTGGCCGAAATTTTAGGCTCGCTGCATTATTTGTATAATCTTTGCGGCGGCCAAAATAATGAATGGCGCAATTATATGCAAAAGCTTCTCCCCGCCCTGCAGGCCGATAATAAACAGCAGCTCAGGCTTTATGCCGCTTTTAACCGCTCTTACCGGGCTTTTGCCGATAATTACGGCGCCTGCACCAAAGCCGCGCGGGAAGCCGCCGGGCGTTATCGGCTGGAAGGGCTTAATCTCAGCCGCCATTTACTGGAGCAGTTCGGCAGCGATCCGTCTGCCCTGTAAAGCCGGCCGGGCGGCAAAAGGCCGCCCCCAAGGCAAAATTTTGCCCGGCAAGCCTGTCCGCCCGGCAGAAAAAGGCTATCTATGCCTGATAAACTGCTATCCTGATCTTAGCTCTGCGGGGAAAAATGCGCCGGCTCTCTCTCCTGCCGATTATCTTTACAGGCTTTTGCCTTGCCTCTGCTCCTGCCGCCCGGGGGCAAAAGCCGGCCGGCAGCGCCAAAGCGGCGGCTCTGCCGCCGATTATCTATAATATGAGCGCCCTGCCGGCGCCGGTGCGGCTAATGCGCGAGCATATTCTGGCTGCGGCCAAAAGCGGCAATATTGAGGCTCTGCGGCCGCTTTTTGCGCATAAAAACGGTGCTACCAGGCTTATGTCTGATGATTCCAGTCAGGATCCGATCACTTATCTTAAGGAAATTTCGGCCGATGGCCAGGGGCTGGAGGTTTTGGCCAGCCTGGTGCAGATCCTGCAAACAGGCGCGGTGCATTCCGGCAATAACGGCAGGGAAGAGCTTTATATCTGGCCGTATTTTGTTGCCGTGCCGCCGCAAAAACTCTCGCCGGCGCAAATCGTTGAAGCTTATGAAATTATGAGCGTCGATGATCTGGATACTATCAAGGAAATCGGCCATTATATCTATTTCCGTCTGGGGCTGGCGCCGGACGGCCAATGGCGCTTTTTCCTGACCGGCGATGACAGCGGCCCGGCGCAGCCGAAACGCGGCGACACTATCGCCCTGCCCGATGATTCCGGCGATCTGCCGCCGGCAGAATAAAGCCTATCGGGCTTTTGGGCCGCAATCGCTCCCCAGCCGTCCTGGCGGCCGCTGCCGCGCTTCACGGCCGGCGCGGCAGGGCTTCAATAAATTCCACTGCTTCGCCGCCATGCGCGCTGACCAGCTCTCCCTCCCACATAACCCGGCGGCCGCGAATAATTGTGCCGACCGGCCAGCCCTGCACTTTTTTGCCGTCATAGGGGGTCCAGCCGGCTTTTGAGCCGCTGCCGGCATTGCTGATAACGCCCTGGCGCTTTAAATCAATAATGGTGAAATCGGCATCATAGCCCAGCGCAATCCGCCCTTTGCGGCTAATGCCGAAAATGCGGTTCGGGCCGTGCGCTGTCAGATCGGCCAGCCGCTCCAGCGATAACAGGCCTTTATTGACATAATCCAGCATGATCGGCGCCAGAGTTTGCACCCCGGGCATGCCGGAGGGCGAAGCGGGGTAAGGCTGCTGCTTTTCCGACAATAAATGCGGCGCATGATCCGAGCCCAGCACATCAACCAGCCCCTGCTGCAGCGCCTGCCATAAAGCCTCGCGGTGACGGGCGGCGCGGATCGGCGGGTTCATCTGGATAAGGCTGCCAAGCCGGGCATAATCGGCCGCGCTTAAGCTTAAATGATGCGGCGTTACCTCAATGGTGGCAATATCCTTGTAATCGCGCAAAAATTCCGCTTCTTCCGCCGTTGAAACATGCAAAATATGAATGCGCGCCCCGGCGGCGCGGGCCAGCCGCGCCAGCCGCTCCGTGCTGAGCAAAGCGGCTTTTGCATCGCGCCAGACCGGGTGGCTGCCCGCATCGCCCGCTATTTGCCGGTTTTTGCGCGCTGTCAGACGAGCCTCATCTTCTGAGTGGAAAGCCACGCGGCGGCGCGCCGCGCGCAATACGGCGCTCACGCCCTCATCATCGTCCAGCAGCAAATCACCGGTGGAAGAGCCCATAAACACTTTCATGCCGGCAGCGCCGGGCAGGCGCTCCAGCTCGGCCGCCAAAGGAGCATTGGCGCGGGTGGCGCCTACCCAAAAGGCAAAATCGCAGTGCATATTATGGCGCGCGCGGCGCATTTTATCGGCAAGCCGCTCCGGCGTGTCGGTTACCGGTTTGGTATTCGGCATTTCAAAAACACTTGTCACCCCGCCCAGCACGGCAGCCAGCGAGCCGCTTTGCAAATCTTCCTTATGCTCCAGCCCCGGCTCGCGAAAATGCACCTGACTATCAATCATGCCGGGCAAGATATAGAGGCCGGCGCAATCCACCTCCTCACCGGCATGAGCGCGGCTTAAATCACCCAAAGCGGCAATGCGCCCGGCAATAACGCCAATATCGCGCGCCCCCTGGCCGTCATGATTAACGACAATGGCCTTTTTAAAAATCACATCAAAAACGGTTTTGCCCTGCATAAAAGCTGCCCTTTTGCCTGTTTATCAGCCATGCGCCGCCGCAATCTTGCGCGCGCCGGCTGTTTATGCTTGAATTATCGTAAAAATAAGGGCAAAAGCAAGCCGCCCTGATCAGCCAATAGCAAATTTGCGAGCACAATATGCCTTTATCGCCTTTATCCGGCCGGCTCATCGCCCTGACAGACAAGCGCCGGCTGATATATATTACCGGCGGGCAAGCGGCGCCTTTTTTGACTACGACAATAACCGCCGATATTGCCGCCCTTACTCCGGGCGTGATGACGGCGGCAGCCTTGCTGTCGCCGCAAGGCAAAATTCTGTTTGATTTCCTCATTACCCCCATGCCGGCCGGCGCGGCCGCCAAAACAGAGCAGCAGGACAGCCCCGGCGCGGCACAAGCGGCAGGAGAAGAGATCTCAGGCTTTTTGCTGGATATTGCCGCCGCCCAGGCAGAAGCTTTTGCCCGGCGCTTAAGCCTGTATAAATTGCGCGCCCAGGTGCATATAGCGCCGCCGCAGCGCTGTATTATCGGCGTTTTTGCCGCCGATGCGAGCGCCGCGCCAACACCGCTGCCGGCGCTGGAGCTGCCGCCGGCCTGCTTCACGCTGCGCGACAGCCGCTTCCCCGCGGCGGCGGCTGTCTGCCGCGCTTATTATCAGGCAGACAGCGCCGCTTTCGATCAGGCGGCGTCACAGCATAATTGGGACACATTGCGCCTTGCCCATGCCGTGCCGGAAAGCGGCCAGGATTTTGCTTTGGCAGAAATGTTCCCCCATGATGTCAATTATGATGGTCTGGGCGCTATTGTCCGGCAAAAAGGCTGCTATATCGGCCAGGAAATTGTCGCGCGCATGCAGCACAAAGCGGAAATCCGCAAGCGCCTGCTGCGGGTAGAAGCAGCGCAGCCCCTGCCGCCGCCCGGCACGGATATTACCGCCGAAGGGCGCTTTATCGGCCGGCTGGGCACAGTGAGCGGCAGGCAGGGGCTGGCCGTTATCCGCATTGACAAAATCCCGCCGGCAGGCCACCCGGCAGCGCAGGCCGGCGGCGTGGCGCTGCATTTTACCGCGCCGGCTTATTTACCCGCGGCTCTTGCGGCAGCACAGCCGGCAACAGCGCCGGCAGATTAACCGGCTTGCCCCAAAGACGGCCGCTCAGCGCGCTTTGCCGCTTTATCTCTCATCTCCCGGGAAAGGAAGCCCCCTCACCGCTTTACCTTTATCACCCGCTTCGGCTAAAGCGGCTCCCAGACATTGCCGGCCGGCTTAGCGCAAAAGCGCCGCGCGCAGCCGTTTATCCTGCCTTTGCTCATTGGAAAACAAATAATGCACAGCAACAGCACCAAGGCCGACAATCTGCAAAAATGTTTCTGCGGTCACACTGGTTATGAACCACTGCATATCCCTGAAATCAAGGCAACCGGCACCGATAAAAACTGTCAAAGCAATATTAAAAACAATCAAAACGCTTATCCAGCCTAAAATAAACCATGACCACCATTTGCGATGGCCATAATATTCCTTCAGCCCTTTATTATGAATCCACTTTTCTTCTTCATCGGCATCACAGCCAAGCTCCCTCGCTCTCTCCAGCTCTTTCTTTTTACCGGCATCATAAGAAAATTCCTGCGCTCTCTCCAGCTCTTCCGCCGCTTTACGTAAAACACTCATACCCCCAGAAACCTCATTCTATCGAGAATCACCTCTTTGGAAACAGCAAATATTCCGGCCAGTTTCTCGATAGTTTCTATGCTGGCATAAGCGCTATATTTCCTCAGCATATCCTCCGGCACCAGCAAATTAGCGGCAAAACAATCCGCCTCCTCTTCTTCCGGCGGCTTGCCTTCCGGATAAAAATTGCTGCGCGGCATGACTCGATAACGGTTATCGTCCTCGGCATAATCCCGATGCAAGAGATAATGCCCCAATTCATGCGCAATAGTAAAAATTTTACGTCTGGGGTCGACCGCCTTATTGACAATAATGCGCGGCGCATTGCCCGAATCTCGATTAAAGCGGATAAAGCCTGATATTTTCTCACTTATATCCGGGCTGAAATCGGCATAGCGGACATCAACTCCCATAGCCTCGGCAATCTCTTCCGGATCAATCGGCGGCCTCATTATCCGATATTCTTTCAGGATTTCTGCGGCTTTCGCCTGCGCTTTAGTAAAATCAGCAGCCATCATCTTTGCCCCTTCCTGTTTCGTTTTGCTACAATTAGCACTACAGGGACGCGAAAACAAGAAAAATGCCTTTTCTCAAAAATAGCGTATTCAGTATGCTTTCAAGAGCTGCAAGCGGTTTTCCGTTGCAAGCCCGGCTCTTTTATACAGCCTTCATCTTCGGCCAAAGCAGCCTGTAAACTCTGCATAAAAGCTTCGCGATAAGGCGGCAGCGGCAAAGCGCGCGGCTCCCACACATGGCGCGCCAGAAAAAAGCCGGTCAAGCGGCAGGCCTGCCGCAATTCGGCAAAATTCGCCGCGCGCCGGCCGGCCGCCAGTAAAAACGGCGGCAGCGGCAATAATTTATCCTGCCACGGCGCGCCGGCAGCAAAGCTCACCGCCCGCCCGGATCGGGGAGAAACATAGGCCAGCTCCACCCCTTCCTCGCCTGCGCCCGGCTCCTGCCCTGCCGCCGCAATAAGCCGCCTGTCTCCGGCTTGCGTAGCCGGCTCTGCCGCGCTTATGGCTTTTGCCGGCTGCCCCGCACCCTTTCCGGGCTGCGGTAAAGCTTTATTTTCCTGCTCTTCAGCTCCCTCTCCGCCGGGCTGCGGCAAGCCGGCAGATCTCTGCCTCACAGCATTTTTGCCCGGCCGCCCGGTTGCGGCGCAGCAGCTTAAATCCAGGCCGAAACCCAGCTCGGCCAAAAGCCGCAGCTCAAAGCGCAAAAACAGCTCCCCGGCCAGCAAAGGCCGGTCAAAATGCGCCCATAACAGCGGCACAAGCCGGTAAAGCGCCGGGTGCGGATCACGCTCCGGCAACAGGCGCAAATAAGCTGTAACATTTTGCAAAGCATAAAGAGAAAGCGGCTTTTGCATCAGCCAGGCAGCGGTAAATTCCAGCGCTTCCAGCCGGTATTGCCCCATATGCTCGCTCAACCGCGCCCGCCACTGCGCCTTTACCCGATTGCCCGCCTGCATAAGCGGCCTCTGCCGGCGCCCCTGCCCGCCTTTCACCAGACCTTTATGGCGGCCGTGCGCCGGTGTCATCAGCTCAACAATCACACTGCTCTCACCATAAGGCTGCACGCCGATAATAACCCCCTCATCATGCCATTCCATCAATTTCCCCGGCTTTAATCCGTTATATCCAGCCCCATTTCGCGATAATGCGCAGCTTTTTTGCTCCAGTCCGACCGCAATTTGACAAACAGGAACAAATGCACCTCCTGCCCCAGAATAGCGGCTATTTCACGGCGCGCCGCCTGACCTATCGCTTTAATGGTTGCCCCTTTGGCGCCCAGTAAAATCTTCCGGTGGCTTTCACGCTCCACATAACAAATCTGATCAATGCGCACCGAGCCGTCACGCCGCTCCTGCCATTTTTCCGTCTCAACCGCAGCGGCGTAAGGCAGCTCATCATGCAGGCGCAACATCAGCTTTTCGCGGGTGATTTCTGCCGCCAGGCGGCGCATGGGCATATCGGAAAGCTGATCATCAGGATAATAAAACGGCCCGGGCGGCACATGGCCGGCCAGCCAGGCCACAACATCGGCGCAGCCGGAACCGTTCAGCGCCGAAACCATGAAAACACGTTCAAACGGCATGGCCCGGTTAAATTGCGCCGTAATCGCCAGCAAATCTTCCCGCTTTACGGTGTCAATTTTATTCAATAACAGCAGTTTCGGCTGCCGGCTGCGGCGCAGGCGCGCCAGCAGCGGCTCCAGCCGGGCGGAAAAGCCTTCCCCGGCATCGACCACCAGCAGGATAATATCCGCCTCCTGCGCGCCGTTCCACGCGGCGGCTACCATGGCTTTGTCCAGCGGCTTTTTCGGCGCAAAAATCCCCGGCATATCAACAAAAACAAGCTGTGTATTATCATGCCGGACAATGCCGCGCACCAAAGCCCGGGTTGTTTGCGCCTTATGCGTTACGATAGAAATTTTGGCGCCGACAAGCCGGTTGATAAAGGTCGATTTGCCGGCATTGGGCGCGCCGACAAGAGCAATAAAGCCGGAGCGGGTTACCGCTTCCTCTCCCTGCTGCTCGCGGCCGGTTTGCCCGGCCGCTGCCGCCCGCTGCCCGGCGGCCTTCTCTGCCTTTTGTCCTGTTTTTTGTGCCGCTGTCATCACTATTGCCTTAATATATGCCTTTAACCGCTGCGCCCGCAGCCGATCCAGCCCTATGGCCAGATATTTTCCCGCCGCAGCATGGCCTCTGCCGCAGCCTGCTCTGCCTGCCGCTTGGAAGAGCCTTTGCCGCCGGCCGGAGCAAAACCGCTTACCCGCACTTCCATTTCAAAAACCGGGTCGTGATCAGGCCCTTCGCGTTTTACCACCCGGTAATAAGGCAGATCGCCGGCTTTTTGCTTATGCGCCCATTCCTGCAATTCTGTTTTGGCATCACGCCGCTGCAGGGCGGAATCACGCGCCCTTTCGCTCCAGTAACGGGTGATAAAACGGCGCGCCGCTTCCAGCCCGCCTTCCACATATAAAGCAGCGATCAGCGCTTCCATCACATCGGCATAAATATTTACCAGCCGGCGCGCCGAACCATGCTTCATATCGGCGCTCATCACCACAAAAGCCGATAAACCGGTTTCAACCGCAATCTCCGCACAAACTTCCGCATTGACCAGCATATTCAGCCGCGCCGACAAAACCCCTTCCGGCACATCGGGGAACAATTCGCATAACAGCTCAGCTATCACCAGGCCCAAAACCCGGTCGCCCAAAAATTCCAGCCTTTCATAATTGCCGCGGGTAGAATTTTCAACGCTGGAATGGGTCAAGGCGCGTTGCGCCAGCCTGCTGTCGTGAAAGACATAACCGGTAATTTTGCTAAATTTTGCCGCGTTTTTCACTTTTGCCTCCTGGCCTGGCGCATTCCCGCCGCCTCTTCCGGCGCGCCGAAGCCTGCGCCCGGCCGCGCCTCATAAACGCGCTTTTATTGCGCCGGCACGGCCTTCATCGTCCAGACAAAACGGAAAAGCCGCCGCCAGCGCACATGAGCCGGCCAGTCCCAGATTTTCCAGGCGCTGGTTTCATCGCTGATAGAAAAGAAAATCAGATTAGCGCGGCCGACCAGATTTTCAAACGGCACATAACCCACCGATTCGCGGCTGTCGTCTGAATTATCGCGATTATCGCCCATCATAAAATAATAGCCCTGCGGCACTTCAAACACGCGCGTATTGTCCAGATAACCAAAAGGATAAATATCAAATATAGTATAAGATACGCCATTGGGCAAAGTTTCCCGATAAACGCCGACCGGCCGGTCGGCTTGCGGGTTAAACAAATGCTGGCCATGCGCCATATCGCATTTTTCACCCCGCCTGCCCGGCACAGGCGGCGGCGCTATATGCCGGCCATCGGGATCCGGCGGAATACAGCCGACAGCGTCAATACTGGCTGTTTCGCCGATTTTTACCCGCGGCACAGCCACACCGTTAAGATAAAGCCGGCCGTTCTGCATTTGCACTTTATCACCCGGCAGGCCGATAACGCGTTTGATAAAATCCGTCTTTACATCATTAGGATTGCGGAAAACCGCAATATCACCGCGTTGCGGCGCCGCCGCCCATAACCGGCCGGAAAACAGATCAGGCGCAAAAGGCAGCGAAAAATGCGAATAGCCATAGGCATATTTTGCCGTCAGCACATAATCGCCGACATAGAGGGTCGGCCGCATGGAGCCGGAAGGAATAGTAAAAGGCTGGAACAGAAAAGTGCGAATAACAAAGGCCAGCAATAAAGCCTCAACCAAAACAATAATTGTTTCCTTCACACTGCCTTTTTGCCCGTTTGGGGCAGCTTTACCATGATCCATTATCCCTACCTGCTTTATATCGCGCCGCCGGGCGGCCTGCTTCCGGCAGCGCCAGGCTGCGGAAGGCAGGCCTTTTACAGCGGCACAGCCTCAATCACCACAAAAGCCTGAGCGAAAGGCTCATCATCACTCAGGCTGATATGCAGACGCGCTTTATGCCGCGGCGGCAGCATTGCCGCCAGTACCAGCGCCGCCCGCCCGGTAATCTCCATGTCCGGCGCACCGGAAGGCCGGTTGACAACCCCCAGATCCCGCCAGTAAACACCGCGGCCTATGCCTGTCCCCAGCGCTTTGGCACAGGCCTCCTTGGCGGCAAACCGCTTGGCATAAGACGCCGCCCTTTGCCGCCGGCTATCGGATCTCTGCCGCTCCAAAGCGGTAAAAACGCGATGCGTAAAACGGTCGCCATGGCGCTGCAGCACCTTTTCCACCCGCGCAATGGCGATAATATCATTACCGATACCGATAATCATAGCCGGCATTCAGCCGCTGCGGCGGCGCTTAAGCCGGCATATCCCTCAACCGCCTGCCGCGCCGCTTTATCGGCAAACAGCGACCCTGCCGGCGCGGCAGCCGAACCGCCGGGGCGCCTGGCGGCAGCGCAGCGGCGCAGGTAACGGGCATAAATCCGCTTTTGCCGCTGCTCCCGGAAATGCCGGGTAGCCATATAGGCGCTCATATAGGCCAAAGCCGCCAGAACCAGCCCCAACAGCAAAGACCCCACCGAAATCTGGAATAAGGCGCCGGAAAGATTGCTGAAATTGAGCTTTTGCAGCTCTCCCCACAAAACCGGTATGGGCGCCGCTTTATGAGCAAGCGGCAAAACCAGCCGCCCGGTTTCATAAGAAGCGCTGAAAAGAAACGGAATGGTTACAGGATTGGCCAGAACCGTGCCGATAGCCGCCGCGGCAATATTGGCCGAACACACCCAGGCGCAGCATACAGCCAGCACAATATGAAAGCCGTAAAGCGGCGTGACCGCAAAAAACACGCCGATAGCCAGCCCCAGCGCCACAATATGCGGCTGTGCCGGGATACGCAGCAAACGCTTGCCCAAATAGCGCAATGAGCGCGAAAAAGAGCGCCGCGGCCATAAAAAGAGGCGTATCTTCCCCCATAAATCCGGTTGTTTTCTTTGGCGAAAAAGCATATTTTCCCTAAATCCTGCACAAGCGTAAAATACTGCCCCGCATAAGCGGGATTATGGCAGGTTTTGCGCCTCAGGGCACCTCTTTTACTGCTTTATGGTAAATATTTCTATCCTTTTGCTGAAATTTGTGCAAAAAAATTTCTCGGCCGGGGAATCGCAGTATATACATATTATATAGAACCCCGCCGGGCGCCGCCCGCCCGGCCCTGTTTGCACACGCTCCGGAGCAGCAGCGCAACAGAAAGGCTTCCTATGCCCTATCGGCCGCCGCCCGGCGATAAACCCGCCCCCTCTGCCGGCAGCCTGCCGCCGGCCGGAGCCGCCGCAACGGCGGCCAAAAGCCGCGATACGGCTCTGGCGATTTTGCTGGCCATCAGCTTCAGCCATTTATTTAACGATGTTATGCAATCCATGCTGCCGGCAGTGTACCCGCTATTGCGCGCCGGCTATCATTTATCGCTGCTGCAAATCGGCCTGATTACCGCCGCCTATCAAATAACCGGTTCTATTTTGCAGCCGGTGGTCGGCTTTTATACCGACAAAAAGCCGCTGCCTTATTCTCTGCCTTTTTCCGCCCTGTTTACCATGGCCGGGCTTTTGACGCTGGCCTTTTCCGGGCATTATCGGGGGCTGCTGCTCGGCGCCTGTCTGGTCGGCCTCGGCTCTTCCATTTTCCACCCTGAGGCCGCGCGGGTAGCGCGTTTTGCCAGCGGCGGCCGTTTTGGTTTTGCCCAGTCTGTCTTTCAGGTCGGCGGCAATAGCGGCACCGCCCTCGGCCCGCTGCTGGCAGCCCTGTTTATCAATCGCCAATATGATGTCGGCTATTTTGCCTTTATTGCTTTTGCCGGCTTTTTAGTGCTGCTGCTTGTTTCGCGCTGGTATGCCGGGCATTTGCGCCGTCATTTGGCCGGCAAAGCGCCTCTGCCGGCGCCCGGCCTGAGCAAGGCGCATATCCGCCGCGCCGTTTTTATGCTGGTCGCCCTGATGACCGCCAAATATATTTATCTGTCGTGCATGAGCAATTTTTATACATTTTTCGCTATGGAGAAATATGGCCTTGATACGCATCAGGCGCAATATTTGCTGTTTCTCTATTTGGGCGGCATTGCCGCCGGCACCATTTTCGGCGGCCCGATAGGCGACAAAATCGGCGCGCGCCGGGTTATCTGGTTTTCTATTCTCGGTGTTTTGCCCTTTACACTGGCGCTGCCGCATGTGTCACTGCCGCTTATGGCGGTTTTATCGCTGCTTATCGGCCTGATTCTGGCTTCCGCCTTCCCCGCTATTGTGGTTTTTGCCCAGGAGCTGATGCCGGGTAAAATCGGCACTATTGCCGGCCTGTTTTACGGCCTTTCTTTCGGCATTGGCGCGCTGTCTTCCGCCTTGCTCGGCGCGCTGGGCGACAAAATCGGCAATCAGGCCCTGTTTGATCTGTGCGCTTTTTTGCCGCTCTTGGGCATTATCGCCATATTTCTGCCCCGCTTGCCCAGCGAAAAGCGGCAGCGGGGCTGAAAGCCCGGCCCGCGCCCGGCCGCCGGCGGCCTAGCCGGGCGTTCCGGCGCGTATATCGGCGTCAATATCCGCATGCGCGCCCAGCCTTACCTTGTATATTTCATAATTTTCCATCACCCTTTGCACATAATTGCGCGTTTCCGTAAAGGGAATGCGCTCAATCCAGTCAATAATAAAATCATTTCGCTGCCCGCGCGGGTCGCCATAGCGGCCAACCCAGCCGGCAGCGCGGCCGGCGCCGGCATTATAGGCGATAAAGGTCAGAATATAAGAACCGTTGAATTTTTGTAACTGCTCTTCCAGATAATGCACCCCCAGCCGGGCATTATAACCGGCATCGCCGGATAATCTGTCCAGCGAATAGGCAATATTCTGCCGCGCAGCCACGGCTTTGGCTGTCCCCGGCAGGAGCTGCAGCAGGCCGCGCGCATCAGCGGGTGACAAAGCCTGCGGGTTAAACTCGCTTTCCTGCCGGGCCACCGCATAGGCCAGAGCCAGCCGGTTGGGGGAAATAGCGGCCGCAGCGGGGATAGCCCCCAAAGGGTGCGCCAAAGCGCCGACCGCCGCCTGTCCGGCGCCGCTTTTGCCGATTTTCAGGCTGCTGTAATAATTATTGTTTTTTTCGGCCAGCGCCGCCAGCAGCGCCAGCTCGCCGGGATTGCGCAACTGCTGCGCCAAAGCCTGATACAGCCCGCGCGCCGCGCCGCTATAACCGCCTTTTTCCAGCCAGATCAAAGCCTGCACCGGGTGGCGGGCGGCAAAATTCTGCCGCTCGGCGGCCGTTGGCCGCGGCATAAATACAGGCGGCGCCGAAAGGCCGAGACGCCTGGCCGCCAACTGGCCGTAAAAGACGCCGGGATAATGCGCCGCCTGAGCATAAAAGCCCTGGGCCGCCCGCGGCTCGCGCAAGGCCTCTGCCGCGCGCCCCTGCCAGTAAAAACCGCGCGCCTGGGTAATGGCTCCGCTTGACAAAGCCGCAATGCGGGCAAAATGCCCTTGCGCAAGCTGCGGCTTGCCTAAAAAGCGCAAGGCATACCAGCCGGCATGAAATTCGGCATCGGCCGCCGCTATTATATCGCCGGAGCGATAGCCGGAGACCAGCCGATACGCTATATCGGGGCGGCCTTTATCCAGCATTTCGCGCGACAGCGCCCGCCGCTCGGCCCACCAGGCTTCAGCCTGCCCGAAGGCTCCGCTTGACACCGGGTTCGCCAGCATAAGCTGCGCCGCTTTATCATAATCTCCGGCGCGGCGTAAATATTGCAGGCGTATATACAGGCTGACAGGCTGTTTTTGCCAATAGGCCGGCAAGGCGGCAGGCTGTTGCGCCGCTCCCGCCGCCGGCTGCAGGGCCGCCAGCCAGGCCTGATACACATCGGCGCCGCCGGCGCGTCCGGCAAGGCGCGCTGCCGCCTGCTTCTGCCCGGCAAAAAGCTGCGCGGCAAGGCGGGCGCGATAATCTTCCCGGCCAAACAGCGCTCCCAGCCTTGTTTCCAGCAATTTTTCTTCGCTGCTGCTTAAACGCGCCTGATACCACCAGGGGAAAAGCAGCGCCCGCGCCCGCGCTTTTTGCCCGGTTTGCACATAAGCCTGCGCCAGCATGGCGCGCCCGGCAGCGCTTTGCGGCGCCGCCGCGGCAAACCAGGCAAGGCGCTGCGCCGGCGGCGTCTCTTCCCGCGCCAAGGCGCGCTCAAAGACGCTCTGAATCTGCGCCTGCCCGGGCCAGCCGGCCAGCTCAGCCTTGTTATGCCATAATTGCGCCGCAGAAACACCGCTCGGGCCGGCAGTGGCAATAGCCCAGGCCAGCGCCTGCCGCTCAGCCGTGCCGGCGGCAAAAGCGGCTTTGGCAGCCAGAGCCTCCGCCCCGCGATTATTGTAAGCGGCATCAAGCCCGGCGCGCAAACGCAGTGTAAAGCCGGGCAAGGCAGCGGCCTGCCGCGGCGCAATGGCCGAAACAGGGTTATTGTCCAGGCCGGCGGGCGGGCGGGCGGGCACAGGCAGCGGCCGGGCTTTTGCGCCAATATGCGGCCGGTTTTTTGCTCCGGCTTTTACCGCCTTGCTTTTCAGCCGGCCTTGCGCCCCGGCCACAGCCTTATAAGCGGCCGGGCGCGCCGCCGGCCGCGCGATCCGGCTGCTGCCGGCCTGTGCCGGAATTACCGCCGCCGGGGTAAAAAGCAGCGCCAGAGCGGTGCCGTAAAACATAAAATTTCTGCGCCAATTCTGTTTTTCCACAATCAAGCCCTGCTTTTGCTTTTTTGGCAGCCGCTAACGGCGCCATACCCGGCGAGGCAAAATAAAGAGCAAGGGTAAAGCCTTTATTAAGACTTTAGCCGGCCGGCAGCAAAAGCCGGCAGCCTGAATAACAGGGCAGCAAAAAAGCTGTTTGCACAGAGCAAAATTTGCTTTATGGTCAGCCGGCGGCGCGTAAAACGCATAATATGCGGCAGCCAGGCTCGGCCGAACCGGAAAACAGGCGCAAAACCTGGCTGTTATCAGGCCGTATTTTTTGAGGTATTGACAATGATAGCGGGAGCTATAACCGCCCTCATAACCCCCTTTTCCGCCGGGAATGAGGTTGATGAAAAAGCATTTCGCCATTTGGTGGAATGGCAGATAACAGAAGGAATTAACGGCCTTGTTGCTGTCGGCACTACCGGCGAATCGCCAACTTTGAGCCATGATGAGCATAAGCGCGTTATTGAGCTTTGCGTCAAACAGGCCAAAGGGCGGGTGCCGGTTATTGCCGGCGCCGGCTCCAACAGCACGGCCGAAGCGATAGAGCTGGCAGAACACGCGCAGGCCGCCGGGGCTGATGCGGCGCTGGTGGTAACACCTTACTATAACAAGCCGAATCAGGCCGGGCTTTATGCCCATTTTGCCGCTATTGCCAAAGCCGTTAGCCTGCCGATTATTATTTACAATATTCCCGGCCGCTGTGTGATTGACATGCTGCCGGCAACTATGGGGCGGCTGGCGCATGATTTCACCAATATTATCGGCGTGAAAGACGCTACCGGCGATATTGGCCGCGTTGGCGAGCAGCAGCGCGCCTGCGGCGGTGATTTTATCCAGCTTTCGGGGGAAGATGCCACCGCCCCGGCCTTTAATGCCCAGGGCGGCCGCGGCTGTATCTCTGTGACCTCCAATATTGCGCCGGCTTTGAGCGCCGCTTTTCAACAGGCCAGTCTGGCCGGTGACACAGCCAAAGCGCAGGCTCTGCACAAGCGGCTTTTGCCGCTGCATCAGGCTCTGTTTATTGAGCCAAACCCGGCCGGGGTGAAATATGCCGCTTCCCGGCTGGGGCTTTGCCGGCCAAAGCTGCGCCTGCCTCTGGTAGAATTAACGCCGGAAAGCGCGGCCAAAATTGATGCGGCGCTGACGCAGGCCGGTCTTGTTTGAATTTCCGGCCGTGGCGGCCTATATTTAAATGAAGAGCAATAAGGCTTGATAAAGCTGCCGGGGCGGTTTTGCCGTTACAGTGCGGCGGGTTTGACGCTTTGGGTTTATTGTCCCGCCAAAGCTGCGCCGGCCGGGGTTGCGCCGGCCTTTGGCAGAAAGAACATCAGCAAGCGCGCCGCCATGTGACGGCCGCCGGCGCGGACGGAGCCTGTTGGCATTGCCGGCCGCGGCGGCTTGTATTTAAGGCGCTCCGGCGCCGCCAGAAAGCAGGAATTATGGTAAAAAAACCGGTAATAAAGCGCAAAATCCTGGCTGAAAACCGCAAAGCGCGCTTTAATTATGAAATTCTGGACTCCATAGAGGCAGGCCTGGCGCTGGTGGGCACAGAGGTGAAATCGCTGCGCGCCGCTCATGCCAATATTGCCGAAAGCTATGCCTCTTTTGAACAAGAAGAGCTATGGCTTGTCAATGCCCATATCCCGGAATACGGCGCCGGCAATCGCTTTAATCACGAGCCGCGCCGCTTGCGCAAATTGCTACTGCACAGCCGGGAAATGGACCGGCTGGCCAAAGCGGTGGCGCGCGAGGGTATGACGATTGTGCCGCTGCGGCTGTATTTTAACCCGCGCGGCCGCGCCAAAATAGAGATAGCGCTGGCGCGCGGCAAAAAGCTGCATGACAAACGCCAGACCGAAAAGAAGCGCGACTGGGGACGGGAAAAAGCCCGC
>Ga0157357_1000160_pt1 | contig 27662 bp, 30 predicted proteins | sample AttcapACBM1_FD_111485 | JGI IMG/M metagenome (GOLD analysis project Ga0157357, IMG submission 111485) | Fungus gardens microbial communities from leaf cutter ant in Botucatu, State of Sao Paulo, Brazil - Atta capiguara ACBM1 | ecosystem: Host-associated > Fungi > Mycelium > Unclassified ... | reverse complement strand
TGGCGCAGGTATACTCAGAAGCCTTGTTTTAGCTTATTAGCCCGGTCTGGAGTCGTTACCCCTCATGCAAGAAATTATGCAGTTTGCAAGCAATCACCCCATCCTGAGTCTGGCATGGGTCGTCTTACTCGTACTGGTGATTGTGACTACCGTTAAAGGAATGTTCTCTAAAGTAAAAACTATCAGTCGAGGCGAAGCAACCCGACTCATTAACAAAGAGGACGCGGTAGTGGTAGACGTGCGTTCGCGTGATGATTACCGCAAGGGGCACATTTCGGGCGCGATAAATGTGGCTGCAGCAGATATCAAGAAAGGCAGTTTAGGCGAGTTGGAAAAGCATAAAGCACAGCCCATAATTGTTGTATGCGCAACCGGACAAAGCGCGGCAGATCCTGCTGCCCATCTGAGCGCGGCTGGATTTACCCAGGTTGCCGTTCTCAAAGACGGTATCAGTGGTTGGAGCGGCGAAAATCTGCCGTTGGTTCGCGGTAAATAATCATCCTGAGGTCCCTATGGCAAATGTTGAAATTTACATCAAAGCAACCTGTCCTTATTGCCACCGGGCAAAAGCGCTGCTGAGTCAAAAAGGCGTGGCGTTTCAAGAGATTCCCATTGATGGGGACATGGCAAAACGCGAAGAGATGATTAAGCGCAGTGGCCGGACTACCGTGCCGCAGATCTTTATCGACGGTCAGCATATTGGCGGTTGCGACGATCTGATGGCGCTCAACGATCGTGCAGGTTTAGATCCGTTACTTCAGGCGTAATTACGCCAGACATATTAACTTACAGGACTTAGTCACATGTCAGAACATAACACCAACGAAATGCAATTTCAGATTCAGCGCGTTTACACGAAAGACATTTCTTTTGAAGCGCCGAACGCGCCACAAGTGTTTCAGAAAGAGTGGGAACCAGACGTTAAGCTGGATCTGGACACGGCTTCTTCGCAGCTGGCTGATGAAGTGTATGAAGTGGTGCTGCGTGTGACTGTAACCGCGACCGTTGGCGAAGATACCGCTTTCCTGTGTGAAGTGCAGCAGGCGGGCATTTTCACCATCGGCGGTATCGACGGCACTCAGATGGCGCATTGCCTGGGCGCTTACTGCCCGAATATTCTGTTCCCTTATGCCCGTGAATGCATCACCAGTCTGGTTTCTCGTGGTACGTTCCCGCAGCTTAACCTCGCGCCGGTGAACTTTGATGCGCTGTTTATGAACTATCTGCAGCAGCAGCAAGGCGAAGAAGGTGCCGCGCAACATCAGGATGCCTGATGACTACTCACGCTTCGATTAGCGTCATCGGTGCCGGTTCGTACGGCACCGCTTTGGCGATTACGCTGGCCCGTAATGGCCATCCCGTGTTGTTGTGGGGCCATAATCCCGCCCACATGGCACAGCTGCAGTCAGACCGCTGCAATCTCGCTTTCCTGCCTGATGTTCCCTTTCCCGATAATCTGACGATTGAACCCGATCTCGCCAGGGCCATTGCGGCCAGCCGCGATCTACTGGTGGTCGTACCCAGCCACGTCTTTGGCGAAGTGCTGACGCAGATCAAACCTGGCTTACGTGAGGACTCGCGTATCGTCTGGGCGACGAAAGGGCTGGAAAAAGAAACCGGTCGTTTGCTGCAGGACGTCGCCCGGGAAATCCTGGGTGAGGCCATTCCGCTGGCGGTGATATCTGGCCCAACCTTCGCGAAAGAACTGGCCGCGGGTTTACCTACGGCGATTGCGCTGGCGGCAACCGATACGCAGTTTGCGGATGATTTGCAAACGCGGTTGCACTGCGGCAAAAGTTTCCGCGTGTATAACAATCCCGATTTTATCGGGGTTCAGCTGGGTGGCGCGGTTAAAAATGTGATCGCGATTGGTGCTGGGATATCGGACGGTATCGGATTTGGCGCGAATGCACGAACGGCATTAATCACCCGTGGACTGGCAGAGATGAGCCGTCTTGGCGCAGCGTTGGGTGCCGATCCCACGACGTTTATGGGGATGGCAGGCCTGGGCGATCTGGTGCTGACCTGTACCGATAATCAGTCGCGTAACCGCCGCTTTGGCATGATGTTGGGGCAGGGTGAAGAGGTCGATGGCGCACAACGCATTATCGGACAAGTTGTAGAAGGTTACAGAAATACGAAAGAAGTCAAAGCGCTGGCTGCACGTGTCGGGGTTGAAATGCCCATTACGGAGCAGATTTATCAGGTGCTCTATTGCGGAAAACCGGCACGAGATGCAGCATTAAGCCTGCTGGGGCGTTCGAGGAAGGACGAAAACAGTACAAACTAAAGCAGGAAGCCAGGCATCATCACCTGCAGCGCCGATCAAGGCGCTTTTTTATCGGGAGAAAACAGCATGTCGTCTGATGAGTTAGAACTGGTCTGGGACAATATCAAGGCGGAAGCACGCGCGCTGGCAGACTGCGAGCCGATGCTGGCCAGCTTTTACCATGCGACATTGCTTAAGCATGAGAATCTTGGCAGTGCTCTTAGCTATATGCTGGCCAATAAGCTGGCGAATCCGATCATGCCTGCTATCGCTATTCGTGAAGTGGTAGAAGAAGCATACCGTGAAGATCCCTCAATGATTGCGTCTGCTGCTTGTGATATTCAGGCGGTTCGCCTGCGCGATCCTGCGGTTGATAAATACTCCACGCCGCTGCTTTATCTGAAAGGCTTTCATGCGCTTCAGGCGCATCGTATCGGGCACTGGCTGTGGAATGAAGGCCGACGCGCTCTGGCCGTTTATCTGCAAAACGAAGTCTCAGTCTCCTTTGCGGTTGATATTCATCCGGCTGCCAAAATTGGTCATGGGATCATGCTGGATCATGCTACCGGGATTGTGATCGGTGAAACCGCCGTTGTGGAAAATGATGTATCAATCCTGCAGTCAGTAACGCTTGGCGGCACCGGAAAAACCAGCGGCGACCGCCATCCGAAAATTCGTGAAGGGGTGATGATTGGCGCGGGTGCGAAAATCCTCGGTAATATCGAGGTAGGCCGTGGTGCCAAGATTGGTGCCGGCTCCGTGGTGTTGCAATCTATCCCTCCACATACCACCGCCGCCGGGGTTCCTGCGCGCATCGTCGGCAAGCCCGGCAGTGAAAAGCCGTCAATGGATATGGATCAACACTTTAACGGTAACGGTGCAGGCTTCCAGTTTGGCGATGGTATTTAAGATTTAATCAGTGCGCCAGCATAGTCGAGTTGGCGCCACGCTTCGTAAACCACTACCGATACCGCGTTGGACAGGTTCATGCTACGGCTTTCCGCCATCATCGGAATGCGGATTTTTTGCGCTGCGGGCAGAGCCTGTAATATCTCTGCGGGTAACCCGCGGCTTTCCGGTCCAAACAGCAAATAATCCCCAGACTGATAGTTGACCGCACTGTGTGCGGGCGTGCCTTTGGTGGTCAGCGCAAACAGGCGCTCAGGCTGCTCGGTAGCGATGAAAGCCTGATAGTCAGCATGAAATTTGATCGCGGTAAATTCGTGATAGTCCAACCCGGCGCGACGCAGGCGCTTATCGTCCCAGGCAAAGCCCAGTGGCTCAATCAGGTGGAGCTGAAAACCGGTATTGGCGCACAGGCGAATAATATTGCCGGTGTTAGGTGGGATTTCTGGTTCAAATAATACGATGTTAAGCATAAGGCCCCCGATAACGAGGGCCGAAGCATAGCAAATTATTGCCTTGCAGAGGAGTAAAGTGGCAGCCAGATAGTGAGGCGCAGTCCACCCAGCGGGCTGTCATCCGCTTTGACCCACCCGCGATGTTGCTGTATTGCCGTTTCCACAATCGCCAGCCCCAGGCCGGTACCGCCGGATTCCCTGTCCCGCGCTTCATCAGTGCGGTAGAAAGGACGAAATATCTGCTCGCGATCCTCCGGGCTGACGCCAGGACCGTCATCATCAACGTGCACGGTAATACCCGAGATATCCACGGAAAAACTGACGCTGATATGCGTGTGCGAGTAGCGCAACGCATTACGGACGATGTTCTCCAGCGCGCTTTCCAGCGCATGTGGGTTGCCGTATAGCGGCCAGGGGCCTGGAGGATAAGGAATCTCCAGCGTCTTGCCCATTTGTTCCGCTTCAAACCTGGCGTCTTCCAGCACGTCATTCCAGAGCTGGTTTGCCTTCATGGCTTCGCTGACCAGCGCGTTCTTATGCTGGGTTCTCGACAGCACCAACAGGTCATTAATCATGCCGTCAAGCCGCTGAGCTTCCATCTCAATGCGCTCCAGCTCTTTGCCTTCACCCTGACGGCGACGCAGCAGGGCGGTAGCCAGCTGAAGTCTCGTCAGCGGCGTACGCAATTCGTGGCTGATATCGGAAAGCAGACGTTGCTGACCGTTCATCATGCGCTCCAGCGCACTCACCATTTGATTGAAGCTGGAACCGGCGGCCAGAAACTCCTGCGGGCCCGATTCCAGTTCAGGATGTTGACGCAGGTTGCCGCTGGCCACTTCATCCGCAGCGTATTTGAGTTTACGTGCAGGACGCGCCAGGCTCCACGCCAGCCAGAGCAGAAGCGGTGAGCTAATCAGCATGGTAACGATAAGCAGTAGCAAAGGCCGGTCAAACAGCAGGTTGATAAAGTCCAGTTGAGAACTGCTGGCAGGCCGAATCAGGTAAAGCTGATAGTTATCCTCCCCATCCCGAACGGCGAAAGGGCCCACCATTTCGACGCGACCATACTTTTTCTTCTGTGGATGATCGGCATTGTCTGACTGACCGATGAAGTTACGGATAACCTGCATTTCATTATGTTGCGCGCCAATAACCCGGCCTTCGCTGGTGACTAACAGCAAGCGCTGACCGGGCGGTGCCCATTTCTCAATCGCGCGAAATAAGCGCCGCCACCACATCAAATCGTTAGGGGGATCGCGCATTAACTCCGCTTCAACATGCTGCTCTATCATCGTCCCCTGACGCTGCTCACTCTCCATCAGCGACGTCATCTGACGTGAATCAAGCTTGGGTACCATGAGCACCAGCATCAATACCAGTGCCAGCGTCAGCCAGAAAATAGCAAAGATGCGGGTAGTCAAACTTCCTATCATGATGCAGAAACCATCAGATAGCCGCGGCCACGTAATGTCTTAAACCACGGATGTCCGTCACGGCGGTCAGGGAGCTTACGGCGCAGGTTAGAGATGTGCATGTCAATGGCGCGGTCAAAAGGCGTAAGGCGTTTGCCCAGCACTTCCTGGCTAAGGTGCTCGCGAGAGACAACCTGCCCAAGATGCTGTGCCAGAAGATAAAGCAGGGTGAATTCCGTTCCGGTGAGATCCAGCGTCTCGCTGTCGAAACTGGCTTCCTGACGGCCCGGATTCAGGCGCAGGCAGTCAACTTCCAGCGTGGGTGAACTGTTATCGTGCTGTTGCTGCTGTTCACTCCAGTTTGAACGGCGCAGGATAGCGCGAATACGCGCGACCAGCTCACGATCGTTAAAGGGTTTAGGCAGATAGTCATCGGCACCCAGTTCAAGGCCCAGCACGCGATCCAGTTCGCTTCCGCGTGCGGTAAGCATAATGACGGGCGTCTGATATTGCTGGCGTAATTCTTTCAGGGTGTCGATACCGTTTTTCTTCGGCATCATGACATCCAGTAAAAGCAGATCAATTGAGTTATCAAGCAGGTTCAACGCTTGTTCACCATCGCTGGCGACCACGACTTCAAACCCTTCCATTTCCAACAGCTCTTTCAAAAGCGAAGTTAATTCGCGGTCATCATCTACCAACAGGATTTTATTCATTTTTGTAGCCCTCCGCAGGCAAAATAGCGTGTTCCCATGATACCAATCCATCGATTTACGTACTTTTACACCCCCTGACGGATGTTTGCAGCTATCGCCGTACACTGGCTATCGTTGAATCGCAAAACAGAACGAACTGGAGTAAACGATGCGCAAATTAACCGCCGTCGTTATTGCCTCAGCGATGGTTCTCTGTAACGCCAGCGCAAGAGCAGCAGAGCCGATGGCGCCTGATGATGTGCATCACGGCGAATTTACGACAGGCAGTATGACGCAAAATTCGCAAAGTCACATGTTCGACGGCATTGAGTTGACGGAACATCAACGGCAGCAGATGCGTGACCTTATGCAGCAAGCCCGACACGATCGTCCGGCAACGAATATTGATGATATCGCAGCCATGCATGATTTAGTGACTGCAGATAATTTTAACGAAGCGGCCATCCGCAGTAAGGCAGAAGCCATTGCCAGAGTTCAGGTAGAGCAGCAGGTTGAGATGGCGCGCGTTCGTAATCAGATGTACCACCTGTTAACGCCGGAGCAGCAGGCCGCGTTACAAAAGAATTATGAGCGGCGTATAAATTCATTACGCAAGCTTTCGAATCTGCAGCCAGCATCATCGCTGCAACCCGTGAGTCGTACCAGTAGTAACCAGTAGTAACCAGTAGTAAATAGTATCCCTGTTTTCCTTGCCATAGACACATCCCTGTCTTCCCCCTCATGATGAGGGGGTTTTTTTTATCAGGTACTTATCCAAAAATCCTTTAAAATCAGTGCGTGCCTAAAAACACGCTAAGCATTTGCAGACAGGTATAAGCGCCGCTGGTGTAGACAATATGTAGACAACATTAGCTACACATTGAGGCCACCTTCAAGCGGATTACGCGTAATCGCATCCCTCAAATCGTTAGGTGCAAGATGGGCATAAGCTGCCGTTTGCTCAATCCTCGCATGGCCTAAAATCGCCTGTACCGATATGAGATTTCTGCCGTCTATCATGACCAACGACTGAACGTATGCCGCAAGATATGCATAGCTTGATGCCTGGGTATATCTGGCTTCGCCAGTTTCATTAATTTGCAGAATTGTTCCGGGCTCACTTTGAACCAAAGATCCCTTTTCATCTCATGATGTTTTTTTCTGCGATTTATCATTTACGATGAATTTACAATTTATCCGGTAGTTAAAAAAAATAGAAAACACCGTTGGTTTTATTCCTGTTTTTCAGGGGGCTGTTTTTCTTGCGCGTTTTACCATCGAAGATATTTCACTTTTCTTTCATCTTTTAAATACATGATAAGTAAAACTTATTTAACTTCCTGCTTTGTTTTTATTTATATTTCAATCAGCTGCAAATATCCCGCTCCGCTTGCACGCTAATTGCGCAGTTCTACACTTAAGTTGTCTCAGCATGGAAGCCGATGTACTTACGAAATTAACGGAGAGCAGCAACCACATCATGTAGTCCGAATTAACCTATTAACGGAGTAAATTATGGCAGAGCATCGTGGTGGTTCAGGTAATTTCGCAGACAACCCGCAAAAAGCGTCTGAAGCCGGTAAAAAAGGCGGTAAGAGCAGCGGCACTGGCGGCGGTGGTAATTTTAAAAATAACCCCGAAAAAGCCTCCGAAGCGGGCAAGAAAGGCGGCAAAAAGTAACGGCTGCTAAGCACTGAACCAAATCTGCACGTTGATTTGGCGCTTACCCAAGGTAGGCAATTCGCCCCGTCTCTCTATGAGGACGGGGCGAAGTACTTTTTTTCCCTTCAGAAATGCCATTTCATCCTGTTTCTTCGCCGTTCAGACAGTCAGGCGCGACGCCTTCTGTAGTGTTAAACTTAGCCTTTCTCTCATACTGCGTTACGTTTCAGTAATATGTCTATGGAGTTTGGCATGCAGGCTTCGTACGGAAAGTTAATCCAGTCTGCGGCAGTCGCGGCGACGCTGCTGGCTTCCGTCTTATTGGTTGTGAAGATTTTTGCCTGGTGGTACACCGGATCGGTTAGCCTGCTGGCCGCGCTGGTCGATTCCCTGGTGGATATTGCCGCCTCGCTGACCAACCTGCTGGTAGTGCGTTATTCCTTACAGCCCGCCGATGACGATCATACATTTGGGCATGGTAAAGCGGAGTCGCTGGCCGCGCTGGCCCAAAGCATGTTCATTTCGGGTTCAGCCCTTTTCCTCTTTCTTACGGGTATTCAACATCTCGCTTCCCCTAACGAACTGCGCTCGCCGGGCATCGGAATTGTTGTCACCGTCGTAGCGCTGGTTTCGACATTAGTACTGGTCACCTTCCAGCGCTGGGTCGTGCGTAAAACCCGGAGTCAGGCCATTCGTGCAGATATGCTGCACTATCAGTCAGATGTGTTTATGAACGGAGCTATCCTGGTGGCGCTGATATTAAGCAGCTACGGTTTCACGCGCGCTGATGCGCTGTTTGCGTTAGGGATTGGCGTCTATATTCTTTTTAGTGCGCTGCGGATGGGCCATGAAGCCGTTCAGTCTTTACTGGACAGAGCATTACCCGATGAAGAGCGGCAACAAATTATTGCGATTTCCCTCAACTGGCCGGGTGTGCAGGGCGTACACGATGTGCGTACGCGTCAGTCCGGCCCGACAAAGTTTATCCAGCTTCATGTTGAGCTCGAAGATCAGTTACCGCTCGTCCAGGCTCATCGTATTGCCGATCAGGTAGAGAAAGCGCTGCGAAAAGCGTTTCCCGGTTCTGACGTCATTATTCATCAGGATCCCTGTTCTGTGGTACCGTTTGAAAAGCAAGATTCTTTTAACTTTTAACTTACATGAATTAAGTTAATAAAATGGAAACGGCACGTTTTTAACATTGCTGCAAAAAATTAGTGAAAAGTTGTCTGACCTGAATCAATTCAGCCGCAGGCCTTTGATATACTATCTGCCATTATATGTTGCGCTCATCACAATCGTGTTTATCAGCGTTGAACAGGCCGGATTAACCCTTAGCTTCGAACAATCCAGAGGTTGTCATGATCAAAAAAATTGGTGTACTGACCAGCGGCGGTGACGCCCCAGGCATGAACGCAGCCATTCGCGGCGTGGTTCGCTCCGCGTTAAGTGAAGGGCTGGAAGTTTTTGGTATCTATGACGGCTATCAGGGTTTGTACGAAGACCGCATGATCAATCTCGATCGTTACAGCGTATCTGACATGATCAATCGCGGCGGCACTTTTTTGGGTTCAGCGCGTTTTCCTGAGTTTCGTAACGATGATGTCCGTCAGGTGGCCATTGAAAACCTGAAAAAGCGCGGTATTGATGCGTTAGTCGTGATCGGCGGGGACGGTTCCTATATGGGCGCCAAGCGACTGACCGAGATGGGGTTCCCCTGTATCGGCCTGCCAGGCACGATCGATAACGATGTTGCCGGCACCGATTACACCATTGGCTACTTTACCGCACTGGAGACGGTGGTGGAGGCGATTGACCGCCTGCGTGATACTTCTTCATCACACCAGCGCATCTCCATCGTTGAAGTGATGGGCCGTTACTGTGGCGATTTGACCCTGGCTGCCGCTATCGCTGGTGGATGCGAGTTTATCGTGTTGCCAGAAATTCCCTATACCCGTGAAGAGCTGGTGGCAGAAATTAAGGCCGGCATCGCGAAAGGTAAAAAGCATGCGATTGTTGCTATCACTGAACATATCTGTGATATCGACGATCTGGCGCGGTTTATCGAGACCGAAACGAAGCGCGAAACGCGCGCGACGGTACTTGGCCACATTCAGCGTGGCGGTGCGCCGTGCGCATATGATCGTATTCTTGCATCCCGCATGGGCGCGTATTCCATTGAACTGCTCATGCAGGGCTACGGTGGCCGCTGTGTGGGTATTCAGAACGACAAAATGGTGCACCATGACATCATTGATGCGATCGAGAACATGAAGCGTCCATTCAAGCGTGACTGGATGGATACCGCGAAGCAGCTTTACTGATTTCACCGCATTAACGGGCATGCTCTTCAGGCATGCCCTTATACCTTCCGTATATTCCCCAAAGTTATAACCGCTTATTTTTAATTCTTTTAGCTCTGAAAAAGTTTATGTCACGCTTGTCCCATAATGAACTGGGAGAGTGCGCAATGAATAAATGGGCCATCGGTATTAGCTTGTTACTGGCATCAGGCAGTGTTCTGGCGAAGGATATTCAGCTGTTAAACGTTTCTTACGATCCCACCCGTGAGCTGTATGAGCAGTACAACAAGGCCTTCAGTGCGCACTATAAACAGGAAACGGGCGATAATGTGGTGATCCGTCAGTCGCATGGCGGCTCAGGCAAGCAGGCCACATCAGTGATAAACGGCATTCGTGCTGACGTCGTGACGCTGGCGCTGCAGTCTGATATTGATGCGATTGCTGAACGTGGCCGCATCGATAAGAACTGGATTAAGCGTCTGCCGGATAACTCGGCACCTTACACTTCCACGATTGTGTTCCTGGTCCGCAAGGGTAATCCAAAAGGGATCCATGACTGGAACGATCTGATCAAACCTGGCGTTTCCGTCATCACGCCTAATCCAAAAACCTCAGGTGGTGCACGCTGGAATTACCTGGCAGCCTGGGGCTGGGCGTTGGATCACAACAACGGCGATCAGGCAAAAGCGCTAAGCTATGTCAAAGCCCTGTTTAAAAATGTTGAAGTGCAGGATTCCGGTGCGCGCGGTGCTACCAACACCTTCGTTGAGCGCGGCATTGGTGATGTTCTGATCGCCTGGGAAAATGAGGCGTACCTGGCCGTGAATAAGCTGGGCAAAGACAAGTTTGAGATCGTTACTCCAAGCGAGTCTATTCTGGCAGAGCCGACGGTTTCCGTGGTGGATAAAGTGGTTGATGAGAAGGGAACGCGCCCAGTGGCTGAGGCCTATCTGAAGTATCTCTATTCGACCGAGGGACAGACGATTGCAGCCGAGAATTACTATCGTCCGCGCAATGCTGAGGTTGCGAAGAAGTTTGCCAGCACCTTTGCCCCTGTAAAATTGTTTACTGTGGACGAGAAATTCGGCGGTTGGGCTAAGGCACAAAAAACCCACTTCGCGGATGGCGGCACCTATGACCAGGTCATGAAGCCGTAACGATCGCCTGACACAATCTAAACCAGCGGAAACGCTGGTTTTTTTATGCGTGACATTCCGGCGCTGTCAGGCGAGGATGCTGATTGGTTCAGTATGGAGAGGGTAACTATGCAGGCAAATCGTCGGGCCTTCATCATCATTGCGTTTCTGCTGGTGCTTGTCGTGGCAGGAATGGGGATAGCTTCCCTTCATGTTAAAGGCAATGCCGATGCGCTTTGGCAGATCGTCAGCGAAAAGTGCGTACCCAATCAGCAGAATAACGGGCAACCTGCGCCTTGCCTGCGAGTTGATCTGCAGCAGCGTTATACACTGCTCAAAGACCGTAACGGTCCCTTGCAATACCTGTTAATTCCCGTTGATAAGATAACCGGCATCGAAAGCCCGCGGTTGCTCAGCACAGCCACACCCAATTTTTTCAGCTTTGCCTGGCATGACAGAGGCGTAGTGGCGCAGAAATTCGGCTCGCCCATTAAAGACACCGTGCTGTCGCTGGCGATCAACTCCGAGTACGGCCGAACTCAGAATCAGCTCCATATTCATATTTCCTGCTTACGGCCCGATGTCCGCCAGCAACTGGATGGACTGGCACCGACTCTCAATGCGCAGTGGAAGGATGTTACCTTTCTGAACCATCACTATATTGTGCGGGTGCTCAGTCAGGCGGAACTGGATCAACAGAGTGTCTTTATCCGGTTAGCGTCTGAAGTCCCTGATGCTAAGAATGCGATGGGGAAATACGGTATGGCACTGGCAAGCTTACCCGATGGCCGTCTGGTGCTGATGGCGGTAGCGCGCAACTGGCTTTTGCTGAATAAGGGATCGGCAGAGGAGGTGCAGGATCACGACTGCGCCCTGCTGCAACCCATAAAAAAAGCGGCCTGATGAGGCCGCTTATGCTGTGCTCAATCGCCGGTTAGCGTTGTTTAGCCGCCGCAGCAGCTTTAACGATCACGGCAAACGCATCGGCTTTCAGCGACGCGCCGCCAACCAGGGCACCGTCGATGTCCGGCTGAGTAAACAGCTCGGCAGCGTTTTTATCGTTAACTGAGCCGCCGTACTGAATAATCACTTGCTCAGCGATAGCCGCATCTTTTTTGGCAATGTGGTCACGAATAAATTTGTGAACTGCCTGCGCCTGAGCAGGTGTGGCTGACTTCCCGGTACCGATCGCCCATACCGGCTCGTAAGCGATGATCGCATCTTTGAACGCTTCTGCACCCTGAGTGGTCAGCACCGCATCAAGCTGGCGTGCACACACTTCTTCGGTTTTGCCCGCTTCGTTTTCCGCTTCAGTTTCACCGATGCACAGAACCGGCACCAGGCCAGCAGTTTTCAACACGGCATATTTTTTCGCAATGAACTCGTCACTCTCTTTGTGATAAGTGCGACGTTCTGAGTGACCAATGATGATGTATTTCGCGCCGATATCTTTCAGCATTTCAGCGGACACTTCGCCGGTAAATGCGCCAGAGAGGTTTACATCAACGTTTTGAGCACCCAGAGCGATGTGGCTACCGGAGATGGCGTGTTTAGCCTGATCAAGATAGAGCGCGGGCGGTGCAATAGCGATGCCACAACCCTCAACGCCCGACAGTTCTTTGCGCAGACCGTCGATCAGTTCGGCTGTCATATGCTTGCTGCCATTCAACTTCCAGTTACCCATAACCAGTGGATGTCGCATTCTATCCTCCGCATAACGCGATACATGAAATGGCGCTGCCCCGGGGCAACGTTGTCTGCCAGACAGTATAGAGATCAAATAACGTCGTGGCTTTGCTTTTCGTCATTTTTGCCCCGTCCATCAGGGCGCAGCCAGCGCAAGTTTTACCGGCTCAATGGCAAAGGTTAATCCTTTATCCCCGTTATCAGACACCACAAAACGCAGTGCGCCTTCAACGTGCTCGTAGTATCGTGAGCCTTTGCCCGCTTTAAGTAATGTTTCCAGCTTTTTACGCCCTTCTTCTGGCGTGAGTCCCGGCACAAAAAAACGTAATATTGCGGTCATATAATCCATGGCTCTGGCCTGGGACGCACTTTGATCCGGGCCCGGAACCGGAAGCCAGGTGACCTGCAGCGTTTTAATTTTACCTGTGCCAGGCTCAAGCGCGGTCGAGGAGTAAAGCGTTTCGTTGATCTTGGTGGCTGCCCGCGTCAGATCGGTTTTCTCATCGCGGGAGTCAATGGCGCGATACTCCAGCAGCGGCAGTTGAGGGTTCGCGAGATTATATTTTTCACGAAACTGGCCGATAGTCATATCCAGCGTGGGAGCGCCTGTTAACAGATAGGGCGCGGTAGGCATATGTTCGGCCTTGTCGAGTGGCGGCGGATCGGCAGCAAATACCGGAACCGTCAGCGCAAGACTCAGCAACAGTGCGCCTGGCAAATTCTTCATTTTGTCGGCCCTGACCAATAAACTCGGAATCAAATTAGAACGGTTTTTACCTCTAAGGTCAAAAGCGTGCAGGTAAAATTTTGTCTGGGGAGCATGCATGATATTACAGCAATGGTTTTTTTCGTTTCGTGGTCGCGTCGGGCGCCGTGATTTCTGGCTCTGGCAGGCAATCTGGTTGCTGTTAACCAGCGTCCTGTTCTTTTTAGCCGGTAACGATCTGGTGGATACGCAAATGGCTGCGTTTGGCATCGTGTGTTTATTGTGGCCGGCCAGCGCCATCGTGGTTAAGCGCCTGCACGATCGTGATCGCCGCGGTTACTGGGCGCTGTTACTCATCGCTGCCTGGTTGCTGATGGCAGGTAACTGGAGCATGACCGGCGCTGTCCTGCAGTGGGTTATTGGCCGCGCGCTGCCATTTATCATTCTGGCAGGACTGATCCTGGACTTAGGCCTGTTTCGTGGCACCGCTGGCGATAACCGCTTTGGTGCCGCACCGGTGCCTTTACGTCTGAAGCGGGCGACTTACCAGTAATTCTCGCTGGTGATATGACCGGGCTTGCGCTTCAGGTGCTTGCGCATGCCGCGTGTCTCTTTCAACAGCTGCTGCGTATCTCGTACCATCTGTGGATTGCCGCAGACCATCACATGGCTGGTTTCTGCATCAATAGTCAATCCGGCCGCCCGCTCCAGCTCACCACTTTCGATTAATGCCGGAACACGTCCGGTTAATGAGCCCATACTTTCTTCACGACTGACGACCGTGATCACCTGCAGCTTGCCGTTATAGATCTGCTGGAGCTGCTGCATTAGCGGTAAAAAGCTGAGGTCGGCTGCGTAACGTGCGGCATGCACCAGTACGATATGTTTAAAGCGATCCAGGCCTTCACCCTGCTGCAAAATGGACAAATAAGGCCCCACTGCCGTACCGGTTGCCAGCATCCATAAGGTCTGACATTCCGGGACTTCATCCAGAATAAAAAAGCCTGCAGCATCTTTGGTAATCATGACCTGCTCACCGGGGCGCAGCGCCTGTAAGTGTGGACTCAATTTGCCGTCGGGTACGGTGACTAAGTAAAACTCAAGCAGGTCGTCATTGGGCGCATTGACGTAAGAGTAAGCACGTTGCACTCGTTCACCTTCGATCTCCAGTGCCAGCTTGGCGTACTGCCCGGCACTAAACGGGGCGATAGGGGCCTTAACCCGCAAGCTAAACAGCGCGTCAGTCCAGTTTTTTACTTCCTTTACTTGAGCATTGATCCACTCGGCCATGGTTACTCCTTCAGCGTTGAATCGTCTGGCGAATAAACATCTTCTCTACTGCACTGGCAGATTACCAGTCCGTCAGGCTGCAAAGGCTCTAATCGACAAACTGTAATATTTAGTTTACATCCTGGTTGCAATTATTGACGTGAATTGCCCCGCCACTTTTAATGAATCACTCGCTTTGTCATGAAATCCTGATATTTTCCTGCCACAACGGGTTTCAGCCGTTATTTGTGCTATTTAATCGTCCCTGTTCATACAGACCTTTCGTTAAAAGATGATGAAGAAAATAGAAAATCGTCCGTTGCTGATCATGCTCATTGCACTGGTCGCAGTCGGGCAGATGGCTCAGACCATCTATGTGCCCGCCATGGCGGCAATGGCGGATGCACTTCAGGTGCGAAATGGCATGATGCAGCATGTCATGGCGGCCTATTTAATCACCTACGGCGGATCGCAGCTGATCTACGGTCCGCTCTCTGACAGCGTGGGGCGCCGTCCGGTGATCCTGGCGGGGATGGCGATCTTTATGATCGGCGCGATTGCCGCCATGATGGCCTCGTCGCTGGATATGCTGGTCACGGGCAGTGCGATTCAGGGCGCGGGCACCGGCGTGGCCGGTGTCATGGCGCGAACCATGCCGCGCGATCTTTATCACGGTCATGCCCTACGCCAGGCCAACAGCTGGCTTAATATGGGCGTGCTCGCCAGCCCTTTAGTGGCACCGGTGATTGGCGCACTGTTAACGCAGCTGTTTGGCTGGCATGCCTGCTTTGCTTTTCTGCTGTTGCTGTGTCTGATGGTGACGGTCGCCATGGCGCGCTGGCTACCGGAGACGCGCCCAAACGGTGCCGAAGTCACGCCCTTCTTAAAACGCTATATCCGGCTGTTACGTGATGCGAATTTCGTCCGTTATCTGGTGCTGCTGATTGGCGCACTGGCCGGCATTGCCGTCTTTGAGGCCAGCTGTGGCGTGCTGCTCGGTGGCGTTCTGGGCCTGAACAGTTTCACCGTCAGTATTTTGTTTATCTTACCTATTCCTGCGGCCTTCTTTGGTGCCTGGTTCGCCGGACGTGAACAGCGCTCCTGGCATAGCCTGATGTGGTTTGGCGTCAACAGTTGCCTGCTGGCGGCGGTGTTGATGTGGATACCTGCCTGGTTTGGCATCATGACAATCTGGACGTTATTGATACCGGCGTCGCTGTTTTTCTTTGGCGCGGGAATGCTGTTTCCCCTGGCCACATCCGGTGCGATGGAGCCCTATGCCTGGCTCGCAGGGAGTGCGGGCGCACTGATTGGGGGGTTACAGAATTTGGGTTCCGGGCTGGTGGCGTCCCTGTCGGCGTTAATGCCTCAGCGCGATCAGTTCAGCCTTGGCCTGCTGATGGTTATCACGGCTCTGGTGATGTTGCTGTGCTGGCTGCCGCTTTCACGACAGCCAGCAGGCGAGAATCAGGCTGTTACAGGATAAAGGGATGCAAAACCGGATCTTTGCGGTCCAGGTAATGCACAGACTGGATGCGGCGAATCGTGCGTGATTTGCCGCGAATTAACAGGGTTTCACTGGTGGCCATATTGCCCTGACGGGTGATGCCTTTCAGCAGATCACCACTGGTGATACCGGTGGCGGCAAAGATCACGTTATCGTTTCGCGCCATCGCCTGCAGGGGCAGGACTTTTCCTGCCTCAATCCCCATGCCAGCGCAGCGTTTCAGCTCATATTCCCCAATCCTGCGGTTCTCTTCGCTGTCACCTTTTACGTGATGTCGTGCCAGTAATCTGCCCTGCATATCACCGTCCAGCGCACGAATCACAGCGGCCGATACCACGCCTTCAGGCGCGCCGCCGATACCGTACATCACGTCAACTTCGCTGTCGGGCATACAGGTCAGAATGGAGGCCGCCACATCGCCATCAGGGAACGCGAATAGTCTTACGCCCAGCTGTTTAAGCTGCTCGATAACGGCGTCATGGCGCGGCTTTGACAGAATGGACACGGTGATTTGTGACAACGGCTTATTCATGGCGATGGCGATATTACGCAGGTTAATCTCAAGCGGGAGATCCAGATTGATATGGCCCCGCGCCGCCGGACCGACGATAAGCTTCTCCATATACATGTCAGGCGCATGAAGAAAACTGCCTTTGTCACCGACGGCCATCACGGCAAGCGCATTGGCCTGTCCCATGGCCGTCATGCGGGTACCTTCAATAGGATCGACGGCAATATCCACCGCGTCGCCCTGACCCGTGCCCACTTTTTCGCCGATGTAGAGCATAGGGGCTTCGTCAATTTCCCCTTCGCCGATCACTATCTGTCCATCGATCTGAATGGTATTTAAGACATGACGCATGGCATGAACGGCGGCACCGTCCGCCGCGTTTTTATCGCCGCGCCCTAACCACTTATAACCAGCCAGTGCGGCAGCCTCAGTTACGCGGGAAAATTCAATGGCAAGTTCTCGTTTCATTGCATGTACCTGACAAAAAACAGGCTGGCAGTGTAGCGGAGGGAGAAGGCGGGGAAAAGGCCCGTGACGGAGGACGTCACGGGCGCAGTGCGGATTACTCTTGTTCTTCCCACGCTTGTGCGCGCGCGACAGCTTTCTTCCAGCCGGCATAACGGACGTTACGCTCGGTGGTTTCAAGTGTTGGACGGAATTCGCGCTCAATCACGGCTTTGGCACGGACTTCTTCCAGATCCTGCCAGAAACCTACCGCCAGACCTGCCAGGTACGCGGCACCCAGCGCAGTGACTTCACGCACTTCAGGTCGCTCAACGCGTGTGCCAAGAATGTCTGACTGGAACTGCATCAGGAAGTTGTTAGCCACTGCTCCTCCGTCCACACGCAGAGCCTGCAGGCGCGTGTTGGCATCATTCTGCATGGCTTCCAGGACATCACGTGTTTGATAAGCGATGGACTCCAGCGTTGCACGGATGATGTGGTTCGCATTCGCACCACGTGTCAGGCCGAACAGCGCGCCACGTGCATAGGGATCCCAGTAAGGTGCACCCAGGCCAGTAAAGGCAGGAACCATATATACACCGTTTGAATCTTTCACTTTCATCGCGAAGTATTCTGAGTCAGCCGAATCGCTGATCAGCTTCATCTCATCGCGTAACCACTGAATGGCCGCGCCGCCGATAAAGACCGCCCCTTCCAGTGCATAGTTGACTTCACCACGTGGCCCGCAGGCGATAGTGGTCAGCAGGCCGTGCGTTGAGGTGACAGCTTCGGTACCGGTGTTCATCAGCATAAAGCAGCCTGTGCCGTAGGTGTTTTTCGCCATACCCGGCTGAACGCACAGCTGACCATACAGCGCAGCCTGCTGGTCGCCTGCGATACCCGCGATAGGAATACGCGTACCGCCTTTACCACCAATGTTTGTCTGACCATACACTTCAGACGAAGATTTTACTTCTGGCAGCATCGCACGCGGGATATCCAGGATTTCCAGCATGCGCTCATCCCACTCAAGCTTGTGGATGTTGAACAGCATGGTACGTGAGGCGTTGGTGTAATCGGTGATGTGCACGCGCCCCTGGGTCATTTTCCACACCAGCCAGGTGTCGACTGTACCAAACAGCAGTTCGCCACGTTTTGCACGCTCGCGGGCGCCTTCTACGTTATCCAGGATCCACTTAACTTTGGTGCCAGAAAAGTAAGGGTTAATCACCAGACCGGTGGTGTGCTGGATATACTCTTCCAGACCCTCTTTCTTCAGCTTATTACAGTAGTCAGCAGTACGGGGATCCTGCCAGACGATGGCGTTATAGACCGGCTTACCGGTTTCTTTATCCCAGACGATTGCGGTTTCACGCTGGTTAGTAATCCCAATCGCCGCGATTTCATCGGAGCGAATATCAGCATGTGCCAGCACTTCAACCAGCGTAGAACTCTGTGATGCCCAGATATCCATTGGGTCATGCTCTACCCAGCCCGCTTTCGGATAGATTTGGGTAAATTCGCGTTGCGATACCGCCACAATGTTAGCGTCGTGATCCAGCACCACAGCGCGTGAACTGGTTGTGCCCTGATCGAGAGCGACGATGTATTTTTTATCGGTGGTAGTCATAAATTCATTCCTGATGATAAAAAGTGGAACTTACGCTTTACGTTCATGCGCGGACGCAATCGGTTTGTCACTGGTCGGTGGAGAAATCACCGCACCGGGTAAATGGCGGCCAATCAGGGCGCGATAACCAAAGGCTCCCAGGCAAGCACCGACCAGTGGGCCAAAAATTGGCACAAGGAAATACGGAATCTGATGACCGCCAGTGAAGGCAACGGTGCCCCAGCCAGCCAGCCACTCGAAGACTTTCGGTCCGAAGTCACGTGCCGGGTTCAGGGCAAAGCCGGTCAATGGGCCCATAGAGCCACCAATGACGGCAACCAGCAGGCCAATCAGCAGCGGTGCCATCGGGCCACGCGGGACGCCATTGCCATCGTCGGTCAGTGCCATAATCACGGACATCAGGACTGCAGTGATCACCATTTCAACCAGGAAGGCCTGACCTACGCTAATTTGCGGATTCGGGTAGGTAGAAAAAATGCCCGCCAGGCTCAGGCTTTCAACTGAACCCCGTACCATGTTATGACTTTGTTCGAAATTGATAAACAAGCTGTAGTAAAGTCCGTAGACCAGCGCCGCGCCACAGAAAGCACCGGCCACCTGAGACAGAATATAAGGAAGGACTTTACGGCCTTCGAAATTGGCGAACAGGCAGAGTGCGACAGTCACTGCCGGGTTGAGATGGGCACCTGACACACCTGCACTGAGGTAGACCGCCATAGAAACGGCCAGCCCCCAGACGATACAGATTTCCCATTGGCCAAAAGTGGCACCAGCCAGCTTAAGCGCGGCAACGCAACCCGCGCCAAAAAACAGGATCAAACCGGTACCCAGAAATTCGGCAATACACTGACCTTTGAGTGTGGTTGTAGTCTGACTCATGATAGTTGTTCCTGAAGCGAGGTTAAATTTTATCAGTTTTTGTTCTCATTCCGTGAGTCACCCATCTTTGATGTAGGGCTGTTGTTAATTTATCGTTAACGAGCATAAACAAGAAATAGCGAAATCGATTTTTGTGTAGTGTGTCAAAAAAATGCGCGTTTTCGCGTGTTTTGATTTTCCTTAAGCGCCATTTGGGCCGTTTTCCTCCGCGTGGTACCGGCTTCGCCAGGCAAACAGGTGGGAAAGGAACATTTTAGGGATAGGCTGAAAAATGTTACTGACGGCGGTCTGCAGGCCCGCGTTGCTGGACTTGCGTGATGAGGCTACATACAATCGGGACAACGTTGCTGGTAAACGCCTTGTGTGCGAAAGCTGGCATCATCAACGCCTTGCAGGATTTTAGGAGAGGTCAGAAAGATGTCATTTGAAGTGTTTGAGAAACTGGAAGCAAAAGTACAGCAGGCGATTGATACTATCACCCTGCTGCAAATGGAAATTGAAGAGCTGAAAGAGCAGAACAACAACCTGCGTCACGACGCGCAGAATGCTGCTGGCAACCATGAAGCACTGATGCGCGAAAATCAGCATCTGAAAGAGGAGCAGCATGTCTGGCAAGAACGCCTGCGTGCGCTGTTGGGAAAAATGGAAGAGGTATAAGCCTCAACTAATGCGAAAAACGGGTGCCTGGCACCCGTTTTCGTTTGCTGACATTATTCAATGTCGAGCGGATCTTCCGATAAAATCATCCCGGTGTTATCCGCATAGAGATGGTCGCCAGAGAAAAAGGTGACGCCGCCGAAATTCACGCGCACATCGCTTTCGCCAATGCCTTCACCGGCCGCGCCTGCCGGAATAGCGGCGATAGCCTGAATGCCGATTTCCAGTTCTTCCAGTTCGTCTACCTGACGTACCGAACCGTAAACCACGATGCCTTCCCACTCATTCTGCGCTGCCAGTCGGGCAAGCTGCGCATCAACCAAAGCGCGGCGTACTGAGCCACCGCCATCAATCAGCAACACGCGGCCACGACCGTTCTCTTCCAGCAGATCGTAAAGCAGCCCGTTGTCTTCAAAACATTTCACTGTGGTTATCTGACCGCCGAATGAGGTCCGCCCACCGAAATTTGAGAAAAGCGGTTCAACAACGTTCACTTCTTCGTGGTAGATGTCGCAGAGTTCAGAAGTATCGTATTTCATAAGGGTTTCGTCTGTTTGCCACAGGAGCGCTAAGTATATCGCTTTATGCCAATTGTTGGCAAAATCATCAGCGGTAAAAAACCGGTACCGCATCAAGCGCATGCAGAAAAAAGCCCAGCCAAACTGGCCGGGCTTTGATACAGCACATAGACAGGTGAACGTTACAGGATGAAGCGGCTCAGGTCTTCGTCTGCAACCAGCTCATCCAGATGTTTACCCACATATTCGGCATCGATGGTGACGGATTCACCGCTCCGATCGCTGGTATCATAGGAAATATCTTCCATCAGACGTTCCAGCACGGTATGCAAGCGACGCGCACCGATGTTTTCAGTGGTTTCGTTGACCTGCCATGCGGCTTCCGCGATGCGACGAATACCATCGTCAGTAAAGTGAATGTTCACGCCTTCGGTATTCATCAGCGCTTTGTACTGCACTGTGACTGAAGCATTAGGTTCGGTCAGGATGCGCTCGAAATCATTCACCGTCAGGGCCTGGAGTTCAACACGGATCGGTAAACGACCCTGCAACTCAGGAATCAAATCGGACGGGCTGGCAACCTGGAACGCACCTGAGGCGATAAACAGAATATGGTCAGTCTTGACCATACCGTGCTTGGTCGACACGGTGCAGCCTTCTACCAGTGGCAGCAGGTCGCGCTGAACGCCTTCGCGTGAGACGTCCGGGCCGCCCGCGTTTTGTCCGCCGCGCTTACAGATTTTGTCTATCTCATCGATGAACACGATGCCGTGCTGTTCTACCGCATCAATGGCATCCTGCTTCAGCTCTTCCGGATTCACCAGCTTGGCGGCTTCTTCTTCAATCAACAGCTTAAAGGCTTCTTTAATTTTCAGCTTGCGCGGTTTCTGTTTCTGCCCGCCCAGGTTCTGGAACATGGACTACAGCTGGCTGGTCATCTCTTCCATGCCCGGCGGTGCCATGATTTCAACGCCAGGGCCTGTTGCGGCTAAATCGATCTCAATTTCTTTATCGTCGAGCTGGCCTTCACGCAGCTTCTTGCGGAAAGACTGACGTGCGGATGAAGGCTCGCTGGTTTGTTCAGCCTGTCCCCAGTTATTTTTCGCCGGTGGGATAAGCACATCAAGAATGCGCTCTTCCGCCATTTCTTCTGCGCGATATTTGTTCTTCTCAATGGCCTGGCTGCGTACCATTTTGATCGCGGAGTCCGTCAGGTCACGAATAATGGAGTCGACTTCTTTGCCGACATAGCCCACTTCGGTGAACTTGGTGGCTTCAACTTTGATGAACGGCGCGTTGGCCAGTTTTGCCAGACGGCGAGCAATTTCTGTTTTACCCACACCGGTTGGGCCGATCATGAGAATATTTTTAGGTGTCACTTCGTGACGCAGCTCTTCGTCAAGCTGCATACGGCGCCAGCGGTTACGCAGGGCAATAGCCACGGCGCGCTTAGCGCTGTCCTGGCCAATAATAAAGCGGTTCAGCTCGCTGACGATTTCGCGTGGAGTCATCTCAGACATGTTTAGATCCTTACGACTTGGACGTTAATTCTTCGAAATTAACGTTGTGGTTGGTGTAGATGCAAATATCGCCAGCGATATTCAGCGATTTCTCAACGATGTCGCGCGCACCCAATTCAGAATTTTCTAACAGGGCACGGGCAGCGGCCTGGGCATAGGGACCGCCAGAACCGATAGCAATAAGGTCGTTTTCAGGCTGGATGACGTCACCATTACCGCTAATGATCAGCGATGCCGATTCGTCCGCCACCGCCAGCAGCGCTTCCAGGCGGCGTAACATTCTGTCGGTGCGCCAGTCTTTCGCCAGCTCAACGGCCGCTTTCACCAAATGGCCCTGATGCATTTCAAGTTTGCGTTCGAAGAGTTCAAACAGGGTAAAGGCATCTGCAGTGCCGCCAGCAAAGCCAGCAATCACTTTATCGTTGTAAAGACGACGCACTTTTTTGACGTTGCCTTTCATTACGGTATTACCGAGCGTAGCCTGGCCATCGCCGCCAATCACTACCTGGCCGTTGCGTCGAACACTTACTATTGTTGTCACGGGCAGACCCCTTTTACTGTCGGAAAAAAGCTCCGCGCCCAGGGCGCGGAGGATCATGCAGACAGATATGGGGCAGATTTGACGGGTTTCAACCCCCAACGGCGAGCGGAATGCAGCCGGAATGTCCTGAAGCGCGCAGACGTTTCAGCGTGCTGTCTGCGCTGGCGCGGTCTTTGAAGGGCCCTACCACGACACGATTCCATCCGCCGCCGGAGGTCAGACGGCTTTCAAACCCTTCAAACGCCAGCGCGGCGCGCACCGATTCAGCCTGCTCTGTTCCCTTAAACGAGCCACACTGAACCATCCAGCGTTGCGAGGCTGCTTTTTCAGCCGGTTTCGCTTTGGCGGTGTCCTGTGTTTTAGGCTGAGCAGTAGGTTCACGCGTAACAGGCGCGGGTTGTGTCTGCTGCACACTCTGCTGTTGCTGAGTATGTTGCTCCTGACGCTGCTGCTGTATTTGTTGCTGACGTTGCTGCTGCTGTGCCTGCTGCTGACGTTGCTGCGACTGCAATTGCTGTTGCTGTTGCTGGAGCTGTTGCTGTCGCTGAAGTTGCTGTACCTGCTGCTGATGCTGCAGCGTTTGCTGGCGTTGAGCTGGCGTCTGCTCGTTCCACGGCACTTCATTTAATTGGGTGGGTTGCTGACGCATATCCGCCTGCATTTGCTCAAGCAGCTGGCGTTGCTCATCGGTCAGTTGCGTATGTGACTGCACTTCGCCACCGGAGGTAGGCTCGCTTGGGGTCGGCACAGTGACCTGACGGTTTTCCAGCTCTTTAATGTATTTCCAGCGTTCTTCAGGCTTTGGCGGTAAGCCATTCCCGTTGGCTTTATGATCCGTAATAACCGGCACGTCTTCTTTCTTGTGGTGCGCCAGGAACCATAAACCACCGGCAAAGGTCACCAATACAGCAACCGCCAGTACAATCATTAATTTAGAGGTGCCTGAACCGCTTTTTGTTTTTTTGCCACGGCTTGGGCTTTTCTTGCGACGCGTCCCTGTTGAACGCCCGCGGCCTACATAATCTTTTTGTGCCACTCTCGTCCTGATACCCTTGAAAATATGATGCCACGTAGGCGAATCCGTTGTTACCACACGCCCGGCAAGGAGCCCGCCATGTTACTTAAGGGCCGGAACTTTGACCAGCAATGATAGCCCTAAGAATCCCCTGAAAATAGCGGAACTTTTCGCTTATTTCTCATCCTTTTTTGCCAAAGTTGTGCTACCACGTACCACCAGTTCGGCATCCAGCAGCGTTGAACCGTTATGAATGCTATTACCCTGTAATTCATTCAGTAACAGCCGCACGGCTTCGCAACCTATCTCAAAACAGGGCTGTTTCACCGTGGTGAGCGGCGGCTCGCAGTAACGCGAGAGTTCAATATCGTCGAACCCCACAACCGACAGGTCTTCCGGTATGCGCAGGCCCAATCGTTTTGCCTGGCTGATAGCGCCGATGGCCATGATATCGCTATGACAAAACAGGGCTCGTGGCGGCTGTGGTAAAGCCAATAGCTGATTTATGGCATCAACGCCGGATTCAAAGGTGAAGTCACCCCGAACGATATAAGTGGGATCCACGCTGATGCCGCTGCGACGTAAGGCCTGCACATAACCCTGAAGGCGGTACTGGCACAGTGCAACGTCCTCCGGTCCGGTCAGGCAGGCAATGCGTTTATGACCCAACTGCAGCAGGTGATTGACCGCGACAAACGAGGCCGTCAGGTTATCGATATTGACGGTGGGCAACGACATTTCTGGCGAGAACTCAATCGCCATCACCATCGGCGGAAGATTGCGCTGCTCTTCAGGACTCACATCAAAGGGTAACTGCGCGCCCAGCAGCACGATGCCATCGATCTGCCGGGTCAGCATCAGGTTTAAAAACGTCCACTCCTGCGGTTTTTGGTGTGCGCAGTCGCCGATAAGCACCAGATAACCAGCCTTTGAGGCGGCGACTTCAACGCCGCGGATAATTTCACTGAAGAAGGGATCGCAAATATTGGGGACGATCAGCAGCAGCGTCTGCGTGTCATTGCGTCTGGCATGGCGGGACATGCTCTGGGCGGCATAGCCGACGTCAGCCACGGCCTGTTCGACTTTCTGACGCGTGGCCGAAGAGACTTTTTCCGGGTTCATGAGTGCACGCGACACGGTAGCGGTCGAGACGCCGGCTTTTTCTGCGACGTCTTTCATCGTGGCGGCAGCCGACGGTTGATTCTGATCCAACACATGCTCCTGATGCGTAATCGCGCATTCAACGTTCGTATTGTCTGAGGTAAAAACAGGCCAGGCACCATTGTTATCGATTGCGATGCCGGGCCGTTACTTAATTTGCATAAAAATTGTGACTTATGCGACGTTTTTCGATCCCTCTCACAACCTGCCCGGGCCTAGCTTTCGGTAGGATCCACGTCCAGCGTCCACTTTACCTTGCGCGAGGCCGGTAAAGTGCCAGTCAGCGGTAACGAACTACTCAGCAGCTGTTGCAGACGTTTGCGTGACGGATGCTGCACCAGCAACTGCCAGCGCCAGCGACCGCTCCGCTTTGGCTGCAGAGCAGGCAGTGGCCCCATGAACCACATTGCCGTGTCGTTAAGCGGGCTGGCTTCCAGCATATTACGCAGCTGTTGCAGAAATTCTGCAGCCTGATGGTTGTCCATGTCCTCCGCACGAAACAGCGCATGATGTGTCCACGGAGGGAGAAAAACCGACTGGCGCTCCAACAGCGTTTGCTGGGCAAAAGCGAAGTAGCCCTGGTGGAGCAGCGTCTGCAGAAGCGGATGCTCAGGATGGTGTGTTTGCAGCAAGACTTCGCCTTGCTTACCGGCCCGACCGGCGCGGCCGGCAACCTGAGTATAAAGCTGAGCGAAGCGTTCTGCGGCACGGAAGTCAGCGGAAAACAAGGCACCGTCGACGTCCAACAGTGACACCAGCGTCACATCAGGAAAATGATGCCCTTTTGCCAGCATCTGGGTTCCCACAAGAATACGCGCGCCGCCGCGATGGACATCCGCCAGATGCTGCTCCAGCGCGCCTTTGCGGCTGGTGGTATCCCGGTCGATGCGCGAGACCGGCACACCGGGAAATAACGTGCCCAGTTGCTGTTCAAGCTGTTCCGTCCCTACGCCCACCGGTAACAGGTGAGTTGAACCACATTGTGGACACTGGTTGGGCAGCGGTCGCTGGCTGTCACAATGGTGGCAGCGCAACTGACGATGATGTTGATGCAGAGTGTAATAGCGATCGCAGCGCTGGCATTCGGCAATCCAGCCGCAGTCGTGGCAGAGCAGCGCAGGTGAAAAACCACGGCGGTTCAGGAACAGCAACACCTGGTTATCTGCTTTCAGATGCTGGCGCATTTTGAAGATCAGGGCAGGCGCCAGGCCGCCTGTCAGCTGTACGCCTTTCAAATCGATTAGCTGCTGCAGAGCGGGTTTAGCGTTACCGGCGCGTTTCATCAGGTCGAGCTGACGGTATTTGCCGTTACGCACGTTGTGCAGGCTTTCCAGCGCCGGTGTCGCGGAACCCATGATGACAGGAATATTCTCTTCATGGGCGCGAAACACGGCCAGATCGCGAGCCTGATAGCGCCAGCCTTCCTGCTGCTTATAAGAACTGTCGTGCTCTTCGTCGATAATAATGACGCCCGGACGCGCCATAGGGGTAAACAGGGCCGAGCGAGTGCCGATGATGATGGCATTCTCTCCTCTGCGCGCCCGTAGCCAGACAGAAAGGCGTTCGCTGTCATTCAGCGCTGAGTGCAGCACATCAACCGGCGCATCAAAACGTTCGCGGAAACGGGCAATGGTTTGTGGCGTCAGGCCGATTTCGGGCACCAGCACCAGGGCCTGTTTTCCTCTGGCCAGGACGTTTTCCAGCACGCTGAGATAAACTTCAGTCTTGCCTGATCCGGTAATTCCCGCCAGTAGCCAGGCCGCATAATGCTCATCTTCACTGCGCATCGCCCCGACTGCCGTCGCCTGATCGGTATTGAGGCGCAGGCGTTCACCTTTGACCGCGAAGCTGCTGCGCCAGTCATGCCTGTGTGGCTGATGCTCATGTAATTCGCATAACCCTTTGGCACGCAGCGCCTGCATGGCGGCATCGGTGAGATCGTGCTCAGTGACTTCATGACGATAAAGCGGCCGCTGTCGCAGCGTTGCAAGCCCTTGCTGCTGTTTGGGGGCCCGCTTCAGGCTCTCGGGGGCAGTAGCCCGGCCCTGCTCGGTAATTTCCCAACGCCATAAGGGATTATCCTGGGCAGGTTTACCTTGTCTGAGCAGCACAGGTAGCGCATGGCTCAGTACCTCGCCGAGAGGTGAATGATAGTAGTTCGCCGCCCAATGGAGAATGCGCCACAGAGACGGGGGAAAGAGCGACTCGCTGTCCAGTACCGATATCACCTGTTTGAGCTGGGTCGCGGGCAGGTCGCTGGTGTCAGGTAATGCCACCACGATACCGGTCATTTTTCGGTTACCAAAAGGCACGATCACCCGACCGCCAATGACCGGCTGCACGCCGACAGGAGGCAGGTAGTCAAACAGGCGAGGAAGGGGAACGGGCAGGGCAACCTGAACAACGGGCATAACAGTCTCTTTCCGGTTCATCTAGCAGGGCGGTTAGTGTACACGCTGACGCACACGGCGTGTATCTCAGGCGACATTTGCAGCATTAAACATTAGCCTGTATAATATGCCGCCTTCGGTAAGAAAGACCTTGCCGGAGTTCACCATTAATGTTCAATCGCGTGTGGTGCTGCGCAGGTTCACGTCCTGGCGCGGAGAGCGACACGGCCTTATATGAGGTTTCCCATGAAACAAGGTATTCACCCAAAATACGAAGCAGTTACCATCAACTGTACTTGCGGTAACGTGATTCACACTCGCTCTACGCTGACTCACGAACTGAACCTGGACGTTTGTGGTAAGTGCCACCCGTTCTACACCGGTAAGCAG
>Ga0157357_1000159_pt1 | contig 27787 bp, 30 predicted proteins | sample AttcapACBM1_FD_111485 | JGI IMG/M metagenome (GOLD analysis project Ga0157357, IMG submission 111485) | Fungus gardens microbial communities from leaf cutter ant in Botucatu, State of Sao Paulo, Brazil - Atta capiguara ACBM1 | ecosystem: Host-associated > Fungi > Mycelium > Unclassified ... | reverse complement strand
TGTCTTCTACTGTCTTCTATGTTCTACTATTGGCATATCATGATGTAGCCAAATAATCTCCAACCTCAAATTCTTATCCTTTGGAACATATATCTTTCTCTCCTTTAATACTAACTCATTCTTGATCTGCCATTCATTGTTCTTCAATACTTTTACCCCTATCTTCTTTATTTCTTCTACTTTTACTACTTTGTTATTTTTTGCTTCTAATTTTTTAATTTTTTCAATAACTTCTTTTTCAACTCTCTCAATTAATAACTGCTCTTTTCCTATTGCTCTAATCTCCAACCACTTCTTTTTCAGCATTACTTGATTTTGATTATCTCTTTCTACTCCTTCTACTTTATTTGCTATCCTATTCAAACTATTTGTTTGTCCCATACTCTTGCCAGCTATATGCTTCAAAGTAAAATCAAATCTTGACAAGTACAAAGCCTATCTAGCCTGTCTTCAATTTAACTTCTGAGCCTTTATGAAATACTCCAAGTTTTTATGATCCATCCAAATTTCAAACTAACTTTTGACTCCTTCTAAGAAATACCTCCATACTTCTAGATATCTAACATCTCTTTATCATGAATCTCATAATTTCTTTCAGCTTCATTCAATGACTTGAAAATATAAGCTACTGGCCTCCACTTCTCATTCTCACACTTCATTGACAACACTCCTCTCATAGCAAAATCTAATGTATTTGCCTCTACTCTCATCTCCTTATCCAAGTTTGATATCACCAAGATTGGCTCCATTGTAAATCTCTCCTTTGTCATATATCAAGTCTACCCATTCTAAAGATATATCTCTATGGTGATGCTACCCCCTTAATATCTATGAAACAAGTCTGTCTTCCATAATAGTTATCCTTTTCACAACATATTCCTGCAATGGTGATGCAACAATCCAGATATCCAGTCTTTCATAATGGAGATACTCCTATTAAACTCAGTCTTCTATGGCAGGTTTCTGCTATCTTACTCCTGTCAGTGTTTCACCACTGAAACCTCCACTTGGGGTGATGGGAGCTATACACTGAAACTCTGAGCATCTCCTATATCTCTTACTCATATATAAGACTAGTAGTTACATTGTAATTCACTAGTCTAGTAATTGACAAAGATAAATTCTTATTGAACTCAATCTCTAGTATTCAATGGTGACATACCAAATCAGCACTCACTTCCATCTCAGACTTCATCCATTTATCTGAAGTTGCAACCATGTGGCAAACAGATAGTGCAGCATATAAGCTGAAGCCAAGGTCATTCTATAAGTTCATGTCTTTGAGTACAGAGTTTACACACTCTGTACACTTCTGAGTCAACCCTGTAGACTTTTGCCTCCTGGTGTGAACTGCACCTGACATCCTTCAACTCTTCAAATGCTCTCTACTATCTCTTTTCTCAGTTTTATTTTACATCTTTCCTTGTTATCTCATGAAGGGATTTTGCTATCCTTGTAAAATCTTTGACAAACCATTTATAGTAGTTTGCCAACTTCAAAAACTTCCATACATTCTTCACACTTCTTAGTACTAGCCAATCTACTATCTTCTGAGCTTTCTTCTTTTCCATCTTCACTCTATCTAGTCCTATCACAACTCCTAAAAACCCAATCTTTCTAACCTTCTATACACATTTTTCTGGTTTTACAAATAAGTCATTTTCTGCTATCCTTTTTAGTAAATTTTCCACAATATTGTCATGTCCTTTCTCTATTTCTGTTCCCACCATCACATCATCAATAAATGCTGCTACATCTCTTGCCTCTATCATATCTCTCAGCAAGTCATTCATTATCACCTGAAAAGTTGCCAGTGAGTTTGTTAGTCCAAGAAATATTACTGTCAGCTCAAAGGTACTCTGGCATTGAGAATGCTATCTTCCATTTATCTTCTTCCTTAATCCTCACATTATTATATCTCCACCTAAGATCTATCTTTGTAAACACCTTCTTTCCAATATTATTTATCAAATCTGAAATCAGTGGCAATGGATAATTATTTTTGATTGTCCAACTGTTCAAATATTGATAGTCTTACACTATTCTATTTTTCCCATCTTTCTTCAGCACAAAGAACACTAGTAACATCTATGATGACTTTGATAGTTAAATATACCTCTTCCTCAACTGATTCTTCACAAACTCCTGAACCTCCTCTCTCTATTATTGACAATGGATATATCTTCTCTTTTTTTGGAACAAAACATTTTCTGAGATCTATGGCATAATTCCATGTCTTTCTCATTGGCATCCTCTCTAACTTCTTCCTTTTAAACATCTTCAAATACTTATAGAATCTTTTTGGAACCATTTCTTCTACCATTCTAATTTTTATCAAATCTTTCTCTTTCTTCTGCTTTTCTTCTATCATTCTTGCTATCTCTATTTCTTCCTTGATTGTTGGTTTTCTAAAATCTTTCTTCTTCTTTCTTTGCATCATTTCTTTCTTCTATTTTTTTTCCTTCTGTTTCTGCTATCCTAGCTTTGTCTGCTTTACCTTTTACTACTTCCCACACTTATCTGGACATCTTATCATCTTTATCTCCACAGTCCAATCAATTTCAGGGTTGTAGCATACCAGCTACAACATCTCCAATATCACACTTCACTTCTAACCATCTATCATATCTATCTCCATTTTCTCTTTATGCTCTCTATAAAATAATTCTACCTCCACCATGTACTCAATTGGTCCTTCATAGTTAAAGGTACTGTTCACATTCCTTATATAAATTGGCTTATCTAACTTCTTCTTCTTAAACATATTCTTCTTTGCAAACTCTAAGCTTATTACTAATCATGTTGCTCCACTATCTAACAATGCCTCTACCATAATTCCTTCTTCATCATTCTCCTACTTCAACTCTATCTTAACTGTTATCTCTCTTAACAATTTCCCTCCTTCTACCTTTCTTACTTCCACTGGTTTTTTCTTCTTTTCTTCTTTTGATTTTTCTTCTCTCAACACTGTTTTCCTATCTTTCCTTATCTACCTACTACTACCTTCTCCTATGTTCATTACTTTGCTCTTTAATACTTTGAATTTATTTAAGAACTTTTGTGTTGGTCTTTTCTCCTACCTACTCTCCATATTTCTACAATAATGGGCAATATGTCCAAAACTTCTGCAAACAAAACACTTTCTCTCCATCATCACTCTTTTCCTGTTTGCCTCTCTTCTTCTTTCCCATGCTTCTTGCTGTCTCCACTTCTTTTCTTCTCTTCTTTTCTCTCTTATTCTTATTTCCTTTACTTATTTCCACTTGTCATCTATTCTCTTTCTTTGTTCTTCTACCTCCCATCTTTCATCATATTTTCTTCTCAGCCATTTCTGATCTTGTTCTTTTTTATTTATTTTTTGTATCATCTATGTCTGTAATTCAATTAATTTTTTCTGATTTTCTGTTACTTGTCTCAACAATTTCATTACTCTTTCTTCTCTAATCAAAATTTCCACATTCTCTCTTTCAAATAATTCTATATGTAATATAATTGTTGCCATAGTGTCTGACAACTTAAAAATGATATCTCCCAAAAGTGTTCTTCTATAAGTGCTAGCCAGTATTCTTCTTACCCAATCTCATACTGTCTACTGACTACCTATCTACTGCCCTACTAACTACTGTGTCAGATGTGGTTCATACCAGGAGTGAAAGTCCATGAGATAGACTTGGAGATATGTAGTCTTGTGGAATGACCTTGGCTTCAGCTTATGTGCTGTGCCATTTGTTTGCTGTGTGGTCACAACTTCAGAAAAAAGGAAGAAGTCTGAGATGGAAGTGGGTGCTGATTGGTGTGTCACTGTTGAACACTGAGGATCAAGTTTAATAAGAAGTTATCTTCATCAATTATCAGACTAGTGAATTACAGTATAACTACTAGTCTTATATACAAGTACATATTATAGGAGATGCTTAGGGTTTCAGTAGTATAGCCCCTATTACCCTGAGTGGAGGTTTCAGTGTTGAGATACTGATAGGAGTATGACTCTGCCATGGAAGACTGAGTTGGATAGGAGTATCTCCATCATAGAAGGTGGAATCTCTGGATTGTTGTATTAACACTGTTTGGGCATATTACAAGGAAGATGGGCTTTTTGGATTAGATGTTGACAAGAGATATCCCCATAGGGATGTGTTTTCCAGATGGGTGGACTTGGCATATGACATACTACCCTAATAGATACTAGCTATTATTTCTAAGAAGGAAATCTCTAATCTAGACATTTCCTTACTGGACAATACCATTTCTCTATATGAAAAGATTATAATGGACCTTCAGCACAAGGCTACTACTCAAAAACAAACAAGTATGCTACTAAACATTGCCCATTTAAATAATGAGTATATTTAGATGCTGGTCTGGGCCTGGTCAACACCATTCATAATAATCTTCCAGTGGTTGCTATTTACCTCTTAAGTCTAGAGTCCAGCTATATAAAGTTTGTGGAAATTGACTACATTGGTCACATACTGAGAATGGATATAGAGTAAGTGAGAAGACTGCAAGATATAGTGTTCTTAAGAGTTGTCAAGTTCTACTGTTGTGAAAACCACTAACTAAAACAGCCAATAGTGCACTAATATTATGGTATGTCTGGACTTGAACATTTTTCTTTTATTTTTATCTATTTTCATCTATTTTTCTTGATTTAATATTTCTTTTCTTTTCTTTTTGTTTTTCTTAGATGATGAAGAGGCCTGTGACTGTGGTCACATAATGCATTACATGACATGATGTCATAAGGCCTAGAATCTAGGAGAAGGAGCTGGAAGAATAATATCAAGGTGCATATTTATTATTAGCACAGGCTATGTGTACTTATATAAATAGTGTAGAAATGTATTGGGGACTTCTTGTCAAGTTTTCTTGTGATCTCTATGAGATTTTTAGACTAGTATTTCTAACTTTGCATTTACTAGCTGTGGGTTCATCATAACTAGTAAGTGATCTTAAGTAGATCACTTTTCAGTTTCATAGTTGTAGTACTTGGTTTTGTAGTACTTGGTTTTGTCTCAGAGTTAGAGAGGCCAGTAGATTTTATAAGTATAGAGAGATCTTTCATAGTTTCTTCAAGGTAGCCTATAGCTTTTTGAACTTCAGCTGCTATAATAGCTATGTTTTTGAACACTATCTAATTAGTGCCATTAAATTTGTTATTCTCTGCAAATATAGATGGTTCAATATTATTGTTTTTTGAGCCAGAGTCTATAACCTATTGGAATATGTTTTAGTTACTTGAATTAAACTATGTTGATTTAACTTGAGTGAGCACTAATGTGTGTAAATAGCTGAGGTCCTTTTATTAAATGATGGAATCATAGGAGTAAGAGTATAAACTATGCAGTTGATAGCTCTAGTATTGGTAAACCTGTATAGTTATGGACCAAGCATTATCTAGCAGTCTATCAAAATGTTAACTAGATGTGATTCTACTTTAGGAAGGTTAAAATAAAGAATAGGAATAGGATAAATTGTCTTTGCAATATTACATCTCAACCAATAAGACAGTTTCTCCTCCCAGAAACCAAGCTCCTGCCTTCCTCAGCAGAAACCTGGTTATTCCAGCTCATAATATATGCTTTCTCTTCAAGAATGAGAGTAGGAAAAGCACCAGGAAGCTTCAGAGATGGCACTTTTTAGAAGAGTTTGTCTGTAATTGCTCTTGGGACAGTAAGCATTCTAAGTATTGTAAAACATTCCACTTATTAATGCTCATGCTGTGATCAATGGCATGACTAAGAGATGATGCATAGTGCTTACAATGAGTATGATATGTGTCATCTATTTATATATATACACATATCCTGTAGGTATATAAATCAGTAGATACACTGTTGCTACTCAGTTCAAGTTACATTACTTGTCTTTATATCACTCACACTCTAAGCTCTCCACTCAGAATCTTACTATTGGTAAGTAGTCATCAGTTGTCCTGCTATGCATTCTGTTCCTCCAACACTAGGATCTGAACTCATGCTCTCTTCCTCACTTTCTTCTGATGAAGATGAAGATAAGGTCTTAGAAGGTAGAAGAAGCAGAAATACTTGAAGAGTGCCTAACAAAGTGACAAGTCCATCTAATCATGCAACATCAAATAATGTTATTGATATTAATAGATAAAAACAGAATTGTAATTCCAAAAATCGCTTTTTAAGATTGTATCATGAATAGAAAGAATCTACTATCACTGGACCTTTGTGATCATGATAGTTTACATCATCGCAATCATCAATTAATTATAGTAACTTCATCAAAGACCTGAGCCACATATTATCTTGAATTTGAGAACTATAAACTTCAAGTTGTCGAGTCAATGGTGCAAGTTGTCCTTCAGTAGCATCTAGCATAGCGATATCTTCCCCTTCAGCCCAGTCGTGTAACATCTGTTCTATAATCCCAATCCCATCTTCGATGACATCTTGAGAAATATCTGTAGCATTTTGTTTATCTAGAAAAGTTAGAAAGATGCAATCTCCGTCAGTAGATCCAAGATTATACCTCTACCAAAATCTTCCAATTGATCAGCTTTTTGCTTTGCCAGCTATTTGGTTTTTGAGCTATGATATATCTCAAGTAACAATAATCATACCTGTACTACATGTGATGGGAAATTAGCAAGTTTTGCAACATGTATACCGAAACTTTGATCAGAGACCCCTTGAAATTATTCAGCTTGATTCAATATCCTTTTTATGATCATACCAGATTCAACCTTGTACAACAAGGCGATATCCCGGTCATGAGGACTTGTTTCACCACCTGAAACATGAGCAACAACATGTAGATTCTTCACATGTTGAATTTGCTGGTCCAGGGCGGTGAGTTCATGAAAGTGTGTTGCAAATAGGCAGAATGCACGAATCTGGGTTGCAATGTGTCTGATAGAGATTAGAACGAGATGATGTCAGTTGATAATAATCTTACTCTGATATAGCCCAAGCCAAACCAAAGCCATCATAGGTAGAGGTCCCTTAAACATACTTGAGAAATATTCAAGGCACGAGACACAGAAGCATACCTCGACCAAGTTCATCAATGATAATAAGGGAATCCTGCGTCGCCGACTACGGACAATTACAATATGGGCAAGTAAAAACAAGCTATACTTACGCGTAATATGGTAGCCGTTTCAAGCATTTCCGCCATGAACGTTGAGACACCTTTGAGCTGACTATCTCCAGCTCCAACTCTGCATAGAATTGAGTCAAAAACGGGGAGCTCTGCAGCTTCACATGGAACAAAACATCCAATTTGTGCCATCAATGCAATCACTCCAACCTGAAGGGTCTGCTCAACGAGGTCGGAAGACGATATGGCGTTAGATCACACCTGTCGGATATACGTTGACTTCCCGCCCATGTTAGGCCCCGCTGGTACAATGGTCAGACGATCTTATAAGTCCAGATGGAACAATAGCCTACTAATTATCTGAAATTCACTTTGGCCTAAGAGTCTTGCATGAGCATCAGCAGCTCGATGCGGAAAAGTTACACACTCTTAATCATCTCGATATCGTTAGGAATGAAGTTGACTTCATCTTGAACCTCAAGACACGGGTGTCGCGCTTCGCGTAAGACGAGATTCCCCGATCCTTATGGACTACATAAGTGAAGATGCTCGATAATTCAATCAACAGGATAAACCCTTCTCAAATAAAGTTGGTTTGACGTATGGAATCAGCGCGTTTGCGGAAACGTGAGCAAAGCTGATTGACCATATCAGAGTGACCGGAATGTTGACATACTAGATACACACCTTAATACCACGTCCAAATGTGCAATGATATTATCCAGAGTTTCCAGAACAGGGGCGTATGTTGCTGTTGAATGACAAATGTCAGAACAATCCATCCTGCTCGATCCTCTGATCACCTGCAATAGCAATAACTTCTTTCTCCAACTTCTCTTGAGTTCGAAAATAACTTTGATTCAGGTCTTTGTAATCTTCTGCTAGACGTTTCAGTGTTTTGGTAACGAAGTAAACACCGCTCTTATTGGTTCCAAGTTCAATGTATTGCTTGGATAAACCTTTTGCATCCTAGTGTAAAATGAAGAATATTAACCTTGTGGACGAGAGTCAAATGCTAGTCACTTGCCGACTTCGTCACTCTGAAACAATAGCCATATACTTGATGGTTTTCCAGATGCAATTTCTTATCCAACTCTATGTTTAGGTCTTCTCCTACTGATGTATGTTCATTGTCCAGACCATCCCTGACTTCGCGCAAGCTTTTCGCCAATTCTGAAAGCCGATCATCATAGTCGGGCTTGATAACATAGTTATGTTTATCCAATTCCTCGAGATCAAGCGTTGCCTCAACCATTTCACTGTATTTGCCTAGTTGCGAGTCATGTTCCTATCGACACTCAGTTGGGGGTCATTCTATGAAAAATCAATGCTCACCCTTAAAGCGTTAAGATATGCGTCTCGAATCAATTCTATTCCCTCTTCATCAGATGGTTGCACATTCTCAAGCGATTGAACCATGTCTGGAAGCTTTAAATTTCAAGATGGGTTCCTAATAAGGGTAGACGGGGGATGAAGAGCATACTTTCACAACGACTTGGTAAACCCGAACAACATCCTGAAGACTTGCATTGCTCTTCCTGAACCGTTTGTTCAGACGGTGAAGATCCGGCATGAACTTGAGATAGTCATCCTATTACATGTCAGTACTCATTGTCCATGGCCGACAGTCAAAGACAAACCTGAAGTATACGGCGAGCATTGGCATCTTCAACGAAAATTTCAACAAGGCTTTGTCGTTTGCCTGGAGCAGAGATAAACATGGTCCATTAAGGTGGAGATAATGGACACACGGATTTCATGTAGGTTCACTAGAGGCTGCTTGAGCCAAGCCCCTAGCAGCCTGGTTCCCTGAGACGTCTTGCATTTATTAAGGAGACCGAGCAGAGTCGTATCTTTGGTGGCTGACCCCTTTTCGAGTCTGAGCCTACGTACTCAAATGAGAATGCCACATACGCTACTGGCAGTGTTTTCCGTCAAATTCAGAGCCTTCAACGCACTTGCATCAAGCTTCATGTACTGTGAAAGATCGTGCGTCCGTAGCTTGTAGGTCCCGTAATTAGAATCATCCGCGAGAAGTTGAAGATATTGAATCAGAGCCGACAGCGCGGCTGGTGCCACCGGCAATGAAAGCTGGGCTATTGGACAGATCAATGGTCACGTATGTGGACAGATCCGAAAGGCTCTCTTACGAATTGCGATTGAAGAATCAACAGTAGAAGATGGGGAGATGGGCTGTAACAATCGAGGAAGGTCTTCGGCAACATTTTTTGACCTGAACTCGCCTTGAGGCAATGCATTAATGACGTAGGACTAGATTTGGGTTCAAGGAAATTTACTTGGTCTGCGTTCGGTGATGACCACCCCACAGCGATTCAATACCCCTTTGAGTTTGTTCAAATCGATATCACGGTCCGTCGTTCCAGATGCTGTTCCCGTGGAAATTATGGCTTCTTTGACAGAGAGCTGGATGACCAAAGACTAGGGCCACAGGTTAGTTCGACTCATTTCCCATGTTCAGAGACGCACTTCCGTATTGGAAAAAATGTCGTTGTCAATAAAATCAGCAACGCCTAGTTCGCGAACACTCGTATCCGCGAAAGCGACCCCGATGGCTTTGTTCTTGGATTTTGTTCCAGTGTTCGAAACAGGAAGGTTTGCAAGTTGAATGGACACGACAATAGGAGCGGAAAGAATGTCGGAATCTACGAAGAGTAAGTCCTCGACAGCTTGAAGATTGCCAGGTGATGCCTCAAAAAAGAGAGAAAGAGAGAACAGGTCATTATAACACAACGGCCTGAAAAGCAACCAATCGTACCTCTTTGGTAAGCTCGAAGTTTGCAGATTTCTTCCCTTGACCACCTTCTGATTCATAGATCTCAACGCGTAATTGCTTTGATGTAAGAGCCTCTCGCAAAAGAGTCTGAGCGACTGATACTTTCAATATCACACTCTCCAGCCTTCGAGCTCCAGCACCGAGGTACTTGACTACAGATTTTGTATGAAAGACGTGTTGTGCAACGAAAAGAGCATCTGGTCCGTATGCAGCATAAAATATATCTCCAGCATTGACGCGTTGAAATAGTCTCAGGGTTCCCGTGGCTGGCGACTTTTTCGGTAGCCGGTTGAAGAAGTCGAGAAAACCAATGTCAATGGCCTGGTCTGTCGGGAATCATTGACAAATGGCAACGCTCAGTTCAGGTCTCAACCCCACCTGCACCATTGCTCATTGCACTTTCTTTGTCGTACATTTTTTCAGTCAGTAGTAAGAGTTTGAGCTGTTGATCATCACATGATAGACCAACTTTTATATCATCCATAGATTGACTATTGTCACTTCCACGATGATACCAATAAAATTCATTGATCAGTACTTGTTCCATCTCCCCCGCTCGCACAACTACCTTTCTTCTTTCCGGCAACAGAAATATCCTCGCCAAATATCCTCAGGCTCATGGCGCTGTAAACGGATGGGTAAGAATTTCGCTCGGTTTTCAGCAGAGGAAAAGTTGCCTTTTAGCTTTTTTATCGATCATCAGGCAAACTGAAACATTGGACTTCCAGAGGGGAAGAACCAGCTCGTGAGTCAACCTAGAACATACAAAATGACTATGTGGTCAAGACAGAAAGGAGTTGACTGACGATAACCCATCTTCAAATTTACCTTGAGGAAATCTGACAACAACCGTGCCATTCACTAAGGTTCTAGTTTATGAGAATACATTTAGGAATATCAAGAATCAACTGACCTTTTGCCTCAATAGCAGATTTGAACGGATCACCAAAACTTGTACACAGTGGATAATAAGATTTAAGTAGAGTCCTCAACACTCCCAAATCTCCTGTGATTATAGACTCTGGATCTATATAGGGTAGGACGATGGGTAGACCTTCGCCCAGAACACGGAACTGGGCATCAATACCCTTGCCGCCTTCCTGCTTTGAGAGTATCTTTGTTCCTGCGAACGTAAGCCGGATTCGAGCGTAATCGTTATGTTGGATGATATCCTTGACCAGATCATTGGCGAGATAGAGTGACCGTGATGGCTCTCCCTCGGGGTTACGAACCAGGATATTCGAAGCAGGAAAGTCGGAACCCAGTCTCAGCCGCTCTCTGTAAACAAGGATCAGCTACTAGTAGAGCTAAATGGGAAAGAGATGTACATGCACGACACCAAGATTGGGTCAGTTGAAGATAAAAAAGTATAGGGATTCTCCTTGAATGATTCATTCCCGGAAAGCTTGACGACCCGGGCCTTTTCTCCATTGTTTGCCCCCCCAGAAATCAAAGTCGTCGCTGAGTCTTGTCCTGATTTAAATTCCATCGCAAGTCCGTTCTTATGTGTTGGCGTGTCTGCTTCAGAAGGGTTGGCTGGCGTCACAACTGGATACTCGACCGTTACTCCTTCCAACCGAGGCCGCTTCGACTCGGGAGCTTCGCTGGGATCCTTCACGTCACGTTTTCTACTCAATGTCCTCAGTATCTTCAAGGATCAATTCAAGAATGAAGACAAATGAACCTATGCTGCAGATCTTGTGCAGGTGTTTGATTTTTCTTCTCCAAAACGGCAACAAAGAAGCCGCCTGAGTCCTGTAAGTGAGGGTATATACGCATACTTGAAAGGTCAGCTGCTGAGAAAGCCATGAAATATTACTTGGAAATACCAAAAGGGCAAGTTCAGAGATTCGGCATCTTCTGGGGGGAAATGTCCCTCAGTCAGTTTTGTCTTGAGGTTAGCGTCAAGCTCAGAATCCTGGTATTCCTGAAAAGTCTCGTATGTCTTCATGGAGGCCTTGTCAACGCATGGTCTCCATTTTGTGAGCCCAGACCGCCGGTTCAATTCGGGCAACATTGATGAAACATCTATAAGCTGGAATGCTGCGAGACAAACAATATAAAGAACATTTTATACTCAGATTTCCCAAGCTCTGACATACCCGGATTCATTTTTAAGGCTTCCGCGATGACTGCTTCATTCTCTACGGGATTCAAAGAACATGTCGAGTACACGATCCGACCATCATGCTTAAGCAGACTCATCGCCCGCTGGAGAATGCGTACCTGTAAGCTAAGATAAAATCAGCGTTTTTAGATGAAGAGATTGGTAACTACATACCCGTGCAAACCATTCCCATCCCCCGGCTGCCACGTTTTCCAAATGCCAATATTCTTCCTTATGGTCCCATCTCCGCTACAGGGAACGTCGCAGAGTATACGGTCAAAATACAACGGAGCTGGTTTGGAACCAACTGTTTTCGTTGATTGGGGTATCCTGACAGCCGGATAATTCGAAGCGTCGAGATTGGTGACCATGAGGGCAGGGCTTGGCAAACGAGCAGACTGATGAATGAGGAGATGCGTGCGTTTTTGGTCGCTGTCATTTGCAATAAGTAGGCCAGAAGGTATTGAAGAAGAGGTAGTTGTATCCTGAACATGTAAAGCTTCAAGCAATTGTGCCGTCTATTCGTTGTCAAAAGTTAAACTTCGCACTGGACCGGAGTATCGCGAAGGATACCTTAGAACCAGGTGCAGCACACATATCCATTACCTTGACTCCATCAGCTTCATAATTCTGGAGAACAAAGTACAGCTCACCCTGTGATGCGGCTGAACTTCCAAAAACAAGGGAGGCAGCATACTAACAGCCTCCTGTCTCGAGATATTCCCCTGAACAAGAGAAATTAAGTGAGTCTCTCGAAACAGTTCTTGGATTAGGGCATACGGTCTCTGTTTCAAAAACAAGAAATGAATGAAACTTCTTAAACTCGGGCTGTTTTCGGAGAACTTTTTTCGGAACATTAAACTGCCATGCCAATCCGTCTGGATACCTTCTCGTACTCAGCGTATAAGACCATTCAATCCAAGGATGGCATACCATGGAAGAGACATCGGCGGTGGTATACTTTGACCTTCAAATTCTACATCACTCAATGCGGGTACGTGTATGTCGCGAATGGTAGTATTGAGGGTATTGGCCGTTCTGTTTGCATTAAGCTCTGTCACCATCAACCAACTATACGTACGCACTGTCGACTTCCAGCGACACGAAAAGTTGTTGGCAGATGACTGCGAATAGTTTCCAAAAATGACTGCCATTCCTCTTCGGGGATGATACTTTGCGCCCTGTAATACGAGAAGAACCGCTCGTTAACCATATCAATCTTCTCGATGAGGTCTGTCCGATCATCAGCGGGAGGAGGGCGGCGTCCACCTTTCTGTTATACCATACCATAAATGAAGGAACACGAATGGAAGAGGCTGATGATACACACCTTATTATTTCTGCCCATTGTTTTTGAGCAGTTAGACAAGATCACCCATCAGTGGCAGTGCAGATTCAAACGACGGAAAACGTGACTTTGGACTTAGGCAAAGTCATGTTCTGCCGAAGTTTCCTCCAGGGACGGACTGCATCCCCTCTGCATAGGCAGCTTCCTCTAAATGGGTCACAAAATTTCCGCCTCCGGAAACGGAATTTGTCTCAATCTCTACGGAGACAATCCCAATCTCAGCGAGAGAGAAACGCCGTCGGGGTGAGCAGGTGAACTTTTCTCATGAATGCGCGGTAGTCATTAACTCATTTACCATTCAAACACCTTCATGATAGGTTTTCACGCCCACCTCCGCTGCACTCTTCATAGCTACAGGTGTTGGTCTCTTCTTCTACTTCCGACATGAAAAGCAAAAGTTACTAGAAGAACGAGGTCATTAATTGATTGAAACCTCATGTTCCTAGTTTACCATTTTAGCAGAAAAAGAGCGCAGCAGTCGACAGTATGGGCGACCAAACATCGGCGGACCACTCTCACTAACCTCATCAAACGGTGAACCCTTTACCGAGAAAAACATGCTTGGAAAATGGTCATTGGTATACTTCGGCTTTACCAACTGTCCCGATATCTGCCCTGCAGAACTAGACAAAGTAGGCCTCGTTCTGAACAAAGTCGGTGCGTAGTTCAGACATCTACTTCTTTCTCATTGATCAAAGTTCATTACCTAGAAACTGACCTCGGCAAAATTTTCCTTCCAATATTCATCTCCGTCGATCCTGCACGTGACACCCCAGAACGCATCAAACGCTACCTAGCCGACTTTCATCCGTCCTTTATCGGCCTAGTTGGTCCTTACGACGTCACCAAGGCTGCTTGCAAGGCCTATCGCGTTTACTTCTCCACACCCCCTAATGCCGACCCTAAAGGAGACTACCTCGTCGACCATTCAATCTTTGTGTACCTGATGGATCCAGAAGGACATTTTGTTGAGGCATTTGGTCAGACCATTGAAGCTGATCAGATCGTGACGAAAATTAAAGAAGAGGTCGTCGAATGGGAGAAGGAGAATGGTGGGAAGATATCGGTTCGAGGATAGACTGTAAGTCATATGACACTACTCATCATATCGTTGATCATAATGGGCTACTTTCTTCGCAATAACCTGATTTTCCTTCTCATGCCGATCTACCAGGCAAATGCTACCTATTGAACGTACTTCAGCGCCCTTATGCTACTGTGTGGTCTTGATCTTCATGTGGATAGACTTCGCCCTCGTTAATTGATCATAACCTAAACACATCAATAACTAACATACATTCGGACCGGAACAACGCTCACCAAACTTGCTCAGACTTACACCTCTCCCGCTATTCTTGACACCAGTCCAAGCTAGAGCTGGGTCGAGATAATCACATCTGCCACATCTCAGTAAATTATCAGTGTCGCTGTGAATGAAGTTTACCTGTTCAAGAACACTGTCCCTGTGTCCAACTCCTCTGCAATACGCAAGAAAGCCTTTTCTGAGTCAGGATTTTTCTCCACGTTCGTCCAGACAGATGCAGTCAATCCATAGGGAGAGTCATTCATTAGCTGGATAGCCTCCTCGTCCGAAGTGACCTTCTGTATACCAACGATCGGTCCGAACGTTTCCTCCTGGCACCGAGTTAAATCATGTCCATGCTGCTTGATTAGAACTCGTACCGTCATAACGTCCATTGCTGACAAAGAAGCTACCGTCAGAAGGAATGGCAGCTTTTGGATTGGACTCACTGTGGTTGACATTGACCAGAACTTGGGGCGCTACATACGTTGTACCTCTAATTGAAGTTGGAAATATGCAACATGATGCGCTGAAGACATACGCTTGTGCAATGGGATATAAATCTTCCGGGATCAACGCTTTCGCCCCTGCCTGAACTATACAACGATTTTGGATACAACTCACAAACAACGAATTTGTAACTTACTGGCATCGGCCACCTGTTTACGGATCCTTTCTGCACTTGCCAAACTCACAACAGGGCCTAAATTTGTCTCTTTCAAGGTCGGATCCCCGAGTTTATAGTTCTACCAAACCGACATTAGGGCAATATATTGCCTTCAGCTGCCGCTATGCAGACAAACCTTGACCAGTTCAATGAAACGCGAAACAAATTCATCGTAGACTGTTTCATAGACGTATATTCTCTGGAACGTTGAATTCATGTCAATCGCAAGCAATCCTCGATACTGGTACTGGACCAAACACACCTCTACTGCACAACAACTTTGACCAGAGTTGAAGTAAGCACCTAAGACATGATCAGATCCCAAATCTAACTGCGCATCATCATACTCCAACACCCACCATCTACAAGCTCAGCTACAGTGTAACTGATATCTGCATCCGATCGAACATATGCTGGGTCCTTCCCTCCAAGCTGAACGAAATCCATTAGAATGTGCTGTCCCTGAAACAAGGAACTCTTACCTCTAGTGCAACTCCAGTGAATCCAGTTGCTGTAGCCGCGGACACAGCCACAGACCTTCCTCCAAGGACACTTCCGGTGAAAGATACAAAATCTACAAGTGGGTGCTGAACCGCATAGGTCGTTGACTCTGGCGGCAAGTGGACAACCTGGATAATATTCTCTGGAATGCCAGCCCTCGTAAGTGCCAACGCAAATCTTTCCCCTGTTAGTGGCGTTTGTGGAGAGGGTTTTAGGAGTACAGCGTTTCCAGCTATGATAGCTGGGAGGACAGAATTTACAGAGACGAGATACGGAAAGCTATGTTATGTGAGCTTAGTGATTTCGAAAATTGTGTGAGTGACTTACTTCCATGGTGCAATCACCAGCACAACGCCAAGAGGAACACGCTTGATGTACCGCCTGAAGCCAGGCTTATCTGTATCTTGCAATGATATATCTGCAAGCTGCGATTCCGCAATTGAAAGCATATAGTCCGCTCTTTCAAGCAATCCACGGATCTCGCCTGGAGCCTGGGATATCGGTCTGTATTCACTAGTTTACCATCTTTTCATACGTCTGAGATATGAAGAGTGCGTACCGACCCATCTGTAGGGTGAGCTCTTGAGTAATTTCTCCAGATATCTTTTGGAACTCTTCCTATACAAAGCATGAATACAACAACCTCGCATCAAAGTGGTTGACTCTGACCATAAAGCGATAGCCAATTGCCACGCGCTCCTTCAGAGGCACGTTGCTCCATGACCTTTGTGCCTCACGAGCCTTGTTGATAAAACCATCGAGTACATTCTTCGCTGGATATGACTTGGACACAAGTGGTTGCTGATTATGAGGCGATATGGTAGTCTGGAGAGACATGATAAGATCAGAATCCAATTAAGCTCTGAGATGCATCACGTGATCACATAATACGCGTATGCGTCGTCGGTCACTTCCTCCATTGTCCACAATGCTTCACTCGTCTGTATACCATTCTCCTGGCTTTGACTTTTCAAACCAGATCAGGTTGGAAAGTGTATGAAATACTGCAAATGAGAATCTGAATCATAGCCTAGAAATAATTTCCTAGCCGACAAGGGTCTACTGCTGCCCAAGGCTACCAGTACAGGAACCACCATTGTCGGATGTCTTTTCGAAGACGGCATCATCCTCGGTGCAGATACACGGGCAACAGAAGGGGACATTGTTGCTGACAAAAACTGCGAGAAGGTTCCTTTTCTCAACACTCTTCGCCATTAGTCGACTGACCATTGAACGTCAGATCCATTACATTACGCAATCTATTCGTTGCTGTGGGGCAGGAACAGCTGCAGACACTGAATTTACTACTGCTCTAATCTCGTCCAACATGGAACTTCATGCTCTTTCTTCTGGCAGGAAGCCTAGAGTCGTTACGGCAATGACTATGCTCAAGCAGATGCTCTTCAGATACCAAGGTCATGTTGGGGCTGCGCTGGTTCTTGGAGGCGTTGATTCAACAGGACCTCATCTTTTCACCATCCATCCTCACGGTTCAACGGACAAACTTCCGTACGTGACGATGGGTTCGGGCAGCCTGGCCGCAATGGCTGTTTTCGAAAGCGGGTGGAAGCCCAGCATGAATGTATGTCAATGATTGTCTTTGATCGCATGACTTCCCTCATGCAGACGTTCACAGCGACGAGAGGCTCTGGATCTCGTTTTCAATGCCGTTTCAGCAGGTATCTTCAATGATCTTGGCTCCGGATCCAACGTCGATGCATGCATCATCACCGCCGAGAATACGGAAATGCTTCGAAACATCAACTTGCAAGTAGACAGAAGTACCGTACGCCCTCCAAAGGAACGCGAGTATAGGTTCAGAAGAGGAACGACAGCATGGACCAAGGAAGACGTGAGGAAATTGGTTGTAGAAGAGGAGATCACTGGTAGTGATGCGATGGATACCTCGTAATTACGTTGCATTGATACTAGCGAACACTCATAAGAGGAGATTTCAATGTGTAATTCCGTCGATGTTCATGTAGACAAAGGCAAAAATAAAAGACAAGTATAAATTCACTAATAGTATCAGACAACCGCTCCATTTAGACTCATCAACTGCAGAGGGTTTTTGGGTGCACACTTCTCCCAGACTCAATCTGTTTTGTCGATAGATATCCTGCCAAGAAAACGAAGTTCGAAGCAGTGATTCGAAGAAATGATACCCACATTGATCATTCGTAATGGGAAACAGGCTGGGTGCTATGAAACCTCACAGCCCAGTATATATCAGTAGCCAGACCAGAACTGAGGTATACAGCTATTACTACTACTAATTATTTATATTAAATGGTCATGGTCCAATCACAAGAGTAACTAGTAACTACTGTGTAATGAGTCAGGACAGCTGTTGTTGTTGCAAAGACTACTACTACTACTTGTCCTCTATTATTGTGTATACTCCCCTAAGCTTTCCCCTAAGCTTTCCATCACAGTATGTTCACACTGCATCATGCTGCTGTTCCTCCTTCCAATAGGTTATGGGCTCTAGTTGCCTTGATCTCTAGTTAGTGTCTTTTTAGGCTACTTTCTATTGATGAGAAGGGCTTAACCCTACCAGTGAGCTGGCATCTTGTTGCTCCTAGGCCTGTCATGGATTGAGCTGATCTTGAATTGCTTCATGCTTACTATGAAAAAAGGGAAAAGTATTCTTGAAGGAAACTATTACAACTTAAGTCCAATTATGCATCTTATATGTGCTGATAGCTCATTACTGGTTGGGTTGAACATCTGTGCTCTAGCTGACTGTATTTGCTCTCTAATTCATGCTGATTATCTTCATTGATAGCAATGGCCAACTTTGTTGCTGCTCTTCCCAAGCTTACTGGTCCTACTAACTACCACTTTCTAGAAGATCTGTGTTAAATCAACTCTTGCTCTTATTGCCTACCTTAAGGCTGTCTTTACTGCTGAAGATATGTTAAATGCTTTAGCACTTTCCTAGGCCACTGATGTGGATGAGATAGCTAAAAGGAACTTTCTGAGCTTTCAAGCCTTAGCTGTTCTTAATTCTACTTTACCAGATAACTTGTTAATATATAACCAGCATGATACTGAAACTCTTTAGGCTTGTTTACAGACTCTTATAAGAACACTTGTCCTAGCATTGGTCTTTGCCAACTATCAGAGAACAGTTGTTACAACCTTAAGCTTGGCTTAGGTTGCAACTTAGGCAAAGACTTGAGTAGAGTAGGGGATATGATCAATTGGTAAAGCATAAGGATACAGGATAGTTCCTACAGCTTTATATACCTATTGTCCATGAGGAAAACATATGTTAGGAATGAGGATGAAATGAAGAAAATATAAGAAAGCCTCTACTACTACATGAGACACTGACTGATTATACATGAGGACACAATAAGGCACAGCATAAATGAGTCAAAGTTATGAAACAACTCCAACACATGTTGTTCATGCAATAACCACCTGTAGAACATGAGGTATCAATTATAATGAGATTCTATGAGAATAATTACAATTTCTCTCTTTTCTTACAGATTAATAATTTACTAAATTCCTTGACTTAGTCTGCCCAATCTATGTAAACTGTCCTTACATGGTATATATGGCTCCAAGTCAAAACAAATTTGTTTCATCTGACTCACCTATTACTGTGAATCTTTCTAAATATAGAAGAGCACTGTGTTTCTTGTGTAAGAGTAAAAAAGTACTTCATGGCAGCTTTTATGAAAATAAATGGTTCTTAGATTCTAGTGCCTCTACCCACTTTACTTTATTTAAGTCTAACTTTGTTGATGTAGCTCCAGATAATTATAGTTGACTTGAGACTACAAACTCAAAAGCATTATAGTTGTTTCTAACACTATTCTAATTGAATATAAAATCTTTAATCCTGAGAAAGGGACTACTAGAGTTGCTGTGTCAAAGCTCTGGCCAGTATATTATATCTCTAATATATAGATATATCTTCTTTCTACTGAATAAATTCTTTAGTCTGGATTGAGAGTAGAAGATGATAAAAGCAGTTCTACTTTTTGTGATAAGTCTAGTAATACTGTCCTATTGGCTACTTCTAACCTTTGGGACAATATCTAGATTATAAGGACTCACATTCTTAAACATAATGTCTTTGATTCTGTGAGTCTTACAATAAGATACCTAGACTTTGAGATCTTACATCATTGTTTTGAATACATATTTGATAAAGTCATGCATTATATCCTTGATAACATTGAAGATATGAAGAAGATCTATTTTCCAATACAGAAGCATATCTACTATGGTTATATCCTCAGAAAGATATATCAATGCAGTTTTTCTTAGAACCCTATTCACTTCAGTGAGCCTCTAGGATTAATTTACTTGTATTTCTTTGAGCTTTTTATCTTGTCTTATTCAAAGTACAAGTGGATGACTACATTTCTTGACAACTATTCCTTTTATTACAATATTGTTTTTCTACACAAAAAGTCTGAAACTGCAGAAGCAATTAAGTTAATTTTTCAGATATAGTCAAATACTACTTTCCATTCTGTGAAGAAGTTACACACTGATAATAGGGGAGAATATGTAATATCAGAATTACAATTCTTTCTAAGAAAGTGTCATATGCAAGTCCACCCATCTAGAAATTACATCTCTACAGTGATATCACCTCCTAATTATACAAGCCTGCCTTCCATGGTGGCCACCTTTCTCACAACACATCTTACAGCAGTGCTGCAACCATCCAGGTATTCTGTCTTCCACAGTGGAGATACTTCTATTTGACTTGGTCTTCCATGACAGAGTTACTCCTGTTAGTGTCTCAACACTGAAACCTCCACAGGGGCTATACCACTGAAACTCTGAACATCTCCCATAGTAGGAACTTATATATAAAACTAGTAGTTACACTGTAATTTGCTAGTCTAATAATCAATGAAGATAAATTCTTATTGAACTTGATCTCCAGTGTTCAACAGCAACACACCAAATCAGCACTCACTTCTATCTCAGACTTCTTCCTATCATCTGAAGTTGCGACCACACAGCAGACAGGCAGCATAGCATATAAGCTGAAGCCATGGTCATTCAACAAGTCCACATATCTCCAAGTCCATCTTTCAGACTTTCACCCCCAGTGTGAACTGTGCCTGACAGAAAGCAAGAGATTATCTATGAAACTAGTACTTCACATATATACTAACCAAATGGTTATGCTAAACAATTGAACTACACATTGCTTGAAAAAACACAATTAATACAACTTAAAGCATGTCTACTAGATTCTTGATAGAAGTTTGTTATTACAGCTGTAGTTCATATATACAATCACACATCTGTTAGATGTCTTAAATAGAAAAAACCTTAGAAGATCTTCTTGGGTAATAAATCTAAAATATCATACATCTGTATCTTTGGCTATAGAGTATATGTGTTTCTCCCTAATAAAGTTCATATCAATAAACTTGCACCACATTCTGAATTGATAATTTTTATTGGATATAAGAATAATAGTTATTACTTTGTGTACCATATACAAGGAAATATTATTTTCTACTCTTTATATGCTATCTTTGACAAGAAACCTTTTTCTAAATACACTAACTCTTGTGCAAAAGAGCACAAACTATATGATAAGTTATTGGACAAAATAAATCCAAAATGTTACAACTTAAATCTCAAAGTGTTAAAACAAAAGATGAACCTTGTATTAAGTTAATATAAGAGAACTTGATAGAGTTTCAAGTACAAAATGTCTACTTTATATATACTAGCTAGTTGATCTGTGTGAGACCTTATCTAACCTATTCTAAAGACTATGTATAATCTATAAGATCAATATGTAGTGAATATATTATATAATATTATTGTTCTGGAATCTTTTACATCCTTCTATGTGACAATTTGTGACAATCATGCATGATATCACACTAATTCCTAACTCTAAGTCTAAAAATAAAAAAATAGATGAAAAAAGAAAAGAAATCAAGTTCACTATCTTCAATTTTGATACAGAGATAGAGTTATCAACACCTAACCCTTCTAGAAAAGATGGACCTACAATTGTCTACCTTATATACTAAACTATTATGGTCCATGCTACTACTTTTCTAGCCTACCCTAAATGACCATGCATTTGCCTTAAGGTTAACATATGTTGCACATATTGTATAATATTATTCTTTCAGAACCTTCTCTGTAACCTCATGACTTGTGGCTGTTACTGTGACCATGTTATCTGCTGTGACTGATTTGTGACAGTGTGATCATGATGTCACTTCTAACTCTAAGCCTAGATTTGAATAAAGAAAATAAAAAGGAAGATAAAAAAGAAAAAGAAAGTGGATTAAAGAAAAAAGTTAGCATCTAAGCTTCACATGTCTGACATTACCCTCCCTTCAAGATTCCTACTCCTAAAGGAACTTGTTGGTTCATCTTTCTTTCTTATCTTATCTTCTCCCTTCCACCTCTTTCAATTTCTCTCCAGCCTCTTTAAATATTCATCCTCAAACTTTCTATCATTCTATCCATACAACATTCTCACCATATATTTTCTTGGTAGTTCTGCCCTTTTAAAGTCCTTTTTCTCTGCCAAATATAACTTCTCCTGTCTTCTTACTTCTGCATTCATTTTTCCCTCAAACTCTGCCACTAACTCCTTTGCATTTTCCAAATCCTCCTCCTTTTCCCAACTATTATGCTCTGCTGTAAATCCCTTCCATTGTACTAAGTACTTCACAACTCCCCTCACTTTTCTTTTATTCAAAATTTTTTCTACTTCCCATTCTTTGACTTCTTCTACTTCTACTAGTTTTACTTCCTTCTTTTTTTGTTCTCTTACCTGATCCCTATATCATACTACCTGACTGACATTCACTACCAGATGTATTCTCATTAAGGTTGGAAATTGTAATTTGACTGCATTGGTGGAAACTATCTCCTCAATGACATATGGACTAACATATTGATCCACTAATTTCTTTGCTAGTCTTTCTTTAAACACCAGATCCTTTGTACCTTCCATACTTCTACTTCCTTCCTTTCCTTATCTGCTTATCTCTTTATCTCTTCCTGTGCCCTGACTAATGCTGTCCCAGCTTCTTTTTGCACTTTTCTCATTCTCTCTGCAAACTCTGTTGCCTTTTTCATTTTTCCTTTTCTTCTCAAATCAACTTCCATCCTCAATTCTCTACCATAGCTCACCATAAACAGAGACACTTTAGTTGTCAAATGTGCCTTGTTATTAGTCACAAACTCTGCTGATGCTAACTACCCTGGCCAATCCTTTTGCTTATGATCAACAAAGAACCTCAGATACTGTTCCAGTTCTTGGTTCATTATCTTTGTCTGTCCATCTGTTTGTAGGTAAAATGATGTTGACAGCTTTGTTTTGATTCCTAACATACTATTTAACTTCTTTGTCATCTCTGCTACAAACTGCAGTTCTCTATCTGACACAATACTCTCTAGTAATCTATACAACTTTTACACATTATTTCTAAACAGTCTTGCTAATCCTTCTGTTAATGTTCCTTCTGTTGTTGCCACAAAATATGTCATCTTGGACAACCTATCACAGATCACTAGAATTGCATTCTTCCCCACTACTACTAGTAACTTTATCACTAGATGTGTCCACAGTTTTTCTGGAACTTTACTCAACTTCAACTTCCCTGCTGGCACCTCCATTCTATTCTTTATCCTCTGACACATATCACAACTCTCTATATATCTCCTTACATCCCTCATCACTTCCAGCCACCAATAATTCCTTATCACTAGCTTTGTCATTTTCTACTTTCCTCCATGTTCTGCTACTGGTGTATTATGATGTAACTGGATTATTTCTACCCTCAGTTCTTCATCCTTCAGCACATACACTTTTCCTTCCTTCAACACTAAATCTCCTTTTATCTACCATTCTTCTTCTCACAATACCTTTACCCCTGCTTTCTTCATCTCTTCCACTACTCTAACTACCTCTTCATTCTTACCCCTAGCTTTTTTTATTTTTCCTACTATATTTACTTCTGGCCCCTCTATTACTACCTTATATAAATTACACAGCCAACAATTCTTAATAAATACTTGGTTTTCATTGTCCTTTTTTATGCCTACTTTTCAGTCCAGTCTCCTACTAAGTCCATCTGTCTTCCCCATTTTTGTTTCTGGAACATGTTTCAAGGTAAAGTCAAACCTTAACAAATACAATACCCAATGGGCTTGTCTTCAGTTCAACTTCTGTGCCTTCATAAAGTATTCCAAATTCTTATGGTCTGTCCAGTTCTTGAACCTATACTTGGCATTCTCTAATAAATACCTCCAATTTTCCAATCCTCTTATAACTGCCAACATCTCCTTATTATAGATCTCATAGTTTCTCTCAGTCTCATTTAGAGATTTTGAGAGAAAAGCCACTGGTCGCCACTTTCCATCTTTACACTCCATAGATAACACTTCTCCCATAGCATAATATAATGTATCTACTTCTATCCTCATTTTTTTGTCTAAGTTCAGTGCTGCTAATACCAGTTCTTTTGTAAATCTTTTCTTCAGTTTCCCAAACATCTTCTCCTGCTTTTTTGTCCATTCTCACTTCTGATCCTTTTTGACCATATTGTACAATGGTCTGGCTATAAATGCAAAGTCCTTGATAAATCAATGATAGTAATTCACCAACCCTAGGAACTTCTGCACATCCTTGACACACTTTGGTATCAGCCAATTTAATACTCTCTTCACCTTATCTTCTTCTATCTTAATCCCCTCCAGTCCTATTACAACTTCTAAAAATCCTACTTCTCTAACCTTTTACTTGCACTTCTCTGGTTTCACATACAAATTGTTCTCTGCTAACCTCCTTACTACTTCTTCTACCAGCTCATCATGTTCTTCTTCTTCCTCTGTCCCAATAATTATGTCATCAATAAAGCTTGCCACCTTTCCAGTGTTGATAAGATTCTGTAAAATCTTATTCATCATAGTTGTCATATGCAAGTCCACCCATCTAGAAATTACATCACCATGGTAATATCATCTCCAAATTATACAAGCCTACCTTCCATAGCAGCCATCTTTCTCACAACATGTCTTATAGCAGTGTTACAACCATCCAGATATTCTGTCTTCCACAGCAGAGATACTCCTATTCAATTCAGTCTTCCATGATGGAGTTACTCCTGTCAGTGTCTCAACACTGAAACCTCTGCTTGGGGTAATAGAGGTTTTACCACTGAAACCCCAAGCATCTCCTATACTATCCGTTTGTATATGAGACTAGTAGTTACACTGTAATTCGCTAGTCTGATAATCGATGAAGATAATTCTTATTGAACTTGATCTCCAGTGTTCAATGGCAATACACCAAATCAGCACTCACTCCCATCTTGGACTTCTTCCTATCATCTGAAGTTGTGACCACATGGCAGACAGACGGCATAGCACATAAGCTAAAGCCAAGGTCATTCCACAAGTCTATTCTGTAAACTTCCACCCTGGTGTGAACTGTACTTGACAATAGTCTAGAATACCACAGGTGAATTTGTTAATCCGAAAAACATCACTGTCAGTTTGAATGACCCTTCTAGGGTAGTGAATGCTACCTTCCACTTATTTCCCTCCTTTATCTATACATTATTATATCCCCATCATAAGCCCATCTTAGTAAATACCTTTCTTATACTTATGTTTTCTACAATATCTGAAATAAGAGGCAAAGGGTAATTATTCTTTACAGTCCACTCATTTAAATGTATATAGTTCTGTACTATCCACTTCTTACTATCCTTCTTTCCCACAAAGAACACTAGTGCCATTTGAGGTGACTTTGAAGGTCTAATATACCCTTTTCTCAATTGTTCAGCTATGAACTTGTACACCTCCTCCTCCTACTCTTCCCTGGACAATAGATACACTTTTCCCTTTCTTAGCACAAATCCCTCCTTCATATCTATTGTGTAGTCCCACAGCTTCCTTATAGGCATCTGTTCACTTGTCTTCTTGCTGAATACATGGATCCACTTATGAAATTTTGCTGGGACCAACTTCTTAGCCTCTTCTTCCAACTTTGCTGCTTCCTCCTCTTCATCCCAAATCTCCCATTCTTCTACTACTTTCCTTACTTTCATCTTTCTTTCTTTCTTTGGGTTTTTCTTTTCCTTCCTCTGTTTTTCCTCTCTTTCTTCCTGTTTCTTTCCTGCTTCTTCCTTTCTTTCTTCTTTCTTCTGTTTTTGCCACCCTGACTTTCCCTGCTTTGGTCTCCACTGCTTCCTACATTCTTTTGGGCACTTCATCATCTTCACTTCTCTGGTTCTCTAGTTAATCTCAGGATTATGGCAAGCTAGCCACAGTATTCCCAGGATCACATTCCACTTCTGCCCCCCAATCACATCTATCTCTGTTCTCTCCCTATGTCCTTGGTAATAAATATTTACCTCAACTGTATTTTCTATAGGTCCCTCCTTGTTGAATATTCTGTTCACATTCCTTACATATATTGGCCTTTCCATTTTCTTTAGCTTAAATCCTTGCTTTCTTGCAAACTCCAAACTCATCACTAATTCCATAGCCCCACTGTCCAGCAATGCTTCCACTGTCACTCCTTCTTGTGTATCAATTCTTTCTAACCCAATCTTCACCATTACTTCTCTTAACATGTTCCCATTGTCCAGGTTGCATGTAGATGTATTTTCTACTACTTTAGAGAGGATTGCAAACCTATTGTTATTGAGACCTAGTCAAGGACTACCAGATCTCCCTCCCCATTTAAATTATTTTGTCTGTTATTTTCTTCAATCATCAACCTCTGTCCATTGTTCTGTCCATATTCCAGTCTTCTTCCCTCCCCAATTCTGCTCTCCATTCTCCTATTCCTACAATTTCTAGCCATATGTCCAAATCTTCCACAGTTATAACAATTCCTATTTTTCCTATACACATCTATGGCATATGGGTTATGTTGAGCGAATTCTGCTCTCTGATTAAGGTGCACCATTACTACATTTGTCCTCTCCACTTTTTCTATCAGAGCAAGTCCTACAAGAGCCCACTGTTGAGGTGTCCCTTGTCTCCTTGGCCAAACTTGAGACTATGGCAGCTGTTGCTGTTGTGCCTCTTCATTGTTCTGTCTTGGAGCTTGTTACCCCAGTTCTTGTTGCCCTCTTGACCTTTTCTCTTCTCTTCTGCTCTCCCTCCAATTCCTATCCAAAGCTATTGCTCAATCATACCACTGCTCAATAAAGCTAGGCTGCTATTCTGACTCTATGAGTTTTTGGTGTATCATAGCATTAATTTCTCTCTTAAACTCTTCTACCAACAGCCTCCCCTCATATCTGCTTTCTCTTGCTGCTCTTCTGAACTCCTGTACAAACTCCTCCATCATCTTTTCCTCTTACTCTAGTCTTTTCAACTCTGCTACTTTTACTGGCTTCTCATTTCCTCCTCCAAACTCTTTTCTGATATCTGCCAAAAACTCCCCTACTATTTCATATTCCAACAACCTCCCCTTCAGATCTTTTAGTGTATTCTTCTTTTATATGTCTGCTGATCCTCCTTGCATATATGATAATACCCACTAAATTTGCTCTTTAACTGCTGCCCCTCTCATTTTCATCCTGATGTATAATTTACACACTATCACAAAACCTGAGACCTTTGATGGGATCCTGTCAAACACTTGTAGCCTTGCCACTTCTATGCTCATTGCTACTGCTACTTCTCCTTCTCCTATTCTCTCTTGCAATGCTTGGAGCTGTACTTGTAGTGCTGCAAGCTGCTCTTGTTGTTATTAAGCTAAAAGCTTGAAGTTGATTGAGCTGCATTGGCTCATGGTATATGGTGGTGACTGCTGTTCAGAGAGTGCAAATCTTGTGTTGGACTTGCTCCTTGTCTCATACTCTGAACTTGACATTTTCCTCTGTAAGAGCTAGTAGTACTCTTCTTGTCCACCTCATCCTACTTACTAACTACCTAACTACTAACTACTATCCTAATGAATTTCTGTCTAATATCTCTAAGGAAAGAATACCTACACTAGATAGAACTTGTAG
>Ga0157357_1000158_pt1 | contig 28021 bp, 42 predicted proteins | sample AttcapACBM1_FD_111485 | JGI IMG/M metagenome (GOLD analysis project Ga0157357, IMG submission 111485) | Fungus gardens microbial communities from leaf cutter ant in Botucatu, State of Sao Paulo, Brazil - Atta capiguara ACBM1 | ecosystem: Host-associated > Fungi > Mycelium > Unclassified ... | reverse complement strand
TATGATGACGTAACTTAACACATGTGTGACTGGAAGGATTAAGGATTGCAGCCGACCCCGCCACAACTTTTCGAGCTGCATCAAATATCCATCAAGCATTCTCTACAAGATTTTTTGGTGCGGATTGACTCATGACGCTGTGGGCGATACTTTGCGAGCTCGACCCGTTCTCCAGCAAACATCAAATCATTCCCAGCAGCTGAACAATAGAACTCAAATTGATTAGTGACCTGCATGATCATGATCAACCCATCATTTCTATCTATCAAACCACCTAGCAAAGACTATTGGTCATTTGGAGGGACGCTTCTTCAATGCTCGTAACAATGACTCGTGCATCGAAACTAAATGATTTAGTGCTGAGTACCTAATTACCGGTAGCATCTGTTGCTTGATCGACATGGGATCCCCAAGGACTCTTGCTTTTTCAGTCAAATATTTATATTTTTACTAATCATATATCAACATCAACTTTGGATGATTGATCCACATCATTTGGTGCCGGCCCGTCTTCCCGGCTCTGGGTAAAATGATATGATAAAATGGTCTTTTTTTAACAAGAAAAAACCTTCCGTTTAATTGACTTGATTGTACGTTAACCATGAAGTTTGCAAAGTATGTTTCTAGTTAATGAAGTGCGGTGATTTTCTGATACTATATGGCCCAGGTATCTTGAAGATACCCAAGTGGGTCCTTGCTCAACAAGTCGGGTTGTTGTTATTGATGTTTGTTAAGACTCCTGAGTGGAAACGAGCTTACATGTACGTCCTGATAATTGTACAACCTTTCGTGCAACTTTTTTCCTGAAGATGCCAATAGAGATTATCGAGGCCTGAAAAAGTACATCACAACGATCCGCGATTCTTCGACGTCGCACATAAACCTAGGCGGGGATGAACTTTCAAGTACTAACGAAGATCGAGACTTAGAGGCTCGTGCTGGTTCTAGCTCCTCGCTCATTCCTGCCGCCAGTGTTGCACTCGAAACGCAGGAACAAGTTGGAAGTCCACAGCTCATCCGACGAAGGGGTTCGGGTTCGGCATGGACGAGGCCGGCCCCAAGAATCCAACAAGCTATACTCAATATTAAACGACCAAGAACTTGGTCGCTCTCCAACCGCCGTAGGTTCCTAAATATGACCTAATGACGCGTCTCCTAATGCTCTATGTTAGCGAGCGGGGCGCAATCGCGATTAATCAAGCCTATGGGTACCCTCCCACTACAAGAGCTTCTGACCCACCTCACCCCTCCAGAGAAGTCATTTTTCGATTATTTTGACGCACAGCTGGAAAAAATAGAGGCTTTCTATGTGAACCGAGAGAAGGAACTGCTTATCCGGACGCAAACACTTCAAGAACAGCTGTCCGAACTACAAAACCACCGAGAGTTTGTGCATGTACGTCTTTTACACATCAATTTTTTCAATTCTATGATGCTCATTCCTCCTCTTTTCCAGCAAGTGAATGATGAAAGAATAACTTGGACTTCTGCAATCGTGACTGCTCTCAAGCTTAAATTCCGGTCTTATCCAGTCATTGAGATATCAACCAACGATTCTCACCCAAACAATAGCCACTCACGAAGAATATCCTTGGTAAGCACGACCACTACAAGATGAGCGTATTTATTGAAGCTGGACTCACATGGAAGGGCAAGAATGCGGGTTTAGCGCGCCCGTCTACGCCACCCAGCACGCACACTGGTCCCAGCAACGAAAGACAGAGGATCATAGCCAATGATCTTCGTAGTATGGGGATGCATGGCTTGTCTTCTCAACCAGACAACTACCTACACGCGAAGAACAGACTCAAAAAAGCTGTCGCAGAGCATTACCGGTAAGGTTCCTTGCACATTATTGTTTTCACCCATGAAACCGGTTACAGGGGCTTGGAATTGTTGCACAACTACCGCGTACGTGGACAATCACGATCATCTAGCGATGTAAAATTAACTACATCACATAGATCATGAATTTGACCGGTTTTCGCAAGGCTTTGAAAAAGTTTGACAAAGTTACCAAGGTACGTTAACTCGCAATCATGGATACCCGTTCTACATTATAGGATTGACACAGATTCGCATTCAAGAGCGGTACATGATTGAGAAGGTTTAATAATCGAAAGCTACTCAACGTTTGAAGGGCTCACAGTGGATTCTAGGTTGATAAGAGTGCACTAGGATCCGATAAGGCCCTCCAGGAAATGATGAAAGAAATGCAAAGGCTGTATGCACAGGTCTTCTGTATGTCTTTTTGTCACTGAACCCTTGACATAGTCTCACTGTGTAAGCAGTACACGGTGATTCGAAAAAAGCCATGGAACGTTTGCGCGGGGGTGCCATTACAAAAACCCACCACTTTAGTACCTTCCGTTCTGGAATTTTGCTTGGCGCTGCCTTACCAGCCCTTGCTTCCGGGATATATCACAGTGCGCATTCTGTCTCCTAATCTCCCAAAGAATCTTTTCCATCTCATGCTTTTTTCAGGTACTCTGAAGGAAACACATGGTTACGCACGAGATGCTTTATTATATATCTACGCCACTTTCCTCATCCCTGTTGTCTTTTCCATGCTTATTGGGCTCAACTTACACGTTTGGACGCGCTGTAATATAAATTATGCCTTCATTTTTGGTGGGTAGAGACATCACAAGATAGTGTCAGGTGCCCACTAATCTATGACTAGAATTGGATGTTCAAAGCCGGATGGACTATCGAGAATACTATGAGGTGAATCTTCATAGACAAGAGAAACCGGAACTTATGTTTACATGAATCGCAGGTCCCCATCTTCCTGTTCTCAACATTATGTTATGCTTTTTGGCTATCGTTTGCTAGAATCGGAGCTCCATACGTATCACCAACGATCTGGCCCCTTATCTGGCTCGCGATGACTGCCGCAATTTTGTTTGATCCGCTCCCATTCTTATTCCGTTCCTCGCGTTTGTGGCTTCTCAAGACTGTTGGCAAACTCCTGATATCCGGTATCCGGACCGTCGAGGTACGTTAATTGTCTCTTATGGAATGCCCTGCCTGAACAGACACATTTTTTCCCAGTTCGCCGATTTCTGGATGGGGTGAGTCTTCCATGCGCCGTGGACAATGGTTGATCATGAAACCATCCCCAGCGACCAGCTCTGCAGTATGGTATTTACTCTATCTAACACGTACATGTTTGTCTGCGTATACGTCAATGGTTTCCACGAAGACTGGGCCAATTGCAGATCTCAATCAAACGCTTGGCCTGTTGCCTTCGTACTTGCCACTCTGCCATTTTTTATTCGTCTGATTCAAAGCATAAAGCGTTATGTTGATTCTGGGCTAATCACGCATTTGATCAATGTGTGTGTCCTTGTTTCTCTCATCTGACATGTAAATTCGACTGACGTTGTGAATTAGGCTGGTAAGTATGGGTTTGGAATAGTGAACTACCTATTTTATCACCTTTGGAGACACCAAGGTGGGCGGTACTAGGAAAGGTTCCGCACTGGCTGACCCAAGCACAGAGACACAATACAACTCGTGGTTTGTGTTATATCTCATCTCCACAACCATCTATTCCGTGTATGCCACCTGTTGGGTGAGAAGTCTGCGCTCGTCAGGATTGACTCGTCTGATTTGAATCAGGACCTTCTGATGGATTGGTCGCTTTTTCAACCTCGCGCCAAACGTTTTCTTCTTCGCGACGAGCTCGGTTATTCCAACCATATCTATGTGAGTCCCATTGATAGAAATCCAAGAGAGAGTGTGTGCGTGTGAGGGCTGATATGTACTTGCAAGCTGTATTATCTAGCTATCGTCAGTTGGGCGTGGGCTCTTCGGTGGTTTGTGATTATTGACTTTACCCTCTTTCTAGATAACGAACTGTCTAATTCGGTTCTCTTGGGTCTTTTATATACCGAAACGAGGACCAAATACATTGATTCGTACATTCGTTGTTGCGTTTTTGGAGATGTTGCGTCGAGTTCAATGGAACTTTTGTAAGTATCAGTATCTCTTGGGGGGGAAGAAAACCAGTAGAATTTCAAGCTGAATCTTCCTGATTTAGATCGTCTGGAGAACGAACATCTCGGTAATATGGATCAATATCGTGTCACCAGGGAAGTTCCCCTCCCCTATGCATTTGACCATAATCATCAGGGTGATTATGAAGAAGTCGATTCTGAACAACTACCTGAACCAGACTCGCACTGACAATATGTCAACTTCCCACATTATCATGCTCAAATGTTATCATCCCTTCTCAACTTCTTGGATATGCATATTTATTGGAGATTTTATTTTCTACCGAGAATAATAGAGTTGAATCAAGTTGGCGATTCTAGCTCCTGCAGGATATTCGAAAGATCTTAGGTACTCGCATGATGCATCCCATAACGTTGAACAGCATGGCAAAAGTCTCGGAAACCTACACTTGGGCTCAACCTCAACACAGGAATACAGTATGTCAGAAAGATTACAAGTCGCCAAAAGTCAAGCAAGTGGCCAAACACCGCCTTCCGGGGGGAAATCTCCACGTAGATGTGCCTAAGGCAAGTTACTTCATAGACAAGGCGATTTGATCCAGTTCACGAAGGATCATAGAGTTCGGACATTTCTTCCGAATTTCCCTATCGAGTGATGAGGACATACAGATGCATTGAACATAATTAGAACCACCCACTCCAATTTGACTTTATCCCCACGATCTTTACATTCCTTGCCTGCCAACCGCCATTCTCCGCACTCCACATAGAGATCTGCCCTCTTTGGAGAATCACATCGTGCAACATATGCAATGGCTTCCTTAGCATGGCCCTTCTTGACAAGATGCCTCACAAAAGGCTCATAACCGATCGGGCTTCTTTTAGATCTCGAGAACGCATCCAGTGCTTCAAAATCCTGAATTTCTGTCAGAGAATAGAGTTTCAGATACCAAAAACTGGATAAATTCTCATCAAAAACAAAACAAAACAAAGTTTCAGGCGAGAACCTACCGTTTATCAGAAATCTTAAAGTCGACTTTAATCTTATCAGCCCGTTTGGACAAGCCATTCATGATACACTCTCTTATGGTACGATTCACACTTAGGCCGAAAAACGAGATTTTCCCGTCCGTATCTTTCTCAAGTTGCTGCTGGATTGTCAAAAGGCGGACACTTTCATCCATCATCTATGTCAGACCATTAGTTAATAAATAACCTGATAACCTAGATGTCATTTGACACACTTTGGCCTCGAAATTGCTGTCTTTATCCTCTGAAAAGAATTTATGTGCAGTCTTCACTGAAGCGAGCTTGGCAGCCTGATCCTGATGAAGTATGAGATTACAGAGAAACCTAACAAGGAAGACACTCACAGTAGCCTTGGAAGCTTCGTCGAGAGCCAGTACAGCGCTTTCTACCCTTCGATCGTCCGAATAGTAAAAGTCTCGTAGCATTTCATGGTCTTGCTCTCGAGCATAAACTTGAAGCAACTTGATAGCTGGTGCGAGTTTTTCGCCACCATCTTCAATAAGTCGGAAAAACGAGCCCAAAGGAAGCCTATTGTGGAGATGAAGCAAAACATAATAAACTGATAATGTATTAACATCTTAAGAAATAAAGAGGATGCAGACACGTACTCATGTCAGTATCTCCACTGTCAACCGCTTTACTCAGGGCTAAGCGATCCTCCTTCATTGTCAACAGCAGAGGTACTTGATCCGAAGCCTTGACCTCGTGGTCCAAAAGCTATGAAACCGTATCAGAAGGGGCTCGATAGTTGAATGATAATTCAGCCTACTTTTGTCGCGAGGCGCGAACGACCAATTTCCCATGCACGCTTCGCAATATCTGCGTAACTGACGTCCGTACCTCCCAGTCGCTGAAACTTCTCAACGATCATCGCACATACTTCATCATCTCCACTCAGTTCAGCATCTTCACCTGTTGCTGAAGGTCTTGTGCGGGAAACTTTGGCGCATGCCCAATGTTTGAGGACGGCGTCAGGCTTCAAGTTGAGGTATGAGGATATACGTAATGCCAGGAGGTGTAGATGGCGTGAAGTCAATCGAGTTATCAAGTGTGAAGGGGAAGCATAGTTGTATCTGGTACTGGGTCAGGATGATTCGGACCAGAGGTGAATAACAGCGTACTGCAAATAAGTAAGCGGTATGCCAATTGCATGGAACCTCATGGTATTCAAAACTTTCAAAGTTTGACCCATATTCACGAAATCGGTAGGGTTGTGAAAATCTAAGTAACCTTGCCCAAATTTTGCTGCCTGCGCCGGCCAGTGAGCTTATATGTATCAGCTCGAAGAAATATAGAACGAACACTGAGCAGCCGGCGTTGCCAATAAGATTCCCATTCTTGTCCAGCTGCTTCGATGCACTCATCAACTGCCTTTGCAAGTTCTGTTTTGATACTGCGAATACTCTCGTCTGCCTTGGGGGAGCGGTTGTTATAACTTTCCCAAGCATCGTATAGGATCGCCGAGGGTGCTATTGATCCAGGGCCAAAGACCGACAGAGTAGAAGCTAAATTCTCGTCAGAAGAGTCCAAATCGTTCGGGTTCTGCCCGTACCTGGTACTTTTTGGACCAGATCACAGACATCAGGACCGAAGACCCGTACACCGTCCAATTCCGTCACAGCAAATAGAGATCCGGGGTATAAATACCTGTATTATTATGAGCTAATTTCAGCCTAACCGATGTTAGCATCTCACTGTAGCGTGTCTCCGAAAGGTCCAACCAAGACTGCTAGACCATCCCAAGTGACAAGAATAGCATCGTTTCCGCACCATTCGACCTGGTGAACCGAGCGCCCAGCACCGACAACACTATCTGTCTCGAACTCTGCCATACTTCGCTGGAAGTCGGTTGAGACAACCCACAGAGTCCCAGAAAACGTAAGAAGAGCAAGAGACTTCCCGTTGGGCGATGGCGAGATATGGGTGAAAGGCCCTCGGGATAAGCGTTGGTCGACACACTCGAGATTGTCGACTGTGAGGATAGTGGCCTCGACTGAAAGGAGGACTTCGACGTGCCGAGAGATATTTAGATCCGGTGGGATTACTGTCCATGCACGAGGAGGTTCGGAGAGACCTGCAGGTCAAGAATCAATATTAGAAGTAGGGTCAAACACACTGGTAGCATACTAGGATTGGCCAATGATAACGGTCGCCCACCATTCCAGCTTTTGACCTCTAGTAAGGTGAGAGAAGAAGTTAGTGCAACAAGTCCATTATCGTGTATACGGGCATCAATAATGCCCAGTTCAGCGGCTTCGGCACCAAGGGAGTGCTGTTGGTATTCGCCTTGGAGGTCATATATCCTATACATTCCTTCCTCATTTAATAAGACGAGTCTTTCGTCAAGAGTCCAACCGAAGCGTATTATCTTGCCCTGATCCCACTACATGACCAAGTCAGCTATAAGTCTAAGGATAATTATGGTATGATCCACACACTAAACAATAGAAGCGCCTCGCCTGCTGAGGAGTAGATCTGCACCTGGGATTTTGTCAAGGTAGACGCTGAACGATTGACGGCTATTATCTTCGCGGTATCACGCATGAGGGCTATTGGAGCAGTCTAAGGTCAAAACAATTTAGTGAAAAAAACACACACCTATTGGGCCCCCATATCGGCAACCCGCTACTATGTAGTCACTGAAATCTGGTAACTTTCCAGAGATTGTGTAGAGGTGTTGGCGACGGTAGAAAACACTCCCATCCTGCATTGCCTGCCATGACGCAGTTGGATGCTCCTCCATGAAACCAACCTTGGAGGCAGTGTTCAAGTTCAGTAAGAGCGGTGGTTAATAATTGCCTATTATAGTGTAATTTGACTATTGGCGCAAGATGAAAGAGAATAAATAATTTGAGAACGAGTGTTGCAGATTGTGACCAATTTATACAAATTGGCTGTAAATTAAGGATTGGTGTAGGAAACAAAAACAAAAGCATCAGCCGCCGTCACTAAAGATTGTGAACTAACTAGAACCTTCAGTGACATTTTCATCGAGTGTCTGGACCAGCTCGAGTCAATGTTTGGTTGATGACTCGCAACGGTACAGCTCACCTTGACTCAGGACGACTATGATGATCGTCGTGTAGAACGTTGCGCAACGTTCTCTGCTCTCCGCTTACCACACGTTCGTAATTCTCAGAACATGATCCTTCGAATATCTGTTTGAATCGACTTCTTTCGGCCCTGACTTGTTCAATAGTCCCTCACTAAAACACCGAAATATTATAGTCGCCCACCACATGTTTGGCGAATACGAGTCTGAAAGTCCTCGCGTTCCATCTCCATGGGATCCCCTCATATTGAGTCCACGCTCACCCTCCAAGCGATCCAACGGTAATATTTCCACTGACACACACTCGACCTCCATCTCTCCTCAATGTCTTTCACCATCGCCATTACTCCTTCCCCGTCTTGTTCCTGAGAATGACTCAGGCAATGTCGAATATAAACTTCAACTTCTCAATCCTTCTCCCGCTCGCTTTGCACGCCTGGTGACTCAACTCAAGTGGCGATTACTCGAAGGTGGTGGTCAAGCATATTACGAGCTTGGAGTGGCTGATTCCGGTGAACTAGTCGGCCTGCCCAAGGTTGACCTTGAATCCAGCTTGGATACACTGGAAATGATGGCAGGCGAAATCGGCGCTAGCGTCATTGTTGTCAAGGAAATTGAGGTACCAGCAGAACTAGTCTTTCGATACGAGGAGGATGCTTGTAACACTGGTCAAATCACTTCTTGGGGGGATGCAGGAGCGAAGAGATCCAATAAAAGCGAGCAGAGGCTGGCGAGTTTGTCTCTTGATGATTGTGACTCCATGTCCGCTTCTGCGTACACGAATACTGAGACTGAAGATTCGGGAGCAACGGACGGCGATTACGAAGACACCCAAACGACGGCCGTCCATCTGGAGACAGCCTGCAAAGACTCCATGGTCTATCTAACAGAGGCTATGGCAGTTTTTGCCATGGATTCAGAGGATTTGGGGTCTGATGCATTAGAGCTTGATGAAGACCGGTTGAGCTTACCACCCCAGTATGCTGTCGACCTCGAGATTTCCTCGGTATACAAACCTCGTCCTATGCGGAAAAGGTTTCATCACAATCACTCCAATCATCAACATCAACATCTCAGCGGTCAAGGGAGTACAATCGCAAAGTGGCAGAAGAAAATCAGAAGGCCACGAGTGCACCATTCCGAGAGGATAGAGGGACTTTCAAATGATAGTTCTTCTGCACCAGTAAACAAGTCCCTGACAAGGAGACAGGCAAGCGACAGAAGGCGCGAGGAGAGAAAACAAGCTCTACTCGGGATGGCTGCACATGAGGCATGTAGCGAGAAACTACTCTCTAAGAACAGGTTAAATCATATCATTTCTTGCGAAGACGTCCGGGACATCCGAGCGGAAGCTGAGACCCTCGGTGGAGCAATCGAAGAACTTCAAGATGGTGTTGGATTGACTTTGGGAGTTCCAGAGTCCATTGCCACATCTTTGATCGCTGTTAATACAGACTGCACCGTTGCTGCCCCTCCATTTACCGTAGATACCACCACTACGACAGCCAGAGTCCTTGACCCCGGCCACGACGATGATTGTAGCTTTGAAGGGTATGATGAGGATAGAGGTACGTTGGTCGCCCCGGTTGAAGCGAATTCCAAAGCACATAGTAAGGATCTTCATACAAATACAAAATCAATCGTTGAGGTTCTAGTAGTAAGAAAGATGTCCGTAGAAGAAGGATACCTAGATTTTGAAGGTTTTTCTTTTGTTTGACTGGTCTGTGCTCTCTCGGCTGTATGAATAGGATCATGTACCATTGCATTTATTTATTTTTTCTGTAATTTATCCGCGGGGGAGGACAAAAAAAGCTAGCATCAAAGAAATAGAATACCATTTCTTTTTAAATCAACAATTTATTACACGGAGCACGGTGGAAGTCAGTGCGGGATGCGAACCCACAACCTTAACAACAGGAGAGCAAGGCACAACCAACATGGCAGGGGAATGTACCACTCAATAGAATTTCCAGGGATTGTCACTATCACAAAGTAAAGTAAATTATATAATTATACCAAATTGCAATTTCATTTCAAATAGAGGATCATACATGGCATAAGAGTTCCGTGATTTACCGGACATTCCCATTTTGGAAAGCACTTATCGATTAAAATTGACTGCTAGACAATTTCGTCACCTCCTTTGCATCCCTCAGTGAGGCTCATAAAATGGAAAGTGTAGTTGTTACCGGCGAGTCATGGATAATCAAACCAAACACCATTTCTAACAAACAAACAGGAGCATCAGGAGTACTTGGCTCGGCAATTTACAAAGCATTTGAGACATCAGGCTATCTATTACTTGGTCTTGCAAACTCAAGAATGCGAGAAGGGCTTAGGAAACTTGATCTGACGGACCAAACTGCTGTTGAAGGTACTCTGCGGGAGGTAAAACCTAAATGTCAGTTCTTCAGAAAAAAAATACTTTCCCATTCCTGGCTATCTCAGACTCGTTCTAATAAGATGTCATTCATTGTGCTGCGGAGCGTCGCCCTGATGTAGCGGAGAAAGTGTGTTCATGATTTTCTCAAGACAGGTTTTCCTTCTCTCATGTATGTGTATATAATCACTAGGATCCTCACAGAGTCCAACAAGTAAGGAACAAACTCTTCGTCGCTAGCACCACCCAGGTTGTCTGAAATACTGCCCAGCTTAACGTGAAAGTACCTGGTCACCTTGCATCTCTTTCTCGCGACCTCGGTTTTACACTCATTTACATATCTACCGGTAAGACGTTTCGCCCTTTTTTATTTTTTATTTACCACAACCAATTTGTGCTGGCTTCTTTTTCAGATTATGTTTTTGACGGGACCTCTCCTCCATATGAACCCACCTCACAGACAAACCCACTCCAATTGTATGGTAAAACCAAACGAGACGGTGAATTAGCCGTTTCTTCAATAACTGGGGCCGAGATCACCATTCTCAGGGTCCCGGTCCTGTCAGTCCCCATTCACCATTGGCTTGTTATGAAGTAGTGATAACAGGCATCTAGATATGGTCCAGCTCCTAAAAACTCTGATTCAGCTGTGAATGTTCTCCTCGACGTCGTTGGAGATCAATCAGGGAAACAATACAAAATGGACCACTATGCAACACGGTATCCCACCAATGTTGAGGATATAGCCGGATTCCTTGTCCGGGCCATAGGTACTGTTTGTTTTAAAAGCCAAGATGGGCTATTCAATGTTGATGTATGCTCTCTCTCTCTCTCTAGGTCATAAGAAGCAGCTCCCTCCGATTTTGCATTATAGTGGAGACGAACCTTTTACAAAGTATGAGATGTGTCTTGTGTTCGCCAAGATTCTAGGTCTGTCCCATGACCACATTATCCCGGACACCCATCCACCCACTGGAGCTGATGCAACAACTCGCCCAAGGGATTGTCATCTCTCTACAAAAGAAACCGAGGACCTCGATATTCCAGGAGGGTTAGGACTTTCCCTTTTCAACGAATGGTGGTCCCAACACATGGGGAAGCAGTAATGATCATCCCCACGGGCGTGATTATATATATAATATACCATTTCAAATTTAATTGAGGGCTTCACGATTATTGACGACACTTGTGTTCCCGCTCTTCAAATCACTATGCGAGTCTCTGGAACGAGTCAATTCTGTATTCCATCTAGGAGTGCTCTCGGCCAAGTGAAGCCTTAGAAAGTCCCCAAGTTCTCGATGCCCGAGGGACGAAGTGGACAAACTGCTTCAAGAAAAACACAAGTTAATGACCCTGCGATACAACAGTGTCATTGCATAAAAGGTGGTACACCAAAGTGAATGTGGTTCAGAGTCCATCAAACGAATGTACGATGTCCTCATCCGTACAGCGGAAGAAAGACTTCTCATTTTAATTTCCGGCTTAAAATGGACTATACAAAGGTTAAGGAGGCTATGATATAAAAAAGATCATTTAAAGGATATAACATTGGATGCCGCTCAACAACTGTACCAATACGAGAATGAGGGTGAACCAGTACTATATATTCTAGTAAGAGACATAATTATGACACAAGGGGGAGGGAGGGGGCGGCGAAGGTACATCCGGAAATTCACATGGGACGGGAAGGACCATACATGTCGATAGTCCAAATAATCATGTGATAAAAGCTGCTTATCTCGCACTCGATGTCTTGAAGAGAACAAGACCAGCGAGGGCAACCGAATATCCTGAAAATATAGTATTAGATGGCAAATAGCGAGGCTAGATGGAATGCTTACCAAATACTTGAAGCGGGGTGATAGGGTAACCGAAGATAAGGACAGACCCAGTGATAAGGAGGATATCCTTCATAGTACATGAGTTTGGCTCATTGAGATACTGGATTCATGGACAAACCTTCAAAACGCCGGCAAGGGTGAGCACTAACCCGCTGCCAACACCAACAAGGAAAACAGCTGCAACATTTAGGAGGAAAGCAACGCTAGCATTGCTTAAGAGGACAGTGGCACCGAGCTTGGGTAACTCATATAAAGGAGCTAAACCCTCAGTGAAAGGGAGAAGAATCAGGTTGATTGCCGCACAGACGGGAGCATAATAGTGCAACGACACTAAGGGGTCCATTTTTAAATTATGCAGGAGGACCTGGATCATGACAAGTCTGGATGCCTCGAACTAAAGTCGAACAATCAGTAATGCGATCGCGGGCAGGCAGTATGACATGACTCACAGCAACAGCTGCAGCCTGAGTTACAAACCCGATCAGATTGAAGCGCAGCTCTCCATGCGAGGCGAGAGCAACACCAGAAGAAATCATGAGGACAATGACGGCAAGTTTCTTATTCGGATCGTCGAGTCGGAATGCCCATTGTATCAGAAGGATTGCAACAGGTGTAAAGGCCTGCCGAGACTCGTTGTCAGTATACACCGCCATTCGTCTATAGAATTAGCAGACCTTTAGCATCTGGATATATGAAACACTAAGGTAAAGGTATGCAGTGTTGCTGAGGACGAGGCTCCCAGAAAACAACAGGCCAATTGGGAGAATCGATTTAACGAACATATCCTTCGTCATGTTCACATTCTTTAACCCATCTAGGAGATTGGTTGTCCGTTGAAGGACACGAGTACCAATAGCCGCAAAAGTGAGGTGAAACGTTACGAGGAAGACGGGATACTTGAAGTTCAGGGAGTTGTAGAGATAGTTGTTGTAAATTATAACGCAGGAACTCAGGACGATCCAGATAGGGATGATGATAGCCGCAGTTACTTTGAGCCGGGGTTTCGGTGAGGTTGCAGAGACAGGGGTGGGTAGTGGTGACTGGCTCCTACTGCTTCCTTGGAGTTCGTAAACATCAGATTCATGGATCTGTTGCTTTTCGTCGGAAATGCTCGAGTTGGGAGTTGGCATGCTGGTTCTGAGGAGCGAAGTGTGGGAAGAAAAGGCTGGGGGTGAAAATTGGGAGACAATATGTTAACGAGGAGACACGAACAAGGGAGAAAGGAGGACTAGTACTTACAGCGAAAAAAATTTGAACTGGACGGAGGAGTGGTGGTCAGTCGATGAAAGAACTGACACACAGTGGGCAGCGGCGGACAAATCAAACACAACAACCGATCCCCCGGCGTCTGTTTCTTCGGTTCTTCTTCTGACTCGTTGTGGTGGCGTTGTTTCAAATAAAGAAAGTTCATCAATCGAGCGAGGAGTATCATAAAGGTTTTATCCTCTGGTGGTTCTCTACCGTCACATTTATGGGCCAAGTGGAGCGTCAATCCTCTCGCATTCCAAACTACTATTCTAGAGCACTCGATTAGTATATCTACGCTTTATCAGCGGAACAACAGGCAGCAGCCTTGAGTCTAACGGGCGCCTAGTGATTCGAGGGAATTGCGAATGTGCACCATGTATCATGTCGACGCCACGAGTAGCGGGGTTTGTTGATAACTCTGTCGAGCGCTGTGATAGTTGTTAATTGATCTCGAGACCGCAGACTGATGTTTATTGCCTCCACTCTAGTAGACTGGTTTCATCGTGAATTGCTTGGTTTCGGCGAATGTCAATCAGGCTATTAGATCACGGATTCACGAGCTTCCTATCGATTGTCCATGGTGTACTATCACTTTTTCAACTAGACGACTGGACCATGTCTCTCTCCTTTACTTCCTGATCCTTGGTTACCACATTAGGATGAATTGATAGGTACCGCCACAGTCACCGCCCTTGCCACCACGTCCCACCAAGAGCATCACAAGGGCGTTGTGTTGATATCTCTCGTCGGTCGAATACATTGGCCATGTGGCCGTGGTATCCAGAGTACTGTCTATAAGAATCTTTCATGGACTACGTCTCTATTCCTCTGACAATATGTATATACTCACTGGATCTCGCTGAGGGTAGATGGCCACCAAATAATGGCCACATACACAACTTGGCGGGAGGCTTGAGAAACCGACGGCTCGGGAGATGTTGATTTCGGGTTAATGTGGCACTCGATAGCCCAAGTTGAATTTCTAGTGTACATTCTGGGAAATATTTCTTGACATCGAGAATGTGCTTGGCCGTTGCGTATATGTTGGGGAGCTTAGCACCGGGCCGAATTTAACCTATTTAAGTAATGATGCCGGTAAAAGTCCACAGCGACTTTCTCGCTCCCGTCATGTCCAGTCTCCAGGGTTATGTTAGTCGCCGTGTTTTTCTAGTCCTCCAGGATGGCCGTGCTATTGTTGTACGTGTCAACACGAGTCCAGAATGTTGACGGAACATTCTCAACTCCTTCTAGGGTGTCCTTACTGGCTTCGACCAAAAATCAAATATCGTTCTCTCGGACTGCAAAGAACGCGTTTTTAGCATGGATGATGGGGTGGAAGAGATACCGCTAGGGTTATATCTCGTCAAAGGAGATATGATGTACGCTCTTCTCTTCGCCTTCAGGGGATGGAGCTGAATCTACTGGTCTTCCATAACAGAATCCTGATTGGAGAGTTGGATGAGACTATGGACAACTCAACCGATTTGTCGTCTATTCGTGCAGACCCTATACTTCCAATCCGATACTGATCACATTCGTGCGACGTTCTTGCCTCCCGTATTGGTCATCTACCCTCACAGATCCTCTCTTGCCCCAGAGGAAAGCTCGTTCACCAAGAGTGGTAACAAAAAGAACGACAAAGATATCTTGATTGCGCTCGTTCATCCTCTCCTCGGGGAAGGGGATAGTTGAATACCGGTGAAACTGCACTGCAATAAATGGGGAGAGGCTGCCGAGCAAGGTGTTTGATTTCCTTCTGGTCTCACGATTTTACTCTTTCCTCCTCAGGTAACTAACTGCGTCGTAGCTATGATTCAGAATTGCCACTCGTAATAACAGTTTCATTGGTCACGCCAGCATACCCCACTTTGATTGCTCAAGTCAAATTCCTGTCTTGAGCCATAAACCTGTATACTGACTATCGTACACTCATTAACTTCTACCTCCTTTCCTGGGGTGGGGGAAGGGCGACTTACTTCTCAGATTCCCAATAACGGCTCTCCTTTTTTGCGATCTCCTATACCTCTGCTTTCGACTCGCCTGTTTCTGCTATTATAGGTTTAGTCTGCATTCCCGGAAAAAACCCGTCACGGACCTCTACATGGAGTCGTCATTACTTGAAATAGCGAATACATCGAGATTAACCATGGGTACAGAACCCTCGAAAGCGGTGTACACAAGGGCAAGTTGAGGTTGAGGTTGAGGGGGGGTCAGAAATCTTATTGGACTCAAGAGGATAATTGATCCACCCTCCTCCCATCATTACATGCCCTTGACAGTGTTTCGTTTCATCGACATAATAGTGAGGGTGTGGTTAGTTGGTGCAGATGAGAGGGGGGAAAAAGTTGTAATGACAATGGTTATTTTCTACGTCAACGTTGGAGAGTCATGTACGTCTTGGAAAAAAATGCAATTGACTCAATACAATATCCTTTCTCTCCTTTCTCTTCCTTTTGCATTTAAGTAGCCACATACTACCACAGTCTGCCACGTATAATAAACTGCTGTTTTTTTTAAAAAAAAGTAACACAATATCGATTGATCCGTGACTCCCAAAAAACGAGAATGAAAAAAACCGTTTACAAATCGCTCCAGTTATCAATTTCGCTAGACCCTTTCAAGCTACTGAAAGTGCTGCTGCTGCTTCCCGAAAGGTAGTATGAACTATGAGACGTGCTATCACTTCGCCCTAAACGATTCGTTATGAGATGAACGACCATCATCATGAAAAGAAAGAGGGAAAATGGAGATACCAGTTCAACCAGAATGGCTACTACAATCAACCTGCAGGCACCAAAAGGGAAAAAACAAACAAACAAACAAGCGTCAGAAGGGAATTATGTAGTAGTAGAGGAAGAACTAGAGCAAAAAAAAAAAAAGCGCACCAGATGACAATCCAAGTTATTCGTTCCATAGCCGAATTATTCAAGTGATCGTGTATTGCATCCAACTTGAAACTAGGAATCAGTGACACAAACTCTCAAGGAATATATATATATATACACGAGACTCACGAAATCACTGGCCACACCCAGCTTCTCATTCAAGCTCTGCACCCTCCCACCAATCTCCATATACTCCCTAACAGCATCATACAAGTCCCCCAAACTCGCCTCAGTCCAAAACAATTCAGGAACATCTAATACGTTCGATACCAAATTGATATCTCGCCTCAGTTTAAATAGCTTTCCTGTCAATTTGAGAGCCTCGTGTCGACGCAGTTGGAGCGAACCAGAAGATGCTAATTGACGAGGGATAGAGAGTGTTTGAGGGGACGAGAGAACACGTTGAGCAAGGGTTTCGTAGTGTGCGAGGAGGGTTGACTGGGCGAGTGCATGGGCGATTGAGAGTTTGAGAAGATGCGAGCGGGATTTCAGGGCTGCACAGGAAGAGAAACTTTTCAGTTTGTCGAAAAATCCAAGGACATTATAGGAGAGGGGGCCGTACTGAAGAAATCGTTGTAGATCCGTGGATATGAGATGTGTGGGTCATGCTGTGTAGTGTAAATACACAAAGAAGAAACTTGAAGCAGGCAAAAATGATCATACCGTGAAGTGGCATTCTTCAACTTCCCAATCGTCTTCATTAATCCTCCGCTTCATAATCCCGGCATTCTCTATATCTTCAAGGATATCCCTTTCTTGACCCTCGGTCAGACCAAAGAAAACCGCAACGCCATACTCAAAGAAGACAACCTCAACTATGTCATCTTCGACCGGTTTTGTTGATGTCGGTGGATCTGGTAGTGGAGGCGGAGTAACTGTAGGTATGATATCTTTCTGTCGCGTTCCCCATCGAGTAGCAGGTTCTGGTTGGAGTTCACTATCGGTCCAGGGCTCAATGTCGGAAAGAAGCCTAGAGCTTGGTCTTTCGGCCGGTGGATCGGGCGCGAAACTGGATGAACCACTCATAGAGGGAGTGGATATAGCAGCAACCGGGGTGCTGCGTGTAAGAACAGGAGATGTAGACGAGATATAGCCGTCTCTCATATCGCCAGATGACCGGCGTATGGGTTGGGTGAAATAAGACCCTTGGTAACCTTCTTCTTCTGCTTCTGAGAGTGCTGTCAGGTACGAAGCGCCTTTGGTGACAGAAGCAGGGACCGAGGAACGGATGTTTGCATTTGGACCGTAGCCTGGAAGAAGGGGAAGATGATACATCTATTTGACAGATGAGATAGATATAGCTACAAGGAGAGGAAGGAGAAGGGGACATACGGCGTACAGCGCTTCGTCAAAAATTCTGGGGGCAACGTTATGTTCCCTCTTCAGAAACTGGGTCAGGAATTTCATCTGGAATGACTCTGCAACGCAATACGCCGTTAGCCTTTTGAATCCAGCCTGTTTTCTCTGCTCTTTTGTCATCCTCTCCGCCTCGCTTTTGTATTCTCGTACTCCTCCATCTGCCTCGACGCCTAGCGTCAAGTCCTCCTCATCAGTGGGGATGAGAGATCGTGTCTGAGGAGCAGAGGGTAAAACAACAAGTTTTTGAGTTGTCTTGGACGTGCGCTGAGTTTTTGGAGCAGCCGTGAGTCCCGAGACAGATGCTCGACGGTTGCTGACGCCAGACGATGGACCTGGCAGCCGCTGACTGCTTGTAGCAAGCGACGCCAGACGAGTCGGTGGTCTGCGTCGGCTGCGAGGCAAAAGTGTACTACTACTGTCTGTTCCCGGTCGACCCGACGACATCGTGGCCGTGTTTGTACCTGTTCTCAGTTCTCAGAACATCTCTCTCTCTCTCTCTTAAAACCATTATGGTACTTACAATGTGATCCTTCCAAGACGTAGAAACACCGGCTGACAACACCGCATAGATTATCCCAGTGCGATGTTTTACGTGTGGCAAGGTGATTGGAGACAAATGGAATGACTACCTCGAATTGTTGGCGCAGGATATGAATGAGGGGTCGGCTTCCTTTCTGTTTCCATTTCTCTGACTGTGGTGTGGCTCATTCGTCCTGTTTCAGTGATGCCCTCGATAGCCTCCAGCTCAAGCGATACTGTTGTCGGCGCATGGTGCTGACGCATGTCGACCTTATTGAGAAGCTTCTTCATTATAATCGTGCGCTCCTCCTGTTTCATGTTATTGAACCGTTGGTTCACTGACTTGTGTCATAGCTATGGAACGCTCCAAAAACAAAGCTGCTCTCTATGCCTGAACTGCATAATAATAATAATAATAATGATTCATTGATGGACAACGGTATAGTGTTACTTGATTTAAACAAACGGGTCGTAAATAGCTCAGCTCATTTGCAATAAAAATCAAAGTCCCCAGAATATTTGAGAATAGTGCACGTCCACTGACACCATCACACGATATGGAAATTGCTGCAAGTGTTCATTGTCACATATATTAAACATAAAAATTAGAGTGGGTGGGAAAAACATACTACAATGAAAAACTCTTCCAATCAACAACACCTGCCCTTGAAATAACCTGCTCACATACGAATCGCGGAATCAATCGATAATTATAATCCCCGGAAGTCGGAAAACAAAGTTCAGGGAAAAGATATATACACAAAACGTCGATGCAACAAGGAATGCGGAGACGTCTGACGGCCCAAGTCGTCGTCGTCGACGTTCTTAATTCTAGAATCTATCACGCTATTTTCGAGATGACCTGTTGCACATTCTTGACTAGAGCATCCGAGTCAATTGTCACTTCTTCATTCTCTCGAGGTCTTGAAGCCTTTGGCAAATTTCCGACCACATACTGTCTGTAAGAAAGAAAGAAAAAGAAAAAAGGAGGGGAGGGAAGGACACAAAAAAATGAACGTTGATCGGATATTCAAAGTTCGGGAAAACTCACCGTGAACCAGACCAGGCAATATATCGTTTTCCGAGAGACTCAGCGATAACGGCGCGATCACGGACAAACTTGTTTTCAGGATACATTTCAATCAGAGTCGAATGCGGACTGCGTTTCATAAATACGAAATCCAAAAGATGATCTCCATGAACACCCATTATCACCTGTGATGATAACAATGAGGCCCTCTATACAAGAACGAGATCAGACAAGACTCACAGTGGATCTAACAATCGCTTCCATTCTCTCAATCCATAAAGTCCTCCTCGTATCTTCGTTAATGATGTTCACTTCACATCCGAGATTCCTCTCCATCTTCTGCAACAAAAAAACCAATCTTTCATGATCCTCTCCTTTCAACTTGTGTCTTTTTTCCATATCCTGAGTGACGATATAGGTCACGATTGGTTTCTTCCAGCTCTCCTCCCGATCCAATTCCAAGAATTCCAGCATGTTCCGTCGTATGGGTTCCCACCACTCTCCCTTCTGACTTTCATGCCCTTCCTGCACAAGTTCTTCTTCTTGTGCTCCTAATTCAAAAGCTGTCAAAAATTCTGGCTCGGCCACACCTACATCATCATTCTCAAGTGACAGTGACGCCCTTTTTGCAGCCTTTCTGTCTGCAACCACAACCCTCTCAAGGGCATACGGCACCTTCATATTGGCATAATCCTCGAGATCTTGAGAATACATCACACTGAGCGATGGAAAAGCAGCTTTGAGAAGATACGGATGGAAACCAAGGTCAGCGCGCTGGCGGCGGATCATGTCAGAGTTAGAGTCAGGATCAGAGTCGATGAAGCAAGGGGTGTGCGGGAGGATGAGACGGTGTGGTGGAAGGAAAGTGAGAGAGGAGGAGTTGGCGGAGGAGAGAGATGGAAAGGAGGATAAGGGGAAGAGAGAAGTATATGTACGCCAAAGTGCGATGAGGGTCGAGTTGTCTGGTAAAGATATGCGAGTTGGGATGCTTGACATGGCACGGAATGGAAAGCTTACGAGGAGTTGTATCAGATGCAAGCCAGGAAACACCCCGGATTCTGAGGTGGAAAATCAGCATCAATTTTACAGAGAGAAATGGCAGTCAACAGTTCACACACACTCCACCAAACTTTCCAAACAAACCCTTGGCCTGTGTCCCGGTAAGTAGGGTCCACTTGGCGAATCCAGGGCCCTCCGAGGAAACGATATCAGATATGGGAGGAAAGTCCTTCATATCATCTGTGACAAGGTAAATGCTGTCGCTATAAATGAACACGTTATCCAGTACAGTATATCCTAACAACGCACCGGACATTTAGCCGCAATCTGAGAAGAACACGTAAAACGCACCAGGGACATGCTTCAAGACTTTTGTCTGTGGAGGACCATCACGCCACTGCTGCAGAGCTTCATTGACCGACAGGTCGCTCACGACGTTGTCCTCCATTTGACGGACTTGGGCTTTGGAAGCCCACGCCGCACCATGTCGATCTGTGCCGATTTTTTGAGTTTGCTGGTCACTATCTCCTGCTATGTGGCCTTGTTCCCATGTCCAGTCTCCAAAGATCTCGAACTCGAGTCTATCTCGCCACCCATTGGGTTTACGACCGTCGCGGCCGAGGGCCCGAGTCTTCCCGAGGCCTATGCGACTGAAGAGTGCGCCACTGGTGGCTACCGAGTCAACACCGAGAAGCTGCAAGGAGGTTTCTAGATTAAAAGCGAGTAGATATACAACGACACAGAAAAGAAGCAGAGTTATCTCGCGGCGATCAGGTGGACTCAACCAGCCCATTATGATCACTGCAAGTCAAAGACCGAGAACAGGTTGGACGTGGCGCATCACTTTCTCCTGTTTACCCTTTGTTGATACACTCCACCTTTTTGCAATCAAAATGTTGACCAAAGATGGCACACATAACACTCCCCATTAAAGGATAATAGAAACTCGGTTACAGGTAGAAATACATCAAGTACAACCACAAAGCGAAGAGCAGAGAAAAGATAGATTAAACCACACCACAGCTCTATGCCTCGGCCTCCTTCTTGCCTTTACCCGACTTGCCAGGCAGTAATTCGGGCGAGATATAGGGCACAACACCACCCTGTGAGATGACAACATCGCCAAGAAGTTTGTTCAATCTAATAACAGCATCAGCAGCAGACCGGAAATGCCAGGAGGGACAAGACTGACTCTTCATCGTTTCGGATGGCAAGTTGGAGATGACGGGGCACAATACGTTGCTTCTTGTTATCACGAGCTGCATTACCCGCAAGCTCAAGAATTTCAGCAGCCAGGTATTCGAGGACGGCAGCCAAGTAGACTGAAAGATGACATCAAACATAGATCAAAAAAAACAATGCAAATTCTTCCGCACCTGGCGCACCAGCACCAACGCGCTGTGCATAGTTGCCCCTCTTGAGAAGACGGTGGACACGACCGACGGGAAACTGGAGACCAGCCTTTGCAGAGCGAGACTGTGTCTTGCCATCACTACCAGCCTTACCACCGGACGAAGATTTTCCAGATTTTCCTGCAGACCCGTTCCTGATCTCATCTACAGCTAAGAAATTCGGAATACGAACCTTTGCCAGACTGAAAAAAAGCCAAGTCAAAACAAAGGTAAAGGATATGAAACGAGAGAGAGAACATACCATTATGATATACTATAGGGGATGAGTGTGGTGATGGTTGAGGACAGAGTCGTGGGCCAGTAAGCGCGTCCATTTATGTGTTTGGCAAATAAACATCACGTGATCGACGCGGACGGCAACGCTTTTCGCGACTTGCATTAAACAACGGGAAGATGTCCTTGTTTACCTGGTCCGTGCGTAGGCTCGCCATCTCCATCCCCAGACGTCCTTTTGCCTCTTCCCCCCATCTCTCCAACTCTTCGAGGCCTGCTGCCGACCCTCTCACCACCACCGATGCCCCGAAGGATGCCCTGCCACCCCTTAGTCGGCCACTTGGGGTCAGAGAGCGGCCGACAACACTCACCAGGAGCACATTCCACCGGCTAAAGGATCTCATGAATACCGATACTCGCATGGCACAGCGGAGACACCTGTCCGTTACGATGGCGCTGCTTTTGAATGTATAATTGACCCCCTCATTACTAGGATCAAAGAGGCCAGCGTTGGCTACTTTCATGATCTCAACATGACCCGCAAGCATGGCGGTAAGACCTGGGTAGCACCCAAAGTGCTCATCCGTGAGGATGTGAGTTGCTTGAGCTCACATCAACTACCAGAAGTAACGTTGGATGCAGAAAGCTCTCTACCTGCCCAATATCACCGGCAAGAGCCTTGATACGCGTTCCACTAAGAATTCAACCGAGATGTGTTTCGGAAAGATCACCGTGCTCGCCATGCTTGGCACCAGAGTATCTGAGGCAAGATTCAGGGTCTGACCTGTTTTGGTCGTGGCGCTCATCCAAGGATCAGATCAATGCCAAAGGCTTTGTCGATCCGACACATGCGCGATATGCTTCACATCCACTTTACCAATATATTCAAGTCAACCTCCAGGAGAATGTCCTCAAGTCCTTCCTGGTCAACATCTTCCTCACCTCACTCCGCAAGGTAATATCATGGGACCTACAACCGACATATTTGGTATCAACACAAAACATGGAGTATGTCCGTGACGCTCTTGGGATGACGAACTCTCGAGTCGGTTACGTCTTCTTGGTTGACGAGAATCTCAAAATTAGATGGGGTGGGTGTGCAGATGCTACCGATGAAGAAGTACGGTCGCTTGAGAGCTGCACGGGGGTGCTGCTCAAACGACTTGAACGCGAAAAACTCAAAGGGGGACATCCGTCAACATCCTCAGAGCCACTACCTAGAGTATCTACATAATAGGTCACTAATAGTAGATAAATTGACCACGTGATAATACCGTGTTTGTGAGTGTTAGCATTGGACGTGGCGATAGGGACTTCTGCAATTAATATTACCTATAATCTTTTTCACCGCTAGCAATGTCCTCGCCTCCAGCACAGCAACTGCCTCCAGGCTGGGCTGCAGAATGGCATGTGCTCTCCTGAATCTCCATGAAAATATTTCTGACAGTCTCACAGGAATCAAGAGCATCAGCGATACCTCTTCATTGGTCAGTTCTCGTCTCGTGGCCGGTTTTAACTTCTAAGGCGCCAAAATCACTCAGAAACTGCGTCTGGCCATACCCAATGGGAACCCCCTGTACATCCACAGGATCTGCAAGCTCCTCCTATGCAGTCTACCCACCACAACCCAAAAAAACGCCAGTATGCTGCTGGCCAGACTCAGGCTTACTACGGCGTGTCGGAAGTGGCACCCGATCCTGGCTATGGTGCCGCCGGAATTCAACATCAACCCGCAGGCGGTCAGCTCTTCACTCCAGGCCTCGCAGCTGAAAATCAGTTCCAGAGCCTACAAACTCAACCTTCCTACTACGGTCAACAGCCTGACCAGCCTGGCGTCGCTTATGGAGCTGACCCTGCTGCTGCTGCTGGATATGGCGCTCAGGTTTCTCCACAACAACCGCAGTACACTCAACCAGGTGTTGATGCCCTCGCTGGTCAATTCGGGCAAATGGGTTTAGCTGCAGGAGGACAAAAGCAATTCCAGTTATACACTACGAATTTGTTGACATCACCTCCTGAACCGAGGGAATTGCATCGACCTCCGCCTGAGATTAGGCTACCACCAAATTCGTCGATATCGCCATCCCCTTTGGCGAATGCTGATCCTTCCTATCAACGATGTACTTTGAATGCGATCCCGACTACATCTTCATTGTTGAATAAGGCGAAGATTCCTTTGGCGTTAATTTTGACCCCATATAGGTCACTTAAGGATGGTGAGGAATCGGTGCCCGTTGTTACGGACACGGTTATTGCGAGGTGTAGGAGGTGTAGGACCTACATCAATCCGTATGTGCAGTTCATTGATGGAGGGAATCGGTGAGATCCTTTTTTCTTGAGTTAGCATTTTGTGAAGATATATTGCTGATGTTGAACTGTTAGATGGCGGTGTTGCATGTGTAATATGTCGAATGAGGTCCCTCAGTTGTTTGATTGGGATCAAGTGAAGAATCAGCCCGGTGATAGGTGGGCTCGTGCTGAGCTTAATCATTCCGTTGTTGAATTTGTTGCTCCTACCGAGTATATGGTTCGCCCGCCTCAGCCTGCTGTCTATGTGTTTTTAATCGATGTGAGTCATGCTGCTGTACAATCTGGTTAGTACCTTGTCGAAAGATCAGGACCAGTACTAACCTTGTACGCAGGTATGGTAGCCACAGCTACCCGTACCATCCTCGAGAGCTTGGACCGTCTCCCTGATGAAGACCAACGTACCAAAATTGCTATCATCTGCTACGACACGTCGCTCTATTTCTTCTCTATCCCCGTGAGTCATTTTTAGCATTTAACCGTTGAAGTTGAAAGTTTTGACACGTTGCTGTGATATCAGTCTGGCTCAGAATCCTCTATGCTCGTCGTCTCGGACATTGACGATATCTTTTTACCCAAACCTACCGATTTGCTTGTGAACCTCGCAGAGTCCCGTTCGTCGTTAGAAACCTTGTTGGGTAGAATCAATGATATGTTCCAAGAGAATAATATCATTGGAAGTGCAATGGGACCTGCTCTTCAGGCTGGTTTCAAGTTGATGGTGAGTTTTCAAGTTCTGAGAGAATGGTTAGTATTGATTTGGTGATTTCTTATAGTCTCCGATTGGTGGAAAAATTATTGTTCTTTCCGCTTCTCTCCCCAGTCTTGGTGCAGGTGCTTTGAAGAACAGGGAGGACCCAAAAATTCTTGGTACTGCCAAGGTCAACCGCATACACAATGAGATGCGTAAGAGGTTCTGATGGTCTGATTTGTTAGGAATCGGGTCTCCTCCAGGCCGCATCGCCATTCTACAAGACTTTCGCCATTGACTGTTCAAGGGCTCAAGTCTCTGTTGATATGTTCTTATTTAGCCAGAGTTACCAGGATGTCGCCAGCCTTGGTATATCATCTCTTCTCTGACCGATGAAGTGTGTTCATGAAGTGTCGCTTAGCTTGCTTGCCGCACTATACCTCTGGTCAAACATACTACTATCCTGCATTCAACGCTGCTAGGCCAGAAGATGCACTCAAGTTTGCTCGTGAGTTTGGCGATGTTCTGGCTATGCCTATTATGTTGGAAGCAGTCATGCGTGTTCGTGCGTCACGCGGTGAGGAGTGGTCTTATACGCTTTGAAAACACTTTATCTTACTTCGATCCGTAAAGGTCTACGCATGTCATCTTTCCACGGCAATTTCTTCGTCCGTTCTACAGACCTCCTCGCCATGCCGGCTGTTCCCCAAGACCAATCCTACGCCATTGAAATTCAAATCGAAGAATCCATTACTACACCTTTCGTTGTGTTCCAAACAGCCGTTCTACACACTACGTGCTACGGTGAACGGCGTATTCGTGTTGTTACGCTCGCTTTACCCACTACTACCAACTTATCAGAAGTGTTTGCATCTGCTGATCAGATTGCAATCACGACACTTTTAGCGAACAAGGCTGTTGAGAGAAGTTTAACTCACAAATTGGAGGATGCGAGAGATTTTGTACATCAGAGACTTGTGGATATACTTGTTGCATATAGGACGAGTATGACGGCTGGAGGTGCGGGAGCAAGTGCGCAGTTGGCCATTTCAGAGAATATGAAAATGTTGCCGGTTTTGGTGCTTGGGTTGCTGAAGAGTGTAAGTGGCATTGTTATTCCTGGTGTTGAGTAGCTGTGGTTGCTGACTGCCTCTTTTGTTTGATGTGATAGGTCGGTATACGTCAGAGTGCACAGATTCCACCGGATATTCGGGCGTATGCACAGGCGTTGCTGACATCGTTGCCTTCGCAATCACTAATTCCGTATATTTATCCCACGTTTTATTCTTTGCACAACATGCCCGCTGAGGTCAGGCGTTTCCCCTTCGATTTTCCTGACTTGTCGAAACTAACGTGGACGTTTATGTAGGCTGGTACGGTTGGTGAACATGGAATCACCCTTCCTCCTGCACTTCCCTTGACTTCCGAACGATTCGAGCGTCATGGCCTTTTCTTGATTGAGGATGGACAAACGATCTTCCTCTGGGTCGGACGTGACGCTGTTCCTCAGCTTATCATGGATGTTTTTGGTCTTCCAAGTTACGATACTTTATCTGGTGGCAAGGTCGGTTGATTCAGTCCAAAACCTCCAATGACCGACTGAAAACTCATGTCTCTAATCTAATAGACTACTTTGCCGATACTTGAGAACGATTTTTCTCGACGTGTTAATGCCATTATACAAAAGATTCGTGAAATGCGATGTGGGGTGTATTATCCTCATTTGTATGTTGTGAAAGAGGATGGAGAGCCGCCGTTAAGACTGTGGGCGCTTAGTGCGCTAATTCAGGATCGGGTGGATGTGTTGCCGAGTTATCAGCAGTTTGTTTCATCGTTGAAGGAGAAGGTTAATACGACATAGATTGCTTGGTGGTGGGATAGTGAAAAAAAATGATATGATTGTGTTATAGTGGAGGGGCAATGATGATGATGGATTTTTCTGGATTCTTTACAAAGGACGGGACCAAATGCTTATTTTATTTTTGGAGGGGGAAGGGGGGTTGTTTGGTTCTACTCTCGAGGCTTTTTGGGGAGCTGCCTGACCTTGATTATTTAGATAATCTTCCTGGGGATAGAGGCTCTAAATGAATCATTGTCAACTTCTGGGACTAGAGAACGTGTCTGGCCAATTGCAGAATAATTTTATCTCTGTCCTCTCATTCCAGCCAGACACTTGAAGTAGTTGTTATTCACGAGACTCATCTAGGGTTCTACTTTTATACACGTTATTGATTCTTCTCTATACACCATTGTCAATAAATTCCCTTTGCTCCTTGATTTTTATTATCGTGGTTCGGTTTCAACCACTCGTAAAAAACATGTGAGATGCCATAAATCTGGATTTGAATGCGGATACCGCGTGGGTGTGTGTTGTGTGTGTGTTGGTTCTGGTTCTGTTGGTTGCTTCTAAGCTCCACAGTCCATCCATCTTCAAGAGCTTATTTGTATTGTGTAATGACTTGTGATTGTGGATGTGCTATTGAGGGCACACACTACTCCTATCCATCCATTCAGTGTGGATGATGCCGTCAACTCCCAGACAGGGAGAGAGGGAGGGAGAGAGAGAAGGAGAGGAAAGAGAGGCAAAAAAATGCATCCATCCTAGAACGTGCGGTTTGGGTTTAATCAACAAAAACGACTATGGAATCTTCATGACCTAGGTTCATATTCACGCACTGCTTGCTAATAGACTGAGTTCTTTGACGCTGCTGATAGTGTATATGGCTTGAGCCTCCTGAGGGTGTTAATCGATTAAGTTGGGAAGACCGTTGAATCAGTGTGGTTTTTATTTTTGTACCATGGGTTGGTTCCCCGTGAGAATAGCCTTACAAATCGATGACAAACGAACGTTGAACGCATGCGGAGTTGGCCACATGTTGATATGATTTTTTGATATCAAGGGATCCCCATTAGTTCCCCATTGGTTCTTTTTTGATTCAGTGTTGAAATTTATGGTCCAAGTCATTTCCGCCCTCCGAGCATATTCGTATCTTCGGGAAGCATTATTGATAAAGGACTACTTCATATTCATATGAGACCACTGGGTCTTTGTATCAGGCACGGCTGGTTTATTTTAGATGTGACTAAATTTGTA
>Ga0157357_1000157_pt1 | contig 28035 bp, 17 predicted proteins | sample AttcapACBM1_FD_111485 | JGI IMG/M metagenome (GOLD analysis project Ga0157357, IMG submission 111485) | Fungus gardens microbial communities from leaf cutter ant in Botucatu, State of Sao Paulo, Brazil - Atta capiguara ACBM1 | ecosystem: Host-associated > Fungi > Mycelium > Unclassified ... | reverse complement strand
GGCTTGAGAGAAGTTAAGGGAGATATATAGAAGTGGTAAAGTATAAGGATACAAGATAGTATCTATGCTATATATACTAGTTGGAAGTAAAACAATATGCAGTTCATGAGGCAAACAACATGAGGAAACAATAAGGATCAGGTGAGGTTATAGCATCTACTACATGAGATGCTGACTGAGACTACTTTATGACACAGCCAATTGTATCATCATACCCTTTGCTCTTCTCCATGCTGTCTCCAGGAGGCATCAATCGTAACAAAATCATAACTAGAAAGATTTTTGTAGACCAATTTAAGTATTTAAACAAAGTTCTAGCATGATTCAATATAGTAACTAACTTCAAATGAGTATTATTGAACAGAGTTATATCTCTGTAAATATTTGCTTAATACTTGTAAGTATTAAATAGTCTATAATAGACTTAGCAATAAGTCTATTATGGTACACTTTGACTTAGACTGAGCACAAGATCCAGAATCATATAAATCTATGATTAGTTACTTTACTCTAATAGCTTATAGAGTAACATTTTGGATGAGTTGCCAGTAAAAAACAGTAGCTCTATCTTTAACTAAGACTGAATATATAGTCTTTTCTAATTGTGGCCATTAGCTTGTCTAGATAAGAAATCTTTTTAATAAGATTGGATTTAATGTTTCAACTTCTTATATCTATAGCAATAATCTTAGTTTACTTTTCTGGGAATCTAACCCTATATAAGAAAAGTACTTTAAATATATTAATATTCACTATTATTATATAAGAAATCTAATTAAGGATGAACAAGTTAAACTATATCATATTGATAGAAAGAAGAATCTTATTGATTTGGTTTAGAGATACTCTAAGCTTATTTGTTTTTGCTTCTATTATCAAAGTTAAAAACAGTAAACTTTATTTTTCAAGTCTTTTTTTTCTTTTTTCTTTTTTTCTTTCTTTTTTATTTTTAGGAACTAGGATTAGAGTTATTATATAATATATTATACACATATTGATCTTAAGGCAAAATATATAGTCATTTATTATTGAGTTTTCTTATATTAACTTTAATACAAAGTTTTATTTATTAATTCACTTTAAGATCTTTGAGTTATAATATCTATCACTTAATAGCTAATATTTTAAATAAAAGGTAATATTGTAAAACACTCTGTTTAATAAGTATATAGCCTATAATTAGTAATTTTAATTAGATAGTTAATAGTAAAAATTTTAGACAAATAAGTTAATTTCTAACTAATATTACTTATTTTTTATTATTGTTTTCTTTTAGCTCTTTATTAAAGTATATACTATAAGTTGTAATATGGTTAGACTATTAGTACTAAAAATTAACTATGTTGAAAAACAATTTGACTAAAAGCTTATTTTTCAGCCAACCAATAATATTTATACTAATTATAAGAACTCAGATAAATAATAGACTTATATAAATAAATGGTTGTTAGTTATTTATATTACACTATATTATTATATACTTTGTTTTTTCTAATATATAGAATTAATATATTTATATTTTTACTACTCTTATATTAGAATTTATAAAAGAAACTCAATAGAATTCTTATTATTATAATGTATATTATATACTAATTACTTTATTTTAAAGCTACATATATTATTTATAAGTTTATCATGTTCAAACTATAAAAAATATACTATAGCTATACTTTTTATTATTATTATACTAGAATTGTTATAAACTTTATTCAACTTATATTAGTAGACTAATTTTTACAAACCAAGTTACATTAAAAAGCTTTAAATTTATTGGCTATTATTTTAAGAATAACTAAATGAATTTCTATAATCAAAGCTATATTAGAAAGTGTTCATTAAATAGTTTTTAATGATATATTATATATTATATAAAGATTAGTATTTATAAAGATATAAGTATATCAATGTAATAATATATTTTCTAAAATTAGTCTAATATTTGTTATAATAGATAATAGTGTAAATATTAATAATAAAAATAACTTGTATATAAACATATATATTATTCACATAATAATTACTTATAAAACATAAGATATTAATTATAATAATATTTAGTATTTACATTCTTATAAAAAAGTTTATATAATATCTCTTCTATAAATATTCCAATGAAAGTTTGTTTATATTGATATTATGTTTTTATTTAATAAACTTTATAACAATTTCTTTCTAATATTATTTATCTTGTTTTTTATATTTTCAAAGAGTTTTATAATATAATGATAAATAAAATAAAATAATTTTAACTAGTAATTGTAATTTTAAATTTTTTATATTTGAATATTATATTATATAACTTGTATATATACTTTTTTCTTTATATTTATTTAGTTTGTTAATTAGTAACTTTTGAATATGATATCTTTATTGTTTTATATTTCTATATATAATTTTTTTTAGATCAACAATTTGTTACATGGAGTGCAATAACAGGCCATAGTAGCTACTTTTGTAACTATATACAATAGAAGCAAACATACATGAAGAAGAAAAAGGAAAAAGACTAGAGACAGAAAAGAAAAAGAAGAGGAACTAATCAACAATAAGAAAAGAGAAAGAGAAACAAAAAAGAGAAAAAAAAAAGATAGAATTAGCTATAAGGTTTACTTATGCTAGTAGCATAAGAATTGTCTAGAAAAGCAAAAGTATTAGGATTAGCCTCCAAAAACATAACAAAGTGGCTAAGAGAGTCTCTTCTCAGATTCCAATAGCTATTAAATCTTCTACAATCATAGAGAATATGTCTCCTTGATTTGATGGGATACACACCACACAGGTATTTAAATTCTTTCCTAGAGAAAAATCTAAGCCTATATTCTCTAATAGGAACATGATTTGTGATTGCTCACATGTACACATAATGAGTTTGAGTGTTCAAACAACTGTAGCCAAGGTCCTCCTTTGACATAGGATGGTTCAATGAAGTAAGAATTGTCATCAAGTAAGTTGAGGAATTGATTTCTCTTTCCATCTGAAGCTTGAAACATTATTTTCCAAATATTTAAAATGTCATTGCATTCCATTTTCTTGCTGTAGTCCCATAATGTTTTGCATGGGTAGACAGGTGTGGAATTGGATGCTTTTGTTTCTAAGTCAACAGCCTTGTGAAGGTGCCAATTGAGGTAACTAGGACATTCCCAAAACACAATCGAGTTATTAGGATCCCTGGAAAAGAATTAACATAGTTCCTCAAGGATAGCCATGGCCTGAATTTGGAGTGGATGAGATGAAGGGTCGAAAATCTTCTTAGTTACATGGATGGAATCAGTGATGACTATGATCTTGGAAACGTTTTCCTTGGATGAAGCTTGGTTAATGCCGTATCTAATAGTGAACAACTCAGCTTCTGAGCTGGTGACAAACACTGTATGATGAAGAGTCTTGATGAGAGGCTGATTCAATATGTGTGTGTGCAAAATGGATGTAGCAATATTGTTCATGATGCTAGCATCCATTGCAATGATGGCTATGGATTGCAATAAAGATAACTTAATAACTACTGAGTTGATAGAGGTAAAGTTTATTATTTTTTTCTTTATTGCAAAGATTGAAAGAAAATCTATCTGAAAAAATGTCAATAATTCTAAAATCTGAAGAGAGTTCAAGATGAATAGGAGAGAAAGAAGGAAACATCCTATGAGATTTGTTGTTAGAATCAACAAGGTGACCTTTGATGTTTGCTCTTTGTCATTTAGTGAAAGAGTTCAGAGAGAAAGAATGTTGATTATAAGGAAAACTGAATGAAAAATTCATAAGAGTTTGAATAATATGATTGGTGGGGAGAGACATCGCACAAAGCTGTAATCTGCCCCCAAGGTTTTGTAGATGTAATTTGATGGGTATAAGACCTCTATCCCTTCTGTCAGAGAGGTCTTGAATGTTCCTAATATCCAAATGGCCACCCTTCTTTGCATTTTTCCAAGGGTCTTGAGTGGGTATGATAAAGGAGCGTGATTGTAAAACCATAACTGGAACCCATACAAGGCGATGGAGAGAATGCAGCACCTGTAAAGCAAATGTTTTTGCAAGGGGGTAATGCCATGTGAAGAATTCTCTAGCAGTTTCATGCACTTGACTGATAACAATACTCTGTTGGAATAGAAATTGACATGCTGATGAAAAGTCAATTTCCTGTCAAAAATAAATCCTAGATATTTTCAGGAATTCTTGGGAAATAGGATCAGTTTGCCTAAGGATGACAGATCGAGTGAGGGAGGGTTAAAAGAACCATGCGACCTAGAAAAATGAAAAACTTCAGTTTTTGAATGTTCTACAACGAGACCAAATTTATCTAAAAGATTGGTCATAACATTGTAGCTACAGAAAAGACGGGAGTTAGAGACTTCAAATGACTTGTTCTGAGAAATAAAAGTCCATTATCTATGAAAGAAATGATTGAGACAGGAATTTTGAGATTTTTTAGATGTTTTTCTAAAATATATAGAAAAGAAGAAAGATATAAAGCTGACAAAATAGGAAAGAGAGCAGATCTCTGACCTACTCCTACATTTATGTTAAAAATAGGAGAAGAAAAATTGTTCCACAGGTAGTTGGTTTTCCTCTCGATTAGATAGTTGCTGAAAAATTTAACAACTCAAGTGTCAAGTCCCACTTTGTGGATAATTCACATGAGAAGTCAATGATCCAAGGACAGAAAGAATTGTGATATGTCAAAGGCCAGAGTGCTAGTCAAGAAATTTTTTGTCCAACCCGACCAAATAATATGTGTAAGGGCTACACCTACATCAATGGTGGATTTGAACTTCAGACCACCTAATTGGCTTGGGTGGATAAAGTCGTTAGCAATGACATGAAATTGAATTCTCTCTCCTATAACCTTTTCAATTAGTTTGCCTAGAGTGTTAAGCAAGATGATAGATCTGAATGACTTAGGTGAATCATACGATGATTTGTTTGGTTTGGGAATGATAACTGTAGATAATATTTTGAAGTGATTTGGCCAATACCTCAAGCTAATGCAAGCATTTGCAATCTTTATGATGTTAGTAATGCAAACATTATTTGTCAGGATAATTTTGAGATGATTCCATGACAACTTATCCAGTCCAGGAGTTGACGAGTTATTACAACTTCCTAATGCAATCTTGAATTCTTCCTTTGAGAACGGTGTCCAAGCGGTTACTTGTTTATTTCCAATTTTATCCAGGATACTGATATCAACTTGACAATGAAGAGTGGTGTTGAAGGAGAAATGGAGAGTGTTCTATAGGCTATTGAGTGAGAGACAAGGTTAATTGTCATATTTGATTGCTTTCATAGCTGGCAATTTGCGCTTGTTAACCCATTTCATAAGTTCCTAAGGTTCATAGCTCCTGTTGGCAACCTCCTGGATCTTGATATTGAAAATGATCCTTTGGTAATCTTGACTGTCTTCTTGAACAGTTTCCAATCTTCAAGGCTTCTTGATTCTCTGTATTTATTGAGAGATCAATTATAGTCTTCATTCCACCATTTCTTGGAATGCTTCATAATGTTGACTTTTCTTGTATTGGCATTCCAAGCTTGTTTGATTCTTGCTGCCAGTAAATTAATGACTTGTTCTAAAGATTCTTGATTTGAGAGGTTCGAAGTGTCGAGGGAATTGATGATAGAGGAAACTTCTTTAATGAATACTTCTTCCTCATCACTTTTCTTTGGTACCGAGAGTTTGGAAGTTTGGACAAGTTTTTCCGCAATAGAAATGGTGACTGTAAGAAGTGCATGATCAGAAGTGAGTCACCATTCCAGATGAATCATATGATTGTTGAGTTCACTCGATCTACTATGAAGGAACATTAGATCGATCACTGAGTCTGATTCGCCCATTGTGTCAGAATACCTAGTAGGGATAGGATTAGTAGGAAGTGAAAGGTCTAAGTTGAACAAATCAGCTATAATAAAAAGGTCATCACTAATGGAAGAATGGTAAAGGAAAGAAGGATCCCATAACCAGTCTCTAATATTGAAATTACCTGTCATAATAAGTAAATTGTTAATATTTACCTCAGTATTCTTGAGATACTTTAAGGCAGAGTAAAAAGTGTTAGAATAAATGTTCATGATGAAAGAACAAATGTTATTGGTAAAGAAAGAAATTAGAAGAATATCTTTGTGGTTAATTATATCTCTATGAAGGGAAAAATGAAAAGAGGAGAGACAAATGTTAATGTAAGCCAGAACTCTTAGGAAATCCAACTGAGTGACAGAAGGTCTAGTAAAGGAGAGCCAGTTAGGGTGATGGGGAGCTCCAACTAGGACTTCTTCTTCACTGCATGTTGAACTAGGAATTGAGCAAATAATAGACCAAGAAGGTTCTTGAATAAGAATAATATTGAAGTGACAATGGGTTTCAAGGATAATGTTGACAATTAATGCATTTTTACGGACGTTCTGGAAGAAGATCTTTAGATTGTCATAGATCATTGTTAAGGGTTCCTGTTCCAAGCCGAACAAATTGAGTTGACCCTGTTTTCACGAATCTCAGAGTACTTCTTCTGGTGCCACTCTCTATTAAAGTAGTTCTTCCAGAATGGACATGTTGTAGAGTCCACCTGATATTTACCTCAACAGTTGGAACACTTAAAAGAGTGCAGGCACAGTTTGCCTTTTTTGGTTTCGAGATGTGATAGGTTAGTTTTTTTGTTGGCCTTGCAGCACCAGCCAAATTTACAATGGTTCTCTGATTTGTGGGGTCTGTTGCACTTGACACACTTTGAACCTTGGATCCTATATGAAAAAGTCAAGTGACCCTATTTCCAGCAGTTTTTACACTGCAGGATTCCAGGGTTTGTATTAGCAGCCCTAATTGTTGCAATGTACTTTCTGACATTAAAGCACTGATTGATGAGTCTTTTAGCCTTTACACCGCTCTGGGCATCCCAGATGTCAACCCAGATAATTGTCATGTTCAATTTAAGAAACGCTTTGATCACTCTTGGTTTGGATGCAAGAGTAACATTATCAAAAATTTGGTTCTGCTTGATAACTAGTTCAATATTGCATGAAGAGAGGTGATCTTGCATATTTCCATGAGGGTAGTATGGAATGCCTATAATCTTGAGATAGGACTTGGATTGTGGTAGACAAGGAGAATCAACCTGAGAAGAGTCAATATTTTCCAAATTTTTTACATAATTTTCAATGATTAGTAAGTCTGAGGGAAGTGATACTTTGTTGGTAACAACTGTTATTCCAAGTGGATCAGAGCAAATGAAGTCTACTAGGACTTCAGACTTCGCATTTCTAAGGTTTCTGTTGAGATTAGCAACATAAATCAAGGAGTTTTTCATAAATTTGACAATATTATCATTATCTATAGGGATAATGACTTGTTTCTTAGACAGGCCCTTTGTGGTCATTTGGATATGAGGTTTTGGCTTGAAGAATCCTTTGATTATGTTGTTAATTTGGTTGATTTTCTTCGCTCCAATAGATGGGAATGTTTCCTTAATCTTGATAACATCCAATGTGCTAGTGTTCTGTTTGGAGGCTTGAGTGTAAGACTTAGCCTTAGACAATGTGGAATTATCCATTTTATTGTTTTTGAAGAACTTGGAGATAATGTTGACCTCCTTCTGAGATTTGGCTGGGATGGGCAGTGGAATCCTTTTGATGCTAGCCAGAGTTGGTTTGTTATTTTCCTTAGTATTTCTTTGTAGTACTGGCTGAATTCTAGAAGTAAACTTGGCCATGATTTTTTTCTTAATGAGATGGAATTATTGTCAGTAAACAATACATTCCAGTTAGCTTTGTAGACAGAGGATATGAGATTCCAAACTGCCTCTCCAATATCATTGAAATCGTCCAAATCATTAGCCTTAGCTAGATTGATTTGTTTATTGGAAATATATTTTGCCATGAATTTCAAGAAGTCCTTAATATTTTTAGCATTAGATGCAATGTGTTTGATCAAACTATGGAGTAAGATAGGATAGAAGCTACCACCCCAAATTTCAGGATCTGTAGGTACATTAGGATCATATGGCAACGGAATGTTGATAAATGCACTTTCATCGTTTTATGCAGATGATCCCCATGTAGGGGTTGAGATGGGGTGTTTTTTAGGAACATGTTGAGAACTGCTGTCATGAGTGAGGTTACCTCTCATAGGCAACATGTTTGCCTGCTTCTCAGCTGCCATACTGAGACAAATTGCTTTCTCTTGAGATGTCCCGTAGGACAACTCAGGAGAAATGTCTTTGTTGCTGTCGTTGTCATCAACAACCATAGTATTGTTCCACACTATTCTTTTGTGATATGTCTCAGAAGAGATCATAGAGGACATTGATGTGTCTCTAAAAATATTTGAATTGTATGAGAGCATTCTTTCTCTCACCTTATTGTAATTATTAGGAGATTGTCCTTTTAGAATGTCTATTCCTGTGTTGTTGACTTAGTACACAGTTGGTAATATAGAATTTTGAGTAGGAATCATATTTGTAGAAAAAAAAGTGAATATATTCCTTATTTCTCTTACAGGCACTACTATACAAGATAGTAGTTCAAGAGAGAGAAAGGATTATATATATAATTCTTTATAACTTATTAACTATATTATATATATTTTTCCAATTTATTCTTTATGTATCTTATTAATTTATAACAAAATAATTTTAATGTTTGTTAATTTAATATTTACTATATCTATTAATTTGACTAGATTTTATACTTATAGTTATTTTTCTTTTTTTGGTTTAGTATTAAAATAAGATTTATATTGTTAACAATAATAAAGATCAGTAAAGATAAATACTATAATAAATTGAACTATTTAACTAAATTATTATTTTCTTAATATATAATAGTTCTGTTTAGATATCTATTAGTTATATTTGTTTTTTATATCTCTTAATTATATATTTACTTCATATTTATAGTTAAAGTTTAGTATAATATTATATGTTATAGTTATATAATATGACTTAGTATTATGTAATTACAATAAAACATAATGAAATATTCTAAAATAATGATATTATATAATATATTAAGTAAACAATTTTATACAAAGTTTTCTATTGAGTTTTTCTATAATTAATTTAATTCAAAGTTTTACTTTTAATGATAATACTTGTATTTTAAGCTATAATAACAACAATATCACAATCATATTATTAATATTAATCTAATATAAAACTACTTATTTTATATATTATAACTATTTTATTTATATATATTTTATAAGACTAATATATTATTGTTATATTATATAATATTATTTGTTTTTAAAAATCTTTTATAATTTCTTTATACTAAAATTATAACTATAATATTATCTAAATAAAGTTTATAATATATGTTTTTTTAGATAGGCTAAGTTTAATATAAGTGGATAAAAAACAAACATTTTGTAATTAAAATTCTATTGAATTTTCTTATACTTTGTTTTATTTTTATTTCTCTTTTATTTAGAATTAAAGTTTAATATAATATTAGAGTTATAATAGTTACAAGTCATATAGTTATAATAAAATATAATAAAAGCTTTTAAAATAATAATGTTATATAATATACTTTATATATGTTAACTTTATAGTTTATATATAATTTTTAAAATCAGCTAAATATAATAGTAGTATAAAGTATTTCTAATAGTATTAAAATCTTCAAAGTTTTCTTGTAATTTACTCAATTTAAAATTTAACTTTTGATTTTACCTTTTGAACTTTAAGTCATAATATCATCACTTTTAATATTCTTTTAAAAGAATACAACTAGCTTTCATACTAGTTATAATTAATAAAGAATTTAAGTACAAAATTCAAATAATAAACTCTAAAATTAATTGTTAATAAATATATATGCTTTTTTACAATATTATTTAGTTCAAATATAAAGATATTTTAAGTAAATTTTTATTTTTAAGCTTACTTATACTACTAACTTGATATTTAATATTTATATTATATATTTTACCAAGTTCAGTCTTAATTATATTTTCATTATTTTAACTTAATTTCAACTTCTATATACTTTTTTATTTTTAGTTTTTAAATCTTAACTTTTATCTTATATTTTTTTAATTATCTTATACTTTTTTTCTTACTGATATAATTAAATATAAAAAAAGTTAAAACTCATATTTAATAATTCAGTAATAGTAAACAAAACTAATACTATTATTATTATCTTTGTTATTTTTTTCTTTTATATCTTTTTCTTTTTTATTCTACTTGTTTTTCTTGTATTAGGCATGGTTTATACTAGGGGTAAAAGTCTGCAATATAGACTCAGAGATATGCAAACTTATTGAATGATCTTGGCTTCAGCTTATGTGCTGTGCCACCTATCTGCCATATGGTCACAACTTCAAATAATAGGAAGAAGTCTAAGATGGAAGTGAGTATTGACTTGGTATGTTGCCATTAAACACTGAAGATCAAGTTTAATAAGAGTTTATCTTCATTAATTATTAGACTAGCAAATTACGGTGTAACTACTAGTCTTATATATAAGTTCCTACTATAGAAGATGCTTAGGGTTTCAGTGGGATAGCCCTTATTACCCTGAGCAAAGGTTTCAGTGTTGAGACACTGACAAGAGTAACTCCATAATACCCAGATAGTTGCAACACTACCATAAGGCATGTTGCAAGAAAGATGGCTGCTGTAAAAGGCAGGCTTTAATTGTTAGCAAGAAATGTACCATGGAGATATGTTTTCCAGACCTATTGAGTTTATCCAAAAATCCTGTGATGGTACCTAGGTCAACAATATATAAATGGAAAAGGAACTTTTTTGCTCTTGCTTTTGTATCATCATATCTTCCCCCACCTCCTCTGACATTTCACAAAATGACGCCAAAGTGTTTGAAAAGCAGCAGCAAGAAATATAGTAGAGACATAAGAAGAAGAAGCAACTCCTGCTCCAACTGAAAGAAGTGGCAAAGTTATATCAGGCTAAGTATGCAGTTCAGAAAGCAAGAAGGGAAGCAGAGGCAAAAGCTAGTAAGGAAGTCAAAAGAAGGAGAGTTGCAGAAGAAAAGGAAAAGAAGAAGAGAATACTGGAGTATTTCCAACAACTTCAGAACAAGGTGCTAGAGGAAGAAGCTGCCCTTTTGGAGGATACTAAAGGATCTCAGGTTGCAGGATCTAAATACAAAGAAGTCGCCTTCAGAGATGAGGAGGAGCAACAGCCCTTCAAGAAAGCTAGAGGAAAACAACTAGGAAAGTACTGTAGGGGTACTGCAGTCAAGATGGAGAGTGCTAACCCTTATAAAAAAAGTGTGTGTGTGCTGGGCAGAATTGTCTAGTACACTACTCAAGGTGAGTAACTGATTCTTATTATCATTATTTTTTCTAATAATTTTTTTTCTTTGTAGCCAATTTCTCACATATGCCAGATGCATTGCTCTCAAGCAGCAGTACAAACCCTACATCAGTACCAATCCCCCAGCTATGATTCCTACCTATAGTGATGTTCTAAGTGCTATTGAAAAAGCACTCTGAGAACTCATGGAGAAGTACCAAGGAGTTGGAAAGTTTCTTTGGGACTTGGTGGAGAGCCAGAAGAGAAATATAGTGCAGTTGGAAAGAATTAGGACTGTGATGAAATGGAAATGAGGCTTGAAAGGAAAGAATGAGAAAGAGGAGAGTAGAGATAAAGAAGAGAAGCCCAAGGATGGCCCCAGAGAAAGTCAAGAGAAGAGGACTCCATTGTCTGCCTCCTGTTAGATTAGTGGTTTTTTTCTTCCTTTTTAATTGTTATTTTCTTTTTTTGTGATCTAAATGTATGAGTAAGAAAATCAAGAAATGAAATGAAAAGAAGTTTGAAAGTTTTGAAAAGAAACTCTGAAAAGTATGCTGAAGCTAGAGGTTAATAAGTAGATAGAATATATTAAGAAATTAATAAAGGAAATCTCCATTGGAAAATGCACAGAAGCAGAGGACAAGTGCAACAGCATGATCAGAACAATAGAAGAGGACTGGGCTTGGCAGGATATGTGATATGGAAATCGGATACCAAGTTGTTTCCCATTAATTATAACTAGAGTGGGAGCCAGTTGTATTCTCTCAGAGAAAGTATTAGACATAGCAGGTTCAAGTATGGATACATGGAAGACTAGGTGAACAGAACACATGGACTCTGGAAGACAGAGGGTGAATGATAGAGTACCAGGCTGGACAATGATTTCATAGGGTCTAAGGTATTTTTCAGAGAGTTTCTTTGAAGGCTGAGTAGTTCAGAAGAACTGAGCCTTGACAAAGACTTTGTTATCTACTTTGAAATTAGAAGTAGGGGAACATCATGTATCAGTGAATTTCTGATAACACTGTTGGGCTGTGAAGATTTCAGCTTTAAAAGTACTCTGTAATTCATCAAGATCTATGGTGAAGTTGTGGGCTCAGGAAAAAGCAATATTGTATTTGGGGTGAACAGTGATGTTCAGATGATATCCCTTATTAGCAAAGAATAGAGAAACACTGGTAGTAGCACTTAGAGCATTATTGTAAGCAAACTCTACAAAAGATAGGAGTTCAGACCAGTTATCTTGCTGGTAGTTACAATATACATAGAGGTATTGCTTAAGAGTCTAGTTCATACATTCAGTTTGTCCATCATCTTCAGGATGGTAGCCTGAAGTGAAGTGGAGCCACATGTCAAGAGCAGTATCTAAGGAATGAAAGAAGTTTGATACAAACTCCAAACCTCTGTCAGAGGTGACATGAGAAGGAATGCTGTGTTTGAAAAACACATGAAGGACAAACAGACGTGCTAAGTCTGTGGATGTGATGGTGTCATAGGCAGGGGTAAAGATTGCCTGCTTGGTGAGCTAGTCGACTATGATCAAAATAGTGTCAAATCTAAAGAATAGTGGAAGTTTCTTGATGAAGTCCATAGAAATGGAATTCCATAGTTATTCAGGAATAGGAAGTTGTTTGAGAGATCCATAGAGCTTGTGACATTGTAGCTTGGATCACATACAAGTAATACAAGACTTGTAGAATTGTTGTACATCAGTATAGAGGCTGGGCCAGAAATATCTGTAGTGAACTAATTCCAGTGTTTTATTTTGACCAAAATGTCTGGCAAGGATGTAATCATGATTGTACTAGAGAGCATATGTGTGAAGATTACCAGCAAATGGTACATAAATTTTGTTGTCAAGAAGAAGAAACCTGTTTAGGTCTGTAGACTACCGGCCATCTGCAGGGATATATTTTGTTGCAATTGGATCACTAGGGAGAGCTGAAAGAATGTCTCAATGTAGAGTGTCCAGATCCATGACTATAGCTGTATAGAGAGAAGGAAAGAGGAGGACAGTAGCTTGTATAGAGGTTGCAAGTTGTTCTTGAGTGAAGATAGGTTTGAAGTTGTGAGGGTTAACTGTAGCATAGCCAATATTCCCCCCTTAAGGATAAATGTCTCATTGTTTAGTGAGAGCATTTGGTTTGGTACCAAGACAACCAGGGTAGAATCTAATAACAAGGTTGAACTAGGAGAGGTACTCGGACCACTGTGCTTACCTCTAGGTCAGCACCTTAGTAGTAGAAAAATACTCAAGATTTTTATAATCTGTAATAACATTGATGGGATAGGCCAGACCTTTCAAGTAGTGTTGCTAAATTCAACTCTGCCATAGTGAAAGTGCAGGAGTGAAAGGCCACTGGATAAACTTCATTTTCTTTGTTAACAATAAAAAGGATTGCAGTGAGAGCATAGTCCAAAGCATCAGTTTCCATAATGAGTTAAACATTGGGAATCCAATAAGTGAGAATGGGGACAGATGTAAATGCTTTCTTGAGGAAATTAAAAGTATCATAACAGAAGGAGTCAAACTTCCATAGGATGTCCTTCCAGGTGAGGCATGTCAATAGAATGACAATGTTCAAGTAGTTGAAGATAAACTGGCGATAAAAATTAGTAAAATCTAAGAAGAATTGAATATCCTTGACTTTCTTGAGTTCCAGCTAGTCTTGAATAATCTTTACTTTGTCATTGGACATGGTAAGGCTAGAAGGGGTCAGGATGTATCCCAGATACTCTACCAACTCAGAGTAAAATTCACATTTCTCTGCTTTAGCATGAAGACCAGCCTTATAAAGATGCTTGAATACTTCTTTTATATGCTAATAATGTTTGAACATGTTATTTGAGTAGATGAGTATATCATCCAGATAGATTACAATACAAATATCCAAAAGATCAGAGAAAATGTTGCTCATGAATAGCTGTGGGAGCATTGGTAAAACTGAAGAGCATTACAGATCATTTAAATAATCTGTAACATGTTCTAAAAGCAGTCTTCTATTCATTACTATTGGTAATGCGAACCAAATGGTAAGCATGGTGAAGATCTATCTTTAAATAAATCTGAGCTTTGCTAGGTGAGTTCAGTAAATTGGAGATGAGCGGGAGTGGATAATGATCCTTCTTGGAGATGTGGTTAAAACTGTGGAAGTTGACACAGAGGCATAGTGAACTGTCTTCCTTCTTAACGAATAAGACTGGTGCACCATATGGAGATAAGGTTGGTCAGATAAAACCTGTATTAAGGTTTTTCTTAATAAATTCCTTGAAAGTCTCTTGTTTAGATACTGAAAGAGAGTATATAGGGCCAACCAGAGGTTGAACACCTTCTTCTAGATTGATTTTGAGGTCATAAAAACATAAAGAGCAAGAACTTCAGCTTTAGTTTTGCTGAAAATATCAGCAAATTTATAATACTTGGAAGAGACATTAGAAAGATCAAGGACTTCTGCAAGTTTTGCAGAGTTAGTCTGAATGTCCAAAGAATGAAGACAGAGTTTAAAATTGCTGGAGTCTGGGAGTTTTGGTATACACAAGAATACTGCAGTACCAATAATAGTGATATTAGATCATTCAGAGTTAGACATGGAGGTCTCAGATGTAGGTATGGAAACCACAGAGTCCAATGATTACAGTGGAATGTCCAGAAAAGATACAGGTGCCAATGGTGTGTTGGCTGTGACATGAGAAGGAGCAAGATTTTCCTGCAAAAATAGTTGGAAGTTTATTGACCCATTTACCCAGTTAATCAGTGAATTATGTTGGGCGAGCTAGTTGTATTCAAGGACTAAAGAGCAGGAAAAATCAAGCAGAGTAACATAAAAGTTTAGATTCATACAACTACTGGTAGAAAAAATTATAGACAAGTTGGCAATTTCGGAGATGATGCTATTTGATGAACTATCAAACAAGTAAAGAGTAACTGGAGAAGTTGTAGATGTATTCAAGTGGTGAGTATCCACAAATTTAGAGTCTACAAAATAATGAGTGGACATAGAGTCAACAAGAGCTCAGAACAGGATTTTATTAATGTGATCCTAACCAAGGATCAAGGAAGAAGTAAGGAAAACAAAGAGTAAATGAGAATTAGAAAGAACAGATACATTGAGTCAGATGGGACTCATTGCTGCACAGAGAAGTTCAATATAGTCCTCAGTCTATGCAGAGTCCTGGGATTGCTCTCTATTTTTCTAAGGGTTTCTCAGAAACAACTACTAGAAGATCAGCAGTTGCTAAAGTACCATAGCCCTTAAAAGTAACTGTGGTCTGCTTTTTGAGACAAGAGTCCAGCTTGTAGTCTTCTGCACTACAATAGAGGTGTAGGTTATTTTTGAGATACTTCTTGTACTCACTACTGGTCAACTTTGTTATAAGACAAAAGAGTGGACAGACTTTAAAACAGATAAGATAAGATATAGGACAGTAGTTATTATTAGTCTACAATGAGAGAGAGAAGGCATGTGACTATGAAGTCACATGACATGATGTCATAAGGCCTAGAGTGGTCTAGAGTGGTCTAGAAGGATCAGGAAGAGTCTAAAGATAGAGTAATGTCAAGGAACATATTAACAGCATGGTTTCCTTATGGTATATACATGGTGTATACATGAATAACAGAGATTAAGAGTAGAGTTGAGGGTATGACATCAGGGCACATGTATACAGCATGCTGGCCTTAAGGTAGACATATGGTGGATGAGTAATAGAATATGAGAACAGGACATAGACATTAGGATAGGCGTAAAGAAGTCATAGCATGGACCATAAGAACTTTATATAAATAGTTGGTAGAATACTGTTGTGGTTCTCTATTGAGTTCTCTTGTAGATACACAACTCATGTTCTCCACTAGATATCTCTTCTGTGAGATTTATTGCTTGTGCTTCTATTGGACATTGGTCTAGTGGTTGCCACAACAAACTTACCATTGTTGGCCAGCTTGAAAGAGAGGTCCACCTACAGAGTATTAGGTTGTTTCTTGGGAGCAGGGGATAGAGATGATTTCAAGAAAGTCTTGGCAGATAAGGCCACTGGAGATGGGTTTGTTTTATTTTGGAAGGCTATAACAAGGCCAGAAGTGGAAGCTTTCTCTTGCTTCTGAGAGTGAGACTTGAGAGCCTTTTTTTCTACCTGCCTTGCATAGTGGCATTCTGTTATAATTCAATGCTCAAAGTGTTAAGCAAAGAACTAACTCTTGTATTGAGTGACACAAGAGAACTCAATAGAGTTCCTAATACAAAGTAGTCTACCTTATATACTATTCCCCATGGTCCATGCTAACTACTGTGCACCCTACCCTAAATGACCATGAGTGTAACATGAGGCCAGCATGTGTTGTCCATGCTGTATGACGTCACTTTGTTCCAGAACCTTCTATATCAAGATTGTTGACAGTGGACTTTATTTTATTTTTCTCTTTATTTTACTTTACTTTTCTTTTCCTTTTTCTATTTTTAGAACAACTTGGATTAGGGTTTATCAGTCATGCTGTCACATCAGTCACAAATTGATGGCGAAGTCACAAGACTGATCACAGGACTTGGGAGAATGGAGTAAAAGGATCTGGAACAAATGGATGTCATACAGTATGGACAACACATGCTGGCCTCATGTTATACTCATGGTCATTTAGAGTAGGGTGCACAGTAGTTAGCATGGACCATGGAGAATAGTATATAAGGTAGACTACTTTGTATTAGGAACTCTATCGAGTTCTCTTGTGTTACTCAATACAAGAGTTGCTTTTTTACTTAACCCTTTGAGCATTGATTCATAACATTCTACTTCATTCTTCTACATCTTGTGATCAGTCTCGTAATTACACCATCAACTTGTGACTGATGTGACAGTGTGACTGATAAATCCTAACCTGAGTTTGTTCTAAAAATAGAAAATAAAATAAAAATAAAATAAAGTGAAAAGAGAAAATAAAAACGAAGTCCACCATCAATGATCTTGACACATTTGTGGTCATATTTCCAGTAGCAGTGATCAATAGTCATCACCAAAGTATACATGTCCTGGAACGAGGTGGGTTTTCCTTATTTCCAGGTAAAGATAGGATCCTAGATCTGATTTGGGAGCCTCTAGTAATAACAATGGCAGAGCACACTATTCTTCCAACCTAGTTGAAAGGCATAGTGTATGAAGTCCACATTATAAGTAGAAATCTTGTCACTAGGCTTCATACAGAGGTTGTCTAGTATGTTGGCCACTTTACTGATAGGGTCTGAGAGACCAAAATATTGACATAGCTTGTCAACAAACAGGTTCCAGTCAGAGAGCTAGTTTTGCAGAATACACTAATCTTTCTGGTTGAGGCCCACTTCAAACCAGTCCTGGGCTACTCCAGTAAGATAGATCATTGTGAAGTTAATTTTTACAATATCTGTGTTGAATTGTGCCAGGTTAGCACAGAAATATAGGTAATATTAGAACAAGAAATTATTGAGCCTGTCAGACTTAGTGCTACTGAAGGTATTGTGGATGCAGGCTTTAGTTTCTCTTAAATTAGTATTAGGTTCCAGAGTCTGATTAGCATTAAGAATGTTAGCAAGTTAACCAAGTATACCGGCCAACTGTTTATTAGTATTATCACTCAGACAGGGTTTTGACTGTGAGCGAGTAGAAGAAGTGGGTCTATTAGCTGTTAAATTAGTAGTAAGATTAGTGGGAGCATCCTTTCAGTTAGGATCATTGCTCACAGAAACAATACTTGGGCCAGGAACAGGCAAAACTGTTTGGCCAGGATGGACAGTACTTAATGGAGATCTTGGAGAGAAGTAGCTTCTTTGGTGAATTCATCTTGATTATCATGGAGTATTTGGTAAATAAGCTAAATAATCACTGAAACAAGAAATAGTGTTAAAAAGTATCTCAAGTGGTGGGACCAAAGTTGAAGTTGAGGAATTACAGTGAGAGGAAGCTATTTTAGACTTGAAGTGTGAAATGCTCAGAAGCAACAGCAGACTTGGTAGTCTAATAATACTGTCAGATACAGTTCACACCAGGGGTAAAAGTCTGCAATATAAACTCAGAGATATGTGAACTTGTTGAACAATCTTAGCTTCAGCTTATATGTTGCACTGCTTGTTTGCTGTGTAGTCACAACTTTAGATGATAGAAAGAAGTCTAAGATGGAAGTGAGTATTGACTTGGTATGTTGCCATTGAACACTGAAGATCAAGTTCAATAAGAGTTTATCTTTGTCAATTATTAGACTAGCAAATTACAGTATAACTACTAGTCTTATATATAAGTTTCTACTATAGGAGATACTCGGAGTTTCGATGAAATAGCTTTTATTACCCTAAGCAGAAATTTCAGTGTTGAGACACTGATAGAAATAACTCCATCATAGAAGACCAAGTCAAATAGAAGTATCTCTGCTATAGAAGACAAGCTTTAATTGTTAGCAAGAAATATACTACAGAGATGTGTTTTCTGGATGAGTAAACTTAGCATATGACATCTTGTTACTTTGTAAGATTTTTATTATCAGAATTAAAAATAATAGACTTTATTTCTTATTTTTTTCTTTGTTATTTATTTTTTTATTTGAAACTTAAAATTAGAAATTAATATGACTGTTACAAATTATCATATATTGATCACATAAAACAGTTATATAAAATATAATTATATAAAATATAAAATATTATAAAAGATTTTAAAACAAAATAATGTTATATATATTAACTTTAAAGAAATGTATAGCTTTTTAGAGTAGAATAATAATAATATAGTACAGATTAGTAATTTAGCATATATAAGGTAGACAGTTTTGTAATTGAAACTTTATGAGTTTTGATATTAATTCTAATACAAAGTTCTTTTTTTTGAGTTTGTAATATCTATCAAATCCTATCTTATATCAATTATAGTCCTAATACTTACTAATTAAGCTATATTCTTCATTTAGCTCTCTACTAAGTTCTAAAATAACTTTTGATCTTATTATAAATAATAAGAGAATAACTATAATGAAAAAAGTTAATTAATAAAATAAAATGATAAATAGAAATTTTACTACTTATTTATTATTATATACCAAATAATTTTACCTAGCATATATATATCTTTTATAGTAATTATTACTTGTTAGAGTTGTAAATAATAAACCTGATTTTATTTTATTTTAATATTTTATTTTATTTTAAACTTAGACAAAAGTGTAATATAATAGTTATATATAAGTTACAAAGTATAATAAAAATATGATACTTATTACAAAGTTGTTCTATATATCATAGTTATATAATTATATGATATAAAAAAAGTTATAAAAAGTTCTAGAACAAATAACATTATATAATATAACAATCATATATTAATCTTATAATAAGTATAATATTTTAGAATAAATTAGTTATAATATATATATATTGTAATATATAAAATAAACTAATTTATACTTAGAACTTTATTAAGTTATTTTGTATTACTTAATACAAAAGTAGTCTTTTGTTTTTACTCAAAGACTTAAGTTATAACATCATTTCTTATCTTTACTATATTATTCTTATAGTATTTCTTCACTTGCTTTACTTTTGTTTTCTTAAAGAACTATTGTCTAGTCTCATCTTTTGAGAAAATCTTAATAACCTTCTTATATTTAGTTTCCACTGTTCGAAAGATTTTGTTATTATGTTAAAAAATGCTTTTTTGCAAAAGCACATACTCTTATAAAGTTTTTAAATATGTAAGACTTTTTAAAAATATTAGTAAAAAAATTTTATATTCCTAAATAACACCTTAAGTTCTCTTAAGCAAATATTAACTTAAAAGACAGTATAATAACTATTAATCAAACCAAATCTCAGAAAGATAGAGTTTTTAGAAATAAGAAATATTACCACACTTACAAATAACTAGTTATAAAGCATGAGTACTTATAAAAGTACTTTATATAGTTATAAATGTTCAGACAGTTAAATAAAATAAGAATACATTAGATTAGGAGCTAGTAAAGTTAAAAATAGCATTACAAATAAAAATAGTAAAAAAAGAGTGGAATAAACACTTGTGAGTAGAAAATAATCATCAGTTTAATATTAGATTATAAATAAAGAAATAGTTATATACTTATAAAATTTCAAAGAGCTTTCTTATAGTTTTGATTTTCATTCTTTAGTTTTATTCTTTATATTTTTAGACTAATATATAAGTTACAAGTAAAGAAAAGTAAAAAAAGAACTTCTATCCAAATTCTTCTACTTAAAAGCAGTTTTAACTTCTATTTTATCAAGTAAACATTATTAGTATCTATTATTACTTTTAGACAAGTTTTAAAGAGTTTTAACAGTCTAGAAAAGATTAGTGAAATAAGTATTAGTTGGTATCTTTAATTATAAAGCTTGGCTTGAGAAGTATATTATTTGGAATAAATAATATTGTTGAAAGCTTTAAAAAAGCTTTACAATCTATTTTTTAAAAAGTTTGTTACATAGTATAAGGTTTACTCTTTAAAAGTGTATTAGTAAGGAAAAGCATTTGTAAGCAGATGTTATTTATATATTCCTTTTAATATTCTTTCTAACTTTAACAAAAGCATTTTTAAGAGTTTTATGTATTTTTAGTATGTAGTTAAGAACTAGTATTATATAATTCTTGTTGCATTGTAGCATAATCATTTTTATGTCCTTCAATTTCTTTATCTTTATCTTCTTCTTCTCATATTGTCTTTAAGTAATCTTTTTCTTTATTTTATTCTTAGTAGTTTTTCTTACTTTTTAAGTTGTTTACTCAATATAACACATTTTTTTAATTTTTTTTCAAATGAGCTTAAACTATTATTTCTTCTTATAACAACATCTTATCTCATCATGTTGGTGTTCCAATATCTTAGCATCAGTCTTTAAAATGTTTGAGAAAATAAAAGAAAAGAAAATTTTTTATTTCTTTTCTTTTTTTATAAATTGATTTAAACACTATCACAAGTTCTTTAGATAAACTAAATAGAACTTTCTAAAGAAGAAATATTATCATATATCAAGTCCATTTATTCCAAAAATATTTTTTATAGTAGTGATATCTTTCTAATATGTTTAATAAAAGCTTATTTTTTATAATAACCATTCTTTTATAATATATTTTTATGATAGTAATGTAACTATCTTTTAATCTTTCAAGTATTTAATTTTTTATAACAAAATTCTCTTATTTGATCTTTTTCAGTATTTTAATACTAAAATCTTTAAGTATCTTTTAACTATCTAACTTGTATATAAGACTAGTAGTTATATTATAATTTACTAGTCTAATAATCAATAAAGATAATCTTTATTGAACTTGATCTTTGATATTCAACAACAATACTACTATTAGTATTCACTTTTCTTTTAAACTTCAACTAATTATCTGAAATTACAACTATATAATAAACAGATAACATAGTATATAAGCTAAAGTCAAAAATCTCTTGGTATAAACTGTACTTAACATCTGTATATATTTACATTTACTTTATTTTAAAGTATATATATTATTTATAAGACTAGTATTTATTAAACACTGTTTATATTTTATTATTTAAAATCTAATAAAAATCTTTTAGAAGTTTAAAAGTAAATTAATAAGTATTATTCAAGTATATAGAATAATTTTTAACTTTAGTTTGTATACTATATTTCTATGAGTCACACTAATCATATATTTCAGATAAAATACTTAGAAATACAATATGATAGCTAATTTTACTAGAAATTAAAAGATGTTATAGTGCACTGAAATACTAACAATTTTATTTTGCTCTTATCTGTTTTTCTTGATTTAATATTTCTTTTCTTTTAATTTTGATAATGAAAAGATATGTGACTGTAGTCACATGACATATTATATAATATGAGATCATAAACATAAACTCTGGAAGAAAAAACTAGAAGAATGTGACAAGTTTTATTAATGATAAAATTATAAGAATAGAGAAAAAAAAGAAGTATGATAAGATAGTGAAAAAAGTAATAAAGAGATTAGTGAAAAACAATTTATATATAAAACTAGAAAAATATAAGTGAAAGATTAGAAAAGTTAGATTCCTGGAAGTAATGATTGAACTAGAGAAAATAAAAATAGAGAAATAAAAAGTACAAGAAATATTAGAATGGCTAACTTTAAAATGAGTTAAAGATATACAAAAGTTCTTAAGATTAGCCAATCACTATGGAAGGTTTATTTGAGATTTTATAACAATAGCCAAACTGTTACATGACCTTATAAAAGAACCAGTGCTAATAACACCAGACTTAGATATAAAAAATAAGAATGAAAGTTGATATATCAGATTATGCAATAAAAGAGATATTATCAATGGAATATAAAAATAGAAAATAGAGACTGGTAGTATTTCTCTCAAAATCTCTAAATAAGACAAAGAGAAATTATGAGATTCACAATAAGAAAATGCTAATAGTAATAAGAAAGTTGAAGAATTGAAAGCATTTGTTAAAAGACACCAAATTTAAGTTTGAGATCTAGATGAACTATAAAAATTTAAAATACTTTATGAAGGTACAGAAAACAAGCCTATTAAGCCCTCTATCTATCAAGATTTGACTTTACTTTGAAATATGTGCCAGAAATAAAGATGGAAAAAGTAAATAGACTTAATAAAAAGCTAGACTGGAAAATAAAGACTGAAAACAATAATGACAATCAGATATAAAAATAACAAGAGAAAAGAACAAAGAAATAGTTAGAGTAATAGAAGAAATGAAAAAAAGTAAAAGTAAAAGTATTATAAGGAGATAAATGGCAAATAAAGAAAGATCTAGTGTTGAAGGAAGAAAAGGTATATATGCCAAAAAATAAAAAGTTAAGAGTAGAAATAATTCAGTTATACTATGATGTACCAGTAGTAAAATATAAAAATAAATAGAAGACAACAAAGTTAGTAATGAGAAATTATTGGTAGCTAAGAATAACAAGAAATATAAGAAAGTATATAAATAGATGTATAAAGAATAGGATAAAAATACTAGTGAAAAAGCTAAAGTTGAGTGAGATACCAAAAAAACTATGAACTTATTTGATGGTAGACTTTATTACAAAATATATCATCTTAGACAACCTATTACAGACTACTAAGATTGCATCTTTTCTAACTACTAATAGTAATTTTGTAGTAATAACAGAAAAGACATCAGTAAAAAAATTAACAAGACTGTTTAGAAATAATGTGTAGAAGCTGCACAGATTACCAAAAGATATGGTATTGGACAAAGGACTACAGTTCATAGCAGAGTTGACAAAAAAGTTGAATAGAATATTGAAAATTAATACAAAGCTATTAACATTGTTTTATCTACAAACAGATAGTTAGATAAAAAGAATGAACCAGAAATTAGAACAGTACTTACAGTTCTTTATTGATAATGGTTAGTGGTAGTAGAGTTTACAGTAAATAACAAGATACATTCAGTAACTAAGATATCTCTGTTTATAACAAATTATAATAGAGAATTAAGAATAAAAGCTAACATCAGAAGGAAAGAAAAGATAGAAAAGATGACAAAGTTTGTAGAGAGGATGAAGAAAGTACAAAAGAAAGTAGGAGCAGTATTGAGGAAGGTATAAGAAGAGATGAAGTGATAGACAAATAGAAAAAGAAAAGAAATCAAAGAGTAAAAGAAAAGAAACAAAGTGATGTTGAGTACAAAAGACTTAGTATTCAAGAAGAGACTAGCAAAGAAGCCAGTAGACTAATATTTTGGTTTGTATTTCATCAACAAAGTAGTTTTTACTAATATGATCAAATTCTAATTGCTTACTTTGATGAAAATTCATCTGGTTGTGAATGTCAGTCAGATAGTATAATATAGAGAACAAGTAGTAGAGCAGAAGGTAAAAGAAGTAAAACTGGTAGAGGTAGAAGTTAAAGAATAGAAAGTGGAAAAATACTAAATAAAAGAAAAGTAAAAGAAATAGTGAAGTACTTGGTATAATGAAAGAAGTTTATAGTAGAATATGATTTTTAGAAAAGAAGAATTTAGAAAATGCAAAAGAAGTGGTAGCAGAGTTTGAAAGAAGGCTAAATATAGAAGTTAAAAAACAGATATAACAGAGAAAAGAGACTTTAGCAGAGGAGAGTTATCAGAAAAGTATATAACTATTACAAAATGAACTACTTACTTATTTATAATATCTGAACCTTAAATGTACTCTTAGAGGTTTAGGAGTGGTTCAGAAGTTTAATAATAATGACAATGATAATTAAGATCAATACAAATGATAAAGAATAAAAATTAATGAAAATTAATATTATTAAGTCTAAGATCTAATTCTCAAACACAGAAGTATATATACAAAAGAAGTCTGTATGCAAGCTATTTCCATCACATGATCAAAACTCATACCTGATGGAAGCTGTCATCTGTCATAGTAGCTGTTAGGCTAATTTTAGAAGATAACTAATTATGTTACTATATTGATATGCTTGTATCTCTATCAATACTTATCACTATAAGATATATTATATATCATTGGAAATAGTTTGATGAACACTTTCCAATGCAAGTTTGATCATATTATAAACTTCATTCAGCTTGTATCTCCACAACCAGTAGACTGATTTTCACAAACTAAGTTGTGCTGTGGAGCCCCAAATAAGGGCTATTTACACATATATGAGATGTACAAAAGTAACAACAAACAATTGAGATATCAGATTATCAGTAATTGTAAAATTTTTGTTTGCTAATATCTCATGGACAACTGGACAAATTCACACAATCAAACTTGTGTTGGAAAGTGCTCATCAAATTGTTTCCAACGATATATAGTATATTACATATCAATAAGTATTCATAGAGATATAAGCATATCAATGTAATGATATAATTAGTTATCTTCTAAAATTAGCCTGATAGCTGCTATGACAGATGACAGCTCCCATCAGATATAAGTTTTGATCATGTGATGGCAACAGCTTGCACACAGACCATTACTCTTTTATATATATACTTTTATATTTGAGGATTAGACCTCAGACTTAACAACATCAATTTACATCAATTATTCCTGTTGATACTACTCATCACCTATTATTATTATCTCCTTATACTGAACCTCTGAAACACTACTAAGTTCAAGTATCACAACTAGTGAGTAACTCATTTATGATAGATCATATGAATTAGTCTAGCCATTTATAAGATATTAGCAAATAAAGCTTTTACAGTTACTAATAATCTGATATCTCAGTTGTTTGTTGTCACTTTTGTACATCTCACATATGTGCAAATAGCCCTTATTTGAGGCTCCATAGCATAACTTAGTTTGTGAAAATCAGTCTACTAGTTGTGGAGATACAAGCTGAATAAAGTTTGTGACATTGGTGAAGATATTATATAGGTAGGATAATGGTAAGTTTGAAGAAGTTGGAGAGAAATTGGCAAAAATGAAAGTTAGTTTCTCTAGAAGAGAAACTTTGAAGAAAAAAATAATATCAGAGTTAAAGATAGTAGACTCTAATTATTTTATTTTCTTTTCTCATTTTTATTTTTATTTCCTTTTATTTTCTATTTTTGGGACCTAGGATTAGGGTTAGGATGATGTCACATGTTACTATTACAAAATTATTACATATTAGTCATAGTCATATAATGTTATCACTGTCACATAATCATATGACATAATGGAAAACAATAGAAGGTTTTGGAATAAGATGATATTATACAATATGTTTTACATATATTGACCTTAGGGAAAATATATAGCCCTATAGAATAAAGTAATAGTAGTATAACATAGACTAGTAGTTTAGTATATATAAGATAGATAGTTTTGTACTTAGAATTCTATCAAGTTCTCTTATATTACCTAATACAAGGTTTTTTCTAATTTACTCACTCTCAAGTCTTTGAGTTATAACAAACATACTGTTGTTATGTTGTATAATATTATCTGTTTCAAAATCTTTTACATCTTTTGCCTAAGTCAAAAATAAGAAAAAGAAACTCAAAAATAAAATAAAGTCATTATTTCTTTTATGATATATAATATTACTTGTGATCATTGTAACATTATCTTGTTTCTTCTTTACCAAGTTTCAAATAAGAGAAAATAGAAGAGTCAGAGTAAGTAAAAATAAGAGAGGCTTTAAATAAGAGAAGAGAAACAAAAAGAGACAAGTCCACTATCTTTGATTCTAATAATAAGTCCAATAGTTACACTGTAATTCTTGTCCTAAAAATCAACTAAAACTAGTACTCTCTTCTAGTATCAGTGATAATACATTTTTACCCTTTAAATAGAATAACCTTCTTAAGTACATCCTCCAAAATATATAATCAGTACCATAGGTAGAGGTTGTTAGGCTCAGGTTGCAACTTAGGCAAAGACTTAAGTAAGGATGAAGGAAATGATTAATTGGTAAAGTATAAGAATACAGGATTATATCTATAGCTATATACCTAGTGACCATAAGGAAATGGAAAGGCATTCTTGGGGAAACAATAAGAGAAACATAAGGAGGACATGCAGAGGCCTCTACTATATGAGGTGCTGACTGATGTAATATGAAGAATATACAAGACATAGCAGTTATGAGTTATGAAGTGAAACAAACCCTACATGTGTACAAGTTATGTCTATGTCATACATAAGGCAAACATCTGTTAAACATGAGGTAGTAATCAAACAAATACAAAGACTGACATATTATCCAGAAAAGACCAAGTAGACATTACAGATGATAATAAGGACATCAAATTGCTGAAGGATAAATTATAGATGAGATAGGTCAAGATAGAAGCAAAAGTAATAATCATCAGGAAAAGCCAAGTGGTAGAAGAAACTACATTATTGGACAAAATTTAAAGAAATCAGATGAAAGAACAAGAAGTCTTGAAAGAACTGGAAAAGAATAATGGACAGGCATAAGAAGACAATGGAATAGTCTATGTTGAAGGAAGAATCTATGCTCCAAACAACAGAAAGATATGAGATTAAATCTTATGAGAAAATTATGATCTAGCAGACATAAAACATTTAGAACAACAAAGAATGCTTAAGATGCTAACAAAACAAAGTTTAACACATGAAGAAAGCTGGAAAGCTTTACCTATTGGAAACATCAGACAGACCATGGCAAGAAATTAGTATTGATATTACTGGACTATTACTGAGATCAAATAACAGAGATGTAATTGTGGTGGTAGTAAATCAATTTTCAAAGATAATTAGGCCTAAAACAACAACAACAACAATAGTATCATTGGAAAAAATTGCTAAAATTTATTGAGACAAAATCTAAAAATTACATGGAATACCATAGAAGATTTTCAGTGATAGAAGACCCTAGTTCACTTCAAAATTTATAGAAGACCTAACAAAGGCATTGGACACAAAAAGGACATTATCAATGACTCAAACCAATGGGCAAATAGAATGAATTAATCAGGAAGTCAAAGCATTTTTGTGACATTATGTGTCAAGACGACAGAAAGTAAACTTAGTTTTTTATTATTTTCTTTCTCATTTTTATTTTCCTTTTGATTTATTTTTCATCTTTTCTATTTTTAGAACTTTGGGGTTAGAGTTAGAAGTGATCGATCACATCAGTCACATTTGATGGTGTAGGTCACAACATTGATCACAGAACTTGAGAGAAAGTCATAGAAGATTCTAGAACAAGTGATGTCATACAACATGAATACCACATGTTGACCTCATGTACTACACATGGTTGTTTAGGGTAAGGTGCACAGTAGTTAGCATGGACCATCAGTAGTAGTATATAAGATAGACCAGTTTGTAAAGGGATCTCTATCGAGTTCTCTTG
>Ga0157357_1000156_pt1 | contig 28066 bp, 31 predicted proteins | sample AttcapACBM1_FD_111485 | JGI IMG/M metagenome (GOLD analysis project Ga0157357, IMG submission 111485) | Fungus gardens microbial communities from leaf cutter ant in Botucatu, State of Sao Paulo, Brazil - Atta capiguara ACBM1 | ecosystem: Host-associated > Fungi > Mycelium > Unclassified ... | reverse complement strand
ATCCAAAGATTACCAGTATCTAGAATAACTCACTTAGTAGTTTATATTCCAGATAACTACCCTAGATAGCATACCTAGTATATAATCTAGTAGTTTAGTTATCCTGAAAATTGATTAAAACTAATATCTACTTTCAGTGTTGGCAATGATATAACTCACCATCTTTTAGTAAATTTTCACTCTCTAAGTCTCCAAGTTTCATTTCAAAATATATAATCAATGCAACTAATAAAAACATAGTACATAAGCTGAAGCTAAAAGTTATTCTGACCTAACTTCTATATTCTTGAATAATGCATAACTCACTTATTTTAGACTTCTGAGATGCTCTACCAGATCTTATATAATAAGATGTGAATTATGTCTAATAGATTACTAAAAAGCATGATATTTGATAGAGAACTATAGTTTGCAGTAGAAATAACAAAGAAACTAAACAGCATGTTGGGAATTTAGATAAGATTGTTGATAGCTTTCCACTCACAGATGGATAGACAAACTAAATATATGAACTAGGAATTAGAACAATACTTATAGTTCTTTTTGGATTATAAACAAAAGGACTGGCCTGAGTAACTGGTATCTACAGAGTTTGCAGTAAGGATGAAGCAAATCTAAAAGAAAGCTGAAGCAGCACTAAAACAAGTACAAAAAAAGATGAAGAAATAGATAGACAGTGGAAGAAATAAAGTAAAACTATAAAGAAAGAAAGATAGAATAATACTAAGTATGAAAAACTTAGTATTCAAAGAATGACTAGTGAGAAAATTAGTAGACTGTTATATGGGACCATATATTATTAAGAAGGTAGTATCTACCAATGTAGTTAAGCTAAAACTGCCAACCACAATGAGAATTCACCTAGTTATAAATATAAGTTGAGTAATAAAGTATCAAGAACTAGTAAGAAAACAAAAGATAAAGAAACTGAAACTAATAGAAGTCAATGAAAAAGAGAAGTAGAAAATCAAAAAAATATTAAACAAATAAAAAAGAGAAGTGACTAAGTATTTGGTACAATAAAAAGAATTCATTGTAAAACATAACATATGAGAATAAGAGAAAAATCTGGGAAATACAAAAAAGTAGTAGTAAACTTTGAAGGAAAGATGAGTATAAAAGTTTAAAGGCAAGAGAGGTTAAAAGTAACTAAAAAACAAGAGTTCAATCAAAAGGAGAGAGTTGCTAGGAAAATATACAGCAAAAATGTTGTATAAATAGAATAATAGAAATTTTGAAAAAGAATACTTAAAGAAGTTAGAAAGAAATTAGCAGAGTGTTGAACATAGTTTATACCTCATTATTTGAGACCTGGTAAGACATCTTAGAAGTCTTAACAAGTAAGTTATGTATTATCCAAGAATACAGAAAGTAAATCAGAATAATCTTTAGCTTTAGCTTGTATACTATACCTCTACTAGTCACACTAGTTATATATATATATTGGAACAGAACTTGGGAGTTTAGAAGGTAAAAAACTTACTAGAAGATGGTGATATATTATTACCAACACTGGAAGTAAGTGTTAGTTTTAGTTAATTTTTAGAATAACTACTATAGTATAAACTACCAGATTATATACTAGGTATGCTATCTAGAGTAGTTATCTGAAATATAAACTACCAAGTAAGTTATCCTAGATACTGGTGATCTTTGAATGTCAGGAAATGGAGGTCTATAGATTTAACTAAGACCAATAAGAATATCTAAGATAGAATTAAAAAAATATGATTCATACTGGAAGAGATTTAGAAGTGTGGATGAGAGAAAGGAGGTTATCCATGCATTAGGATGAATATGGTCAGAAGACAGGATATGACACAGAGGTAGAAGGCTGTTTCTCTAGAAAGAAACCTTGAAGGAGAGATGATGTCAGAATATAAGACAATGAACTTGTTTCTTTACTATTTTTCTTCTCTTATTTAAGTCTCTTTTATTCTCTATCTCTTTCTTTTCTTTGCTTATTGTTGGACTTAAAGAGAAACATGGTGATATCACACATGTCACAGGACTTTATCTACATAAAAACTCTTAACATTTAGGGTAGGCTAGATATAAGTGTGCACAAACCATGCACTAGAGGTATATAAAGTAGACACACTTGTACTAGGTGAGTTCTTTTGTGCTAAACAATACTAGTTTTCTCTTCTGACTACACCTTTGGTCTTAAGTTGTAACAGCAAAAGGGTGTGGATGTCAGATGCAGTCAGATAGTATGTGACATGAATCCATTCTATGCTACCCAGTTTGTACCATCAAACTTATTGTTATCAGCAAAGATAGGTGGTGCATTACTTCTGGTGGACATTATATGTGGTTATGTAGTTATACTGAGTTGATCATGTGTAGGTACTTCTTGTAAAAGTTATCACAGCTCAGGGCCCAGAATCTAATAGACTGTAAGTACCTACAATACAATCATAAGTATGAAATGAGCATTCTACATTATAAGTAGGGTGCTAGTCCTGTCAACAGTCTTGTGGCTTAGGAGGCTCTCTGGAGAACCCAATACCCACTAAGTGCCATACAAGAGAAGAAGTAGGGTCTTGGCATTGTAATAATTCAATAGGAAGATATGTGTATGAGAATACAAGTAATGAGTAGATAAGATGTGAGACTGGTGTGTCATCAATATAGAGGATTCCAGGTTCATTATTTTTGCTACTGCGGATATCTAGATTAGATGTAAATCGATCCATCATCCATCGTGCCATACACGAGCTCACTCATGACAGAAGCAGCCGCACTATCATTTCTTTTCCGCGGCCGCGGACAGGCGATGCGCCTTAGAATATGTCCACATGATATAACTTTTCTACGAGAAAGAGTAAAGAGGACGTACAATTATTTCGTGGGGTAGAGGGCCAAGTGCCAAAAGATTCGGCAGTATTTTCCTACGAGGCGACTGGTAAGTAAGGATGCAAGGTGTACAGTAGTAGTAACGGTAGATAGTATCTAACTAGCATGACGAACGTCAAGGATATGATTGGTCGCGTTCATCAAGTGGATTTGCTATTGATAGCGAAAGGTAGTTAGGCATCACCTGAGCCTGCTATGTATGATATCAAGGGCATTACTACGTCCTTCGATACTTGTTTCAACTCGTGTCTCTCCCTCCCTCGCCCGGATGGAAGCTCTCACTACAATGGTCAAGACGATCGCTGTCCTTGATGAGTCTGAACTGAAGGATGGACAGTTGTGTGTTTAAATTTCATCAGGTGGCAAGTATGATCTCTAAAGCTGCTTTTACGTGGTGCAGGAAAGAGGTCGATTTTGAGTCCGGAAAGGTTCTCTTGTCTCGCCTGGGAGATAAGATTCACGCAACAAGTGCTTGGTGCACACACTTCGGTGCCCCGTTGTCTCAAGGTATTCTCACCGCAGACGGACGCGTTCTTTGGTATGTACCAGTTTCACCAGAGATTCCAACACCTCTGAACATGTCCGTGTAGCCCCTGGCACGGAGGTACGTTGACGTCTCCAATAATCTCAGGCTCTCTCTTGATTCCTCAGCTTGTTGGAACGTCTGTACGGGAGATATCGGTATGCTGACATTGATGCCCCTTCGCGAATCGCTTCTTACACTTAGAACAGAGGATGTACCAGCACCAGCAGCAATACATTCATTCAAAGCCAATGTTATTGACGGCAAAATTCATGTGACGGCTGACCCTCGGAATACTACCAAACAGAACATGAGGAAGAATTCTCAGATCTTGACAGAAGATACTTCCTTCAAGAAGGGACTGATAATCGTTGGCGGTGGCTCTGGTGCATTCTATGCGGTTGAGAGTTTACGAGAGGTAATGCTTGGGTTAGAATCTTTATAGTAATTCCAGGACTCACTGTTGTTCAACACTGTAAGCATGGTTACAAGGAACCCATTACTATCATTTCCAAAGAGCCGTATGCTCCAATTGATAGGTGCGGTGCATTTCTGGTTGTTGATACCAGCGTACTGAATATTTCAAATAGAACAAAACTCAGCAAAGCCCTCATCACCGATCCTATTGCAATTATGTGGAAGTCACCAGCTGATCTCAAAATAATGCACGGAACCACTCTTCGCCTTGGAGCTGTACGTTCTCTGACCATCGCTTTTCACACTTGTCTTTCAGTTCTCCTAATCGTTTTCATAGGAAGTCACATCTGTGGATTTGAAGAACAAGACTGTTACTATTGACAACGGTGCTGACACGCTTTCGTATGAGAAAATCATTCTCGCTCCTGGTGGGATACCTCGCAAATTGCCAGTTGAAGGTGCCGATCTTGAAAATGTCTTTACATTTCGCGATATTGCAGATGCAGAGAAGGTTGATGCAGGTTGGTGGCATACAGTTGTGCTCATCTCTTTTTGCGACTTGAAACTAAAAGCGGTTTCATTCAGCTGCCAAAGAAGGCAAGCGGGCTGTATTCATCGGCAGCTCTTTCATAAGTATGGAGTTAGTCATGGTACTCCTCAAGAGGAAGCTTGCATCGATTGATGTCATTGGTATGGAAGAGGTCCCATTCGAGGTCGTTCTTGGTAAGGAAGTTGGTGCAGGACTGAAGAAGGTGGGTATACACAGTTATATCGCCGGCTTCTTGAGGCTGATAATCCTATGATGTAGTGGTTTGAAAAGCAAGGCGTCAAGTTCCACATGAAAACCAAGGTGGAAAAGATTGTGGCCAGGGAAGATGACTCCAAACTCGCTTCCGGAGTTATTGTCAATGAAGAACTAATACCAACTGACTTTGTGGTCATGGGGGTGGGTGTTCGCCCGGCGACTGACTTCCTCAAGGGAAGTGGTATCGAAATTGAAAGGGATGGTGGAGTAAGAGTTGATGAATATCTCCGTGTGAGGACCGGACCTGACACACAGGACGTCTATGCTGTTGGTGGGGCGGTTGGACAATTGTTTCGCTCATAGGCTTATTCTTTTCAGGTGATATTGCTATTTACCCTCAGATCCATGGAGCTGAGGTTCGGATTGAGCATTGGAGTGTAAGTATATTTCTGCTCTCTATCGATACTTGTATGGTTTCAGTCTCATGGTTTGGGTTTTGTAGGTTGCCGGAAATCAGGGGCGTGCGGTAGGAAAGAATATTGCTGGCATTTCGCAACCCTTTAACAAGATTCCCATCTTCTGGAGTGCTCGTACGTTGATAACTGCTTAAAATCGGACCTACGTGACTTATGTAGTCTGTAGAGAGCGCGCAGCTTCGTTACTGTGGTATCAGTCACAAGTATGACGAGGTCATTGTAAAGGGCGATCCTAGCGAGTCCAAGGTATGGAACTAATTTCTACTCGAGACAGCGTTAATCTGTGATTGTAGTTTATCGCATACTATGTTCAAGGCGATCGTATCGTTGGCGTCTCCTCGATGCAGAATGATCCTGTTGTTTCGAAGGCTGCTGAGCTTTTGAGGCTTGGCCTCATGCCCTCGCCTACTGAGATCAAAGCTGATGTGGTGAGCCATTTTGTTTCCGGTTTAAGGAACTTGAGCTGATCTACCTCGAGCAGGATCTCCTGAATATCGATATCAGCACTTCCAGTTCTTTGCGGAAGATAGCCTCTTGAGCCTGCTGGATGTGCAAAGCTTGATCGCAGCTGTCATAAGTAAAGATGTATTATTAGTGACCTCATAGGTCTTCGTCGAACGTACATTGAGAGTACCTAGTCCCACCAAAAACTTAAGTCGAGCACTTGATGGTTCGTTGATTGAGTCTACGCAGCAGTGCGACACTCCAAAATGACATCCCAAAATTAAATGGCGGTATTTATATCCAATCAAACAATTGAGTTCACGACAATCAGCAAATTTAAGGTGGATATCTGTCCAGGCCAACGTGGAATTGGCGGCTTAATCTACTCGTACCACCAATGAAGTCTAGCAAGTCTTGATTACAGTATCATCTCAGTTCGGTGGCCTTAAGGCCAGGAGTTTGTCTGTAGCTCATAATCAACGACTGGTAGAAAAGGAAAACACTCTTTCAGCTTGACCGTCTCTTGATAGGGAATATTCCGGGGGTTTGAAAGCTCTTCCTGCATAATTATCCTGCTGTAATTTCTCGCCAGTCTTTCTCATGTCTCAGTGTCAACCATCTCTATCGCTGTAATCCCTGAAGGAAGACCAAAAAAAATAACTCCAAGTGCAAGATGTGTGCGACATCCTCTGTCAAGCTTTTCTGCCTGCCTATCCTTTAACTGTTTGAGCAACTCAGAGCATTCGCAAGCGGATGCTTCCACTACGTCTTCAGAGGTATACTGAAGACCTCTCTGTACCCCACAACAAGACACAACGTCCGTCATGCCAACAGTCGTCAATTGTCATCCAGCTCTAAGCTGCTGCTGCTGCTACTATGTATGTTCCCCCAATCAGTGGTTCCCCGATGTTTCTGCCACACTACAGCATCTATATCTGTGACATGCAATGCTTCAAATTTCACACGGAACCTCTGTTTGTCGCACCTGTCCGATTTCATGCTCGCCATGACCTGTTAATATTCTCTCCCTCAATTCAAATGAAATGGTACCAAAATCTTCCACAAGACTTAACCCATGGAAAGGGAAAACCAAAGAAACACTTACTTCTCTCATCGATCCGGAATTCATTGACCTCGAGCCTACAATCACCTATCGACATGTTCTCTCCGATAATTTGGGTATAAAGGATCCGCTGCGAGTCATTGCACTTTGTGATAGCGATGCATTCTATGCTGCTTGTGAGATGGTTCGATTAAACATTGATAAGGATGTTCCATTGGTAGTGTTACAATGGGACTCCTTAATTGCCGTGAATTATCCCGCGAGGAAGTATGGCATCACGCGGATGATCAAAATGAAGGACGCGTTGAATAAATGCCCACATCTCAAGGTTGTGCATGTTGCGACGTACAAAGAAGGAGACGGTGAACCAGGGTACTGGGAGAACGTAGACACGAAGACACATAAGGTTTCGTTGGATTATTATAGAAGGGAGAGCATCAAGATTGCGACAAAATTCAGGGAGAGCTTGCCTTCTTTGGTTGAAATTGGTCGGTGCTGAGAATATATTTCCGGCAGCATACTACCGACTGACTATCTTGGCTGGATTAGAAAAGGCGTCTATCGACGAAGCGTTCTTTGATTATACAAAGGCAGTTAAGGAAATTCTGCTCCAGAGGTTTCCATACCTTGCGAAAGTTCCCGAAGATGCCTCAGATGGTATAGATACCCCTTTGCCCCCTCCTCCGCAAATCAAGTGGTCCAGTCTTGCAGTGGCCCATCTCATACCATTAACCGAAGTTCCATCCGAAGCAGTAGGCGTGGAGGGAGGTCAGAAGGGGAGGAATGATGAAGGGACTGAGAAAAGAGAGGCCGGTTATGACGACGAAACCCAAGTTGAAGTGGAGAACAATGGTGAAATGAGCAGTACGGCGGAGAATTTAGACGGAGAAACTGCGTCAGAGTCGAAGAGTGTGGATAATTTCCTAACAAATGACCTGGGAAGATATGTAAGTGAGGATGAACAATATACGACCACATGGCATGATGTGGCCTTATCGATTGCCGCTGAGTTGATGGATCAGGCGAGAGGGAAAGTAAGAGAAATTGGATATACAACTTCGGCCGTAAGCTTTCATATACCTTTCAAAGCTAATCCGAAATTCAGATGTATCTATATCATAGGGAATTGCAAGAAATAAATTCCTAGCCAAGGTATATTTTTCATCTCATAACCATGAAGCTAATTAGCTTAAATGCCAGCCTCATAGCTAGCAGCGTCTCACAAGAAGCCGAACAGTCAGGTGAGCACATGTCACTATATTATTCAATGAATTGGGGTTGAATATTTGATCAAATATATAAGAGTATTTTGAGAAATAAAGCCATACCCTCTTATCTGCGGCCTTTGCCATTTCAGAAGGTGGGCCATCCCGCCTAAACACAGCGCTTATATTAATGTCGCCTCACCTTAACCAGATTCGCTTCCTCGGCGGAAAGCTCGGCTCTGCGCTTGCAAAAGAGTATGAAGTCTCAACTGTCGGGGATTTGTTGTAAGCTTCCATTCCTCGTATCAGTCATACTTACCAAGACCGGCTTTTCATAAGAACGATCTCGCTTGGTGAGCATTCAAAAAGTCAGATAGACAATGAGTGATTGATACAGCAAAGAGGAGATGCAACACAAATTCGGAGAGGGTGCCATTTGGATTTATGAGGTTCTTCGGTATGTCATCTTTTCTGTGCTTTCGAATGACTTGACACTCACTCCTAGTCAGGGGTATTGATAGAACTGAGGGTAATTTCATCGAGTTCTTCCCTTGGTTGCCGATGCATTGATTATCTGGCACAGTAAAGGAAAAGTCGGCAGTCAACAAAAGTATGTCGGCAGCAAAAAACTTACCTAAGCCCATCAAGAGCGCATCTGAAGGTCATCATTGGATTCGTGTTCTTGCCGCAGAATTGGCTTTACGCCTCAATGATGCCCGTCAAGCAAATCCTAATTTATGGCCGAAAACAATCGTTCTCCACGCAAGGAAAGGTATTATCGTTCCATCTTGTCGGGAACAGACGCTAATAATCGCGACAGGATATGAGAGTGGGATAGGATACGAGAATGGGCGCTCGAAGCAGGCCCCTTTCCCATTCGTCCGTAAAGCCACAGTCGACATAGTTGCCAACGCAGGTGACAAGTTGTGGAAAGAACTTGTCGGGACGAACACGACAGTGTATGTGGGTCATATATCGCTTGCCTTCACTGGAATCGATGTCGCAGAACAAGGACAGAAGAGCATTGAAGGTTTTCTCAAGCCAGCATCAACGATTTCTCCCAAGAAGCAACCTCGAGACGAGAGTATAGTAGACATGTCGTTTGATTCATGCTCCAAGACGATCATAGGCAGTGACCAAGACGATGCAGTGTCGAACGTACACAAGACTGAGCATCAAACAAATGATCGTGGTTTCTCGTACTCATGTTCCCGTTGTGGAAAGATTCTGAACCTTCCGGATAACCTGGAAAACACCAACCATGATGTCCAACAACAGGCTCTATCAAACATACGACTCGAACACGAAGATTTTCATTATGCGGAGGATCTCATGAAAGAGTCTGAGAGATTGGCTCCACCGGTCACAGTGACGTTGAAGGAAACCAGATTCAAACCTGGTCCACCGAAGAAGCGTCGGAAGGTGTCTCAAGGCCTTGATAAGTACTTTGCAAAGAAGTGATTTTCACAGCTCCCTTCCTTTATTTCTCTTGCTTCTATTGATGTCAAGTGGTTAGCATACGTGGTAATCTTGTGATGGTTGCGATTCGTACTCCTACATCAACATATTAATGTGTAGACCGGGAGGCGCCTAGCTCATGGTCGGCATTTATCACACTGGGAAAAAAACATTTATACATACAGTTGTTGCTTACTGGGCGATGCGTGTTTAATCCTTATATTCAGCCTTCGCTTCTTTGATAGGATTGTTCTTCCTTCTTCCCGGATTCTGTCCCCCATTTTACCCACAGTTAATGATGTTGGTGCTGGGCGATTGATTTTGATTGCTTGTCACACTTTCGTTGAGCGCGATGAAAGGTCTCAATAAAACTTTACGATAGTGAACAGAGAATCTTTCTGATACAACTGGAAAACTATGAACATGCAGCAGGTCCACTCCTCGATAATATGCTAACCGGTATCGCTGGGCTTATGGGACTTCTTTGGGTGATGCGAAAAGGCATTTTGCAGATGGTGAGATTTTCCTTTGACTTGTCATCAATCTCAACGGATATTCTATGTGCACTATGGCAATCATGAAATTGATGAATGATTCAATTATGGACAGCCATCGTCATCCAAGTGGAGAACTCGGTCGGAGTTTCCGCTCAATTTACAGTTCCACACCCTTTGACTCGTTGGTTCCTTTGCCTACCATGATAATCGGTTGTGCCATTCGCTGGTGAGCATCTCCTGAGGCCTGATGGGCACCTGCAGCTTTACCGTGTTCCAGTTGTAGTCCCATTCATTCTTCATGATTCTATGGGCAATATCCATGGACAAGCTGGTCTCTGGTGTGGGTATTTGCGCTATCTTCCCAAAATATTCATTGCTTCACGTCTCTCGACATTCCTCTATTCTGTTATTTCTTGTGCTTCGCAGCAGCACTGGACCTCAATGACCATTGGCAGTGGGATGGAGATTATCACCTCTGCATTGCAAGCACAGACCGACGAGCACCGGTTCTTCGTGTCCTCGTACCAACAACCTCATAGCAAATCTTCATCCTAAGCACCAGACCAGAGAATTTTACAGATGTACTATAAGTGAACTCTGTGAGCACTGAGCGTAACCCATCCCTCGTTCAGCCCACTATGCCACCCGACGATTTCAGGGGGATGCTTGCTGTTACTTTGGAATTAGGAAGCCTCAAGAGGTCGGTTGAAGTTAGATACTTCACTGAAGAGTCTCCCTAGTACTTTCTCCTCCGCTTTTTGTTGTATATTTCCGGGCCCGATCTCGACAGCTAAATCCTTTGATTGTGACCCCCGAATGTATTAATAGATGGACTCAGACCACATAGGATATCACAGGTCATTCACTCGCCGGCTATTGAGCGATAGTTTTGCCTATACCCTATACATGGCCCCAGTCCTCACAGCATCCTGGTGTCTGTCAAAACAGAGTTTAATCAGTCGTACAATATGCCGACATATATAGCCAACGACTACCGACAACGCTGACATAATAATAATGACGTCAAGCACCCAGCTCTTTCTTTCACTAACATCGCGACCAACCTTGATGTCTCTCTTATCTCAATATCTGAACAGATCTGCACAAGTGTTCAAAGAGAGCACAAAGCGTAGTAAGTGCACATCTATGTAATCCAGGGAAGTGCACATTAGGACTAAGGTAACTCAAGTAATACTCATGAAAGGCACAGATGCACCTTCTCGCGCACCACGGGCGTTGTTCACCTTCAATTCGCAAGAAGAAATCCACCAATTTGCAACTGGCTGTGATGCAGATATCGGTGGAACATCAACAGTGCATTTCGAACTAAACCAGAACGAAAATGACAACAAATCAATAGGTCGACAAGTTACGGGTGTGTTTTGGGGTGATATACGGTTAGGTGTGAAAGCAGAATTGGAAGGAAAATTGAGAGGTGGTTATGCTGGTTTTCGAAACAAGGTAACCCCTTCTACTACATCAAGTCACGAGTCAATTTGTGAGAGTATATTAGAGGCGGCCAACGCTTTTTGGAGACTTGACCGAAGACGTTTCACATCACAAGTATCTGAAACTTCGGCTTCGACTTGGAGGTGATCCAGCAACACACAATTCCTACTTCTGCAATCTACAAACAGATGGACCATTTGAAATTGACCTTTGGCAACATAGATTGTTCTTCAAACGACGTGACAGTGGATGGGAAGACATATACGTGGGTACTCCTTGTAGCTTAATCTGCCTATTCACATTTCTCTTTCCCTCAGATTCCTTTTGACAGTTTCGTACGCACAAAATCGGGAGAGCTGTGCGAGGACCAGATAGAAATGTACAAAGAAAGAATCCGCAGTGTGGGGATTTCGTTGCTGGGTGGTATGAGTGGTGTGGCTGGGAGATACGAGCTTGGGATAGACTCAATCGGTATAACCAATGAAGAACATATTGAAGTGATTACACCAGGTGGGAGTCAACTAACATCTGACATATAACCTATTAATTCTAGAAGAAAAACCTGGTGTAGCAACTACACCATAATCTAAAAAACCTTTAGAATGCTACCTTCATGTCAACACAATATAGAAGACATGACATAACATTGATGGATAAGGTAGCATGAAACTGGAGTAAGACAAATGATAGCAGTTTCGTGTTTATCATAACTAGTATACACACTAAGTCTCTGGAAAATCCGACTGATTGACTCTCCTTGATAGTATTCAATAATGGATATGTAATCCAAATTAAGCATAAGTATTCATGGAAGATGAATGTGAGGGTTCACAATAGAAATAAACTGCATAGGATAGGCGCGATGCAGCACGAGCATCCTACGAGCATCCTACAGGGCAACACAGCCACCACAGCATCCAACACTTCCATCATCATGATGGTCCTTTCCTCCATAGCCTCCAGGGACACCTCCACCCCCATGAAGGGGTCGCCCTGTTTGTTGATCCTAGAAAAATTCAAACCTTCAGTTTGGTAAATCCACCAACACAAGTACATGCAGACCTTATTGTATTTTCGGATTTCACGGACGAGGTTGGTAAAAGCTTCATCCACATTAATCCGTTGCTTAGCGGAAGTTTCAATGAACTTGCAACCGAAGTGTCTGGCGAGATCACGACCCTCTAAAAGAAAAGAGCCCCAATGAGAACCATCCTATGTATTGAAGATTGATAGTTTTGACATACCATTCATCCCAACTTGACGTTCGTATTCTAAGTCACATTTATTTGCGACGACGATCACAGGAAATGTGTCTTGGTCCTTGACTCGGAGGATCTGTTGATGGAAAGTACTGATTTCTTCGAACGAGTTACGCGAGGTGATACTGTAGACAAGGAGGAAACCCTCCCCTGTGCGCATGTATTGTTCCCGCATGGCGCTAAAAAGTATATAAGGTCAGTCATAGCCAAGGTACCCTAGATCAATCATGATGGGAAAGAGAGATGGTAACCTAGCCTCATGAAACACAATGATACACGAGGCAACGTCAAACAAAAAGATTATGGTGAGAAAAGGGAAAACATTGCATACCCATACTCTTCCTGCCCAGCAGTATCAAGAACGTCGAGAAGAGCAACCTCGTCATCAATAACACATTGTTTTCGATATGAGTCTTCATTTGGAAAACAACGTAGTGTTAGCGAGTTCTGCGAATTGGATTAAACACAAGTGCAGGTACCTTCAATAGTTGGGTCATACTCGTCAACAAAATGGCTTTGTATGAACTGGATGGTCAATGCAGACTTTCCAACGCCTGATCTATATGGTTAGAGCCAAGGCTAACCCACTATAAATGCATACGGGCTCACCACCACCGCCAACGACAACAAGCTTGTATTCCCGCAGGAACGCAGCCTGTGCAGCCTGGAGGGCATTAGACTTTCGAACACAAAGCAGCAAAAAGTGGCGGGAGCGAGGACCACAGAGTGTATGAGGAATGGATAGTGCATGCAAGGATAGATAGACGCAGGACTCACTCTGGAAGCAGCATTTGTAGTCATGAGGATAATATACTACGTGCAAGGAAGGGAAGGGAATGGGAGGACAGCAAGAAATAAGAAATATAAAGTGTCTATTAAGCGAACAAAACCAAATATAACCAAATATGATGCCATCAGGTCGCTCTAGTTGATGAGTTGATGATCTAAAATAATTCTCTACAAGTATTCTGCTTTGGAAGGGTAATCTCTCCTCGAACGCTCAGGTACAATATGCGGCTGTAAGACCGAAACACATACTGTTGGCATATTAGGAATCAATGAGGACCAAGACACTCAGCCAAGCGCTGACGAGGAGTTGCCGCAATTATTGAGTAACTGTTACGTATGGGCCATTTTATCAGCACAAAGCGAAGTGTTGCCTTGAGAACGCCACCCACTCATACTGAGAGTAGATGCAATAGTTCCGCGGACATACAACGAAACATATCAAATAAATAATCAACTAGCCATATCCCAGTGTAATCATTACGTCCACGGCGTGATTAAGTACAACTAATCAAACAATATATTTTTGAAATCCACAGGCAGGCATCATCATCACTGCCATCACTGCCATTTACTTCCGTCCTTTCCTCTTCTTGCCCTCGATAGTGCCAACTTGAGCATCGTTGAATTCATCAGCGCTAGTTCCAGAAGTAGCACTGGCCTGCTTGATCTTTTTGCCCTTGCGAAGATGGTGCTCGGGGATCCATTCCTCCTGGTATCCACCAGCACCCGTAGCGGTGACAGTACCGATGGGAGCGCTGACTGTGGAAGAGGGTTTTTTGGAACGTTTTTTTGGCTGAGGAACAAAAGTGGTAAAGGTAAAGTATGAAAGACCGCCCAAGAGACCAGCAAGAACTAAATAAGTAGACCACCTTGACCGATACAGTCAACATGGCTGCGATAGTGCTGCCAGAAACGTGCCACTCACATCTTCCAGTCTAACCAGGATATCTCAGGCTCTACGATGGCAACAATTGAATCGAACGCGTTGACACGATACTTTTGGTCCTGATGACGAGTTCACTAATCAGTAAGAATTATTGTGTCCGATATCCACATACGAACCTCGAATGAGTGCTCTAACCATAACTCCATGCGTGCGTCACCAGCCTGATCGGATATGTTCAACAAAACCAGTCAACCAGTCGGAGAGATAAGCAGTACCTTGAACCTATATGTGAGGTCAATAATGATTGACGAGTCCAGATATCTCAGATTTGACGTACTCGCTGTAGAACATATATGGAAGGTTGAGCTTCACGCCCTCAAGAAGAGGGAGACCATAGTCCAATGTCGTAAGCTATCAAGTTGTGTGTTTGAAACGCCGAGACGGTGAATAACATATTCCGATCATGTCTAATATTGAACTCGGCGTACATTCTTGATCAATGTATCAGTTTCTGGGTTATGAAGAGAGCCACCCAGACCCCGTAGCGTCACGTTCTTGTCGGATTTGTTTTCTACGGTGATCGTCAGAGAGTTCTTCTCTCCATTCACAATGTCTGGACCGAGAAGTCAGGACATGGAGAAAAGGAAACTGTCAGAGAATCGGTACGACGCACGATTGAAAGGATTGGTCTCCGGAAAGGAAGCCGTTGCTACAATCTCGGGCTCGGGGACCTCATCCACCACATCAGCTGGACAAAAACATTAGTTTCGGAGTAGACACGTGGGATTGCGCGTACCTGCAACAACTGAGGAAACAAGAGCAGCTACCAAGAAAGATAGAATATGGTTTAGACGCATGGAAGTAAAAAGCAAGATCACTGCCACGTTCACATTGTCAATTTCCATGCACATGACCAGGCTCACATGACATTAAAGAACAGTACTGTACACATATCCTTATCCTTCACTCCAGCATCCGCATTCCTGACACTACCCTCACGCTGGTCCTTTCTTGCGTAGTAAATCTCGCGCTATCTCCTCTGGATCCTGGCTATTGTCCGGTAGCCAGAACGCCTACAGTAGTAACGACACGTTGGTTTTCAAAACGCAAAGCTAATCAGTCGACGCACCAACTCAGCACCAGCAGTGACCATCATATTGAATCTTGGATTGAATCGAACACATCTTGAAGGGCCAGGATGTCCGTCCAATGCGACCATAGGCTGTAATTTAAGCGGATGTGCGTTCAGATCCACAGGTCCTGTCCGCTGGGGTAGTTTCTGCACGTCCCAGATCAGGATTCTCCCGTCCAAGCTGCCGCCAATCACGTATTTACTGTCAGGTGTCCACCCAACCTCCTCACCACTACTTCCTTTCGATGGCTCAATACTTGGCGGCGATGTCATACTTCTGCGTTCCAGACCGACGTGGCCCTCCAACTTGACCAACAGATGCCCCTCAAACGCGTCCACGATGTAATGCGCATCTCCTGAGCATCCGACGAGAAGATACTTGCCATCTGAGGAAAAAGCAAGCGATGTGATGAAGATGGGACGTGGAGGGTAACTTATGAGTGCAAGTGTGGGGTCTTCGAGTGTGATCGTAAGGAAGGGTGCTTTGTCGAAATTGGCTTGATCATAAAGAAGAATACGGGAATAATAGTTCACAGCCACTGCAAAGACTAGACCGGACGCGTCGTATGCAACAATGGGCGGAGCAGGGAGTGTTAGAAGACCTCGGCATAGTTGAGAACGCAAGTCCCACAATCTGACGGTCTTGTCCATCGATCCTGACATGAAACCATCGTCAATAGGTGAGATATCCAGTGAGATCACTTGGCCCTTGTGGCCTCTGAAGTAGCATATGTATTTGTTGTCATGTAGCGAGTGGTAGCGAATGGAGTCATCCTCTTTGGTGGAAGTGTGAATGATAGTGGTATTCTTGTGGGTAAATCGAGGGAGGTCTACGCCATATTTTCTCGAGTAGAGCGTTTTTATGGGCCTAACGAAATCAGTAAGAACAGCAATCAATAAGAACAGCCCTTGCACATGGTGCTCAAGAACTTGCTTGCCAGTTTTGCAATTCCACACACGGAAGGTCTCGTCCTCTGCAGCTGTGACAACTGTATCACCTCTGTCGTCGAATGTTATCCCTGTAATATGCCTTGGTACATTGTTTGAGCGCTGTGCCACTGGCATGGTGGGTGGAGTTGGGTTGTCTATGGCATTCTTGAAGATCTTGGCCGGTTTATACTTGGACTACCGAAAAACGAGTCAATTCAGTGGCATGTGGCTCTGGTTAACTCGTACCATGAGTTGACTGCTGAGGGCAACGGATGTTTGGATAGACTGCCCATTAGAATTGGAATTTGGAGGCATGAGGAAGGTGATCGGAGTTTGAACCACTTGTAACTAACTTCTTTGACTTGCAAGTCATACAACTCATGAGCGACGCTGACGAGACTGCAAAGCTATGGAAGGTCAACAGGACTATCCACGAGCTCGTCCGAGATAGAGTGTGTTCTTCTCTGAGATTTTCATCCGCTCAACCTACATCTATCTCAGGGTTTCCTGGTGTCAGACGAGGAAATTCATATGGATCTACAACGCTTTCGCGATCTCTTCGCCAACAACAGCGGAACGGTGGAGTGAGCTATGATTCTATATTCCTTTGGGACCCACCTGATCACATTCTGGCACGGAAGTCGCAACCAGCTGGGCTTCTACACCACTTTACGAACCAACCCAGCCGATCAGATCTTCGTCTACTTTACAGAGGAGAAGAGTGTGGGTGTTAAAACGATGCGAAAGTGAACTTATACCTCTTTGAGTCTGAAACATGGTACTCATGGAAGCTAGACTCCTTGGTATTCTCGAGGGCAAGTCAATCCAGCGAGGCATCATAGTTTTCCCTGGAAATATGACACCTTCAGCCCGCAAAGTGAGAAGATGACTGGCTTCGTGATCCACCTCAAAAACGCGAATCACGGTATTCTTAACAGGTTATAGTTGCAATGTCTGCACAGTATCGACTAGAGGAGTTTTCAGAGGCTGATCTTTTGGTCAACATCGTTCACCATACCCTGGTACCTCGGCATGAAGTCCTTACATCAGACGAAAAGAAGACTCTACTCGAAAAATAGTGAGCATTCACCCATCGTCACCGTCACTGCATCTTGACATGGCTGCGCTTCAGCCGCCTAAAAGAGACTCAGCTGCCACGCATTCAATTGGCGGATCCAGTGGCGCGGTATTATGGTTTGCGACGAGGTCAAGTAGTCAAGATTACAAGGCCAAGTGAAACGAGTGGTCGATATGCCAGTTATCGCATATGCTTCTGATCATCTTATTTTCTCGTTGCTTTCTACTACCGTAAACGTTTTTGTTTCTGTGTCATTTTCCCTCTCGCTCATCTATCCTAGCCTTCACAAAATTGCTTGTGTAATTAATCTAAACATGATTAGACCAACCGCCATTCCTCGGAAACCACACTTTGCATTTAAGCTCAAGCTCGCAAGCTTCAAGCTTGCCTCCAGTGTTGAAGAAATAAGAATTATGCCGAGGCATCCATGGCTAAGGGACCTTGGTCTCGTTATCTCCAAACTGGATCTTCAAACAACTCTCTCTCTCTCAAGTTTGGTTAGTTCTTATTCATGGGAACTGCTCTGGAGTCCGGGCTTGGATCGCTCAGCCCCTGGCTCACGCACCTCATGAGAACCGGAAGAATCCACACCATTTCATCAAACCTCGCGATCAAGGTCTCCTGCATCGACCATTATATCTAAAGGGGTGCGAGCGACTTACCCACTAAGATCTACTTTGCCCCCTGAGGTGTATTCAATGGTGATAGGCACATCGCCTTGTGCAGCACCGTTCCATTCACTTCCGGTTCATCTAATTATCCCACTAGGATTGTGAGGGGCATGACTATTTAGAATTCAGGACTCAATGACGGCAACATAAAGTCTATCAAGAATGACCTCTCGTAAACAATTTTGTTCTCTCGCTCTCAACGTTAGATCATTCTTCGATCACCGGCAAGCCTCGTTCTGTCTCTCCAACTAATCCCCGAAAGTTTATCCTTGCATCACCTGCTCGTGGAATGCCAATCCAATGTCACTCTGGTTTCCTCGAGTTTCGTGTAGATAACACCGCCGGTTTATAGATAGAGTGGGAGTCACGAAAAGTCTTTCTGTTCTAGAATTTTTTGAACGATTTAACCAGTCCAGACTCAAATTCGGCGAGAACCATTGGTTATCTTGAGTTTTAGATACCCATTGATAGATTTGTACCTGAAGAATAGGGCCCTATTTCTAAATTTGTTATCTCAAGTAAAAGACATAACGTTTATTTCTCAAGGATTGTAATTTGGGACTGGGTGCATACCTTGGGATTAACACTGTGAAGAGAACCGGCGCTTTGTAATTGGATTTTCAGCACCAAACTACGGAAATTTTTCATAGCATATATTACTGACTAGGTTGCTTGACGTTAGTTGGTTCTCCGCGGCATTACACAGCTGCAGACTCATTGCCTCGTGCGGTCAAATCAGCGCTGACTTGCCTCCACAACGGTCGGCGACTGTGTCTTGTCTGGCTATCAAACTTAAGGCTATCCTTTTTTAAATTTATAACATGAACTGTTTTGTCAATGTCGTTCCTTGTACACCGGATCCTGAACACAAGCCTCATTCGAGACTTCTTGTGACAGCATTTTGAAGACTTAAGGTATTCTTGTCCTCGTACTATCAAGACCGCTAGAAAAAAATATATCTCAAAGAACCCTGTTGAACACCGGAGAAGCGATCATTGATCATTAAATTGGTGATCGTCCTTTCACGATGCAAAAGACCGCCTTCCGCAACCCAACAGGCTGCCAGTAAAGATTTATGATACCCGACATAGATCGCATCCAATCCAAGAATGCTCAAACCCGACGCCATGGGTGTGTATGGAATTTCAAAGAAGGTACCGAATATACCGACCGACGAGAACTACTAAATGTACGTTTGTTTTGATTTAAAGGTTTCTTCTCAAATACAACTGAAGCCAAGAATGGGATGATTCAATGTCACCGAATTTCGCTACGGGTTCTCACATGTCTAACGAGAATGGAACTAATGAAGCAGTGTGGGAGTAAAGGATCTTTGGTTATAGCCTTTGGCTCAAGCGTTTTGACAGATGCAGATGGCTGCGGGTGGGTTAATGCCCAGCAAGACCGTGGAGTCGTTCAGAAAGTTCTGCCAGATTCAGTCGTATATCGAATAAACTATGACACCGTACTGGCTGCGCATATTATTTCACCAGCGGAAGTCATGGGAAGCTAGTACGTATTGTTCGGTGCTAGCTGTGATGTTCCTTATGGTTAATTCCGATAGCCCCTATGGCGCCGACATGTATATGAGGCCTTGAGGCTTTGTGAATAGTACAAAAAGAAATAGCGCTTTCACCGTTCACGCCTGATAGAAATATCGGTCCGAAATAGGTCTCCCAAGTTATTTAGGTAACACAATGATGGGATAATGATGGCCTGCCGACTACCCCGGGATGAATGGGTTGCATATCCCCGCCAACATCAAATATTTGCTTCGCTGCTGACAATCATGTTCCAAACTAGTAAGTCCAGCTTTTTTGACCTCACCATGGGGGAGTGTGTACAGTATAGGATGATTAGATTTAGATTTCGATTAACCTTCCTAATCTCGACCAACTAAATGAGTGGAGCCACTCCTGGAGATCCACCAGAGGACCAATATTCCTTGCAGCAGCTCTATTCCTTAAAGTGACTCCGACAGAATTGAATCTCAGCGGTCCGGAAGCTCGGGGGTTTCACAGTACTAACAGCAATGCCGAAAATCAACGCCTGGAATTTATCCGGACACTAAACTGTCGTCATTGCATGAGTGCCGTTTTTGGCGCATTCATACCAAGTCTTTCTTGATTCCCACCGTGACCCGCTGCTTGGTTCCCCTCTTCACTGCCGGGTGACTCGCCTTTGAGATCCATCTCAGATTTTCCCTGAGTATTGATACGAGACTACCATTTTCAAGACCCAGAAATGGTTTGGGGTAATCCGTTAATTTCGAACAGCACATCTCTAGATCTGGCCTTTCCACACTCATTCTATGCGCATCGAATCTGAGGACTGCTTCCAATAATATCGGCATGGCTGCTGGGATGACTATTCGAGCGGTCTGGGGTAGGTATAAAGACTTCGGTCGTCTCCTTGCTACTTCAGCATCCTCCGCAGCTAGCTTTTCCTTTAACATCTCTCCCTCAGCATGTCTCACCTCCAACAATTTCGTATTCCTGATCTTCTTGCCGATGTTCCTCTCAGAGACTCTACCAACCCTCATTACAGAGCGGCAGCTACAGAGTCTCGTGCTTGGATTAATTCGTTCCATATTTTCAATAACCGAAAACGCGTAGATTTTATCCAGGGTCTTAATGAGCTTTTGTGCTCTCACGTATATTGCTTTGCCGGATACGAGCAGTTCAGAACAACGTGCGACTTTGTAAGTCCAGGAACTGACCGTAATTGTATGTGTAGTTTTAATTTTGATCACCTAATAGGTCAATGTGTTGTTCGTGGTAGACGAGATCAGTGACGACCAAAATGGCAAGGATGCAAGTGATACTTGTCTCAGCTTCGTTGAGACCATGAGGAACCCCAACTCTGATGATGATTCCGTCGTTGCCAAGATCACAAGAGAGTGAGTTCGCTGATGTATTCATAGTTTGAATGGCATTAACGAGATATATAGCTTTCGTGCACGTTTTGTTCGATTGGCTGGGCCTAATAATCTCCACCGCTTCGTAAAGCTGTGTGGTGAATATACGCGCTGTGTGACCAGAGAAGCAGAACTTAGAGAGGCAGGGGAGGTCCTTTCGATGCAGGAGTACGTCCCACTTCGCCGGAACAACAGTGCCGTCCTCTTGTGCCTTGCTCTCAATGAGTACATCCTCGGAATCGATCTTCCTGAGGATATCTATGAGAACCCCGTCTTTATGAAGGCATATTGGGCAGTATGCGACCACGTCTGTTGGGCAAATGTGAGTCCACAACCATTAACTCGACTAAACACCATGTTGACATAACCCCTCAGGATGTATATTCCTACAATGTCGAACAGTCAAAAGGCCATACTGGTAATAATGTTGTCACCGTTCTAATGAAAGACCGTCAAATTGGTCTTCAGGAGGCTTGTGATTACGTTGGTACCTACTGCCGGGAACTTATGGGATGTTATCTATCCGCACGAGATGAACTGCGTGCGACTGTCAGTGGTGATGCTTCACTGTTCATTGAAGCGGCAGGTAGTTGGATCATTGGCAATCTAGAGTACGTTAACACACCTTTCAAGCTTAGGGGGTATGGACTTACAGTATTCTTCTCTTAGGTGGAGCTTCGAGTCTCCTCGCTACTTCGGCCATGAACACGACGAAGTCAAGCGAACTTTGACTCTGACCCTAAGACCCAGCGAGGTGCCCGAGGAAGTGGAATCGGACTCGGACTACGAATGAGTCGATGCATTCCTTTCTTTTCTGGGTCTTCAAGGACAAGTATTAGCATGATGTAGCATAGTGAATGGTTTCTCACCTCATGCCCTATCCGGTTTGTCAGTTTGGTGCAGCACATTAAGATTATGTAGTGATACTATTTAAACTACGGTTTATTATTATGCTTGGGAACACGTGTTACACGTACTGTTCGTTTTCTATACAGGTTTATAAAAGACGATAATTTCCCGTTGTGAAATGACATTCTGTTTTGATTTATTACTCATTCGTCCAGAAGAAGTCAGTGCATTGCGATAAGGGAAATTTCGAACTGAAGCCTTCAAATACAATCACTAATGTTGGTGAATGACCAAAGCATTCCACACATGCTTAACTCCGTCTGTGGAGCTCAGATGCTAACCGACCCGCAGGATAGCATAGAGCTGTCCCATTTTTTTCTGCTTGGAACACGAGAAGGTGTGAATCACGGAGATGATGAGGCCTCATGCTGCTCCTCATGAGTAGCAGGTTCGTAAAATCAACAAGCAGCTAGATATAGACCACTGAATACACAAGACATATCGACCAGGAGAATGCTTCAGGCATATAGCTTTGCCAATTGCGCCAAGGATTCGTATGCAGATTTCCACAACGTCGGTAAAGTGGGTCATATCGAATACCTTCAACAGTACGTTCCATCAGTAATCAACAACCTAAGTCCTCAGCATATGACTGATGACTGTGCCTGAGAATTCCGCCGAGAGGAGAACTCAGCTACTAGATGACAGGATCTCCTTGTCATCGGGCGTTGACAGTCAGATCCGCGATGGGTTCAAGGGCGATCCAGTTCCGCGAGAGGTGAGATCATCATGTCTGAGTTTCGATCCGTGATCCAACCGCCAACTTTCTAGTAGAATCTGAATTTCCAACTGTGTGTGTGAGCGAGCTTGCCACCCGCAGATGTCGAGATACGAGAAGCATCACCGGGTCACGGATCAGACTCATTCAGACACCACTCGGCGTCGCGGCCAACCGTAAATTGTATAAAGGGTACCCTAATTAGAAAGTGCTCGAAGGTTTAGGGGTTTGAAAATGGGATTAGATGGCCCATGCCTTCAAGAGTTGAAGATCAGTCATCTACTTTTTAAAAAAGTAAAAGTACAGACTTACTCCCATGGCTATGGATGAGCACAAGCTCGTGACACTAGGAATACTATTAAAACATCCAAATCGCCTTCGGAAAAGGGCAGTTAAAAGAGCCTCAGAGTATAAGCATTTGACTCATGATGGAGAAAGTGCTGGAATTCGAGCCTGGGCGATCTTACAGAGGTCAAACTACGCTCAATTCTTTCTGTTGAAAGAATGTAATTGCATTGATCTGCGCCCAGAAAGCCTAGGAAAGTTACGTCATGTTGCCAGCCTCACCCTCTTATTCTCAGAGCCACAATCAGTAATACAAGCAAAACTGAAATATTGACATTATGTGTATAGATTTGGAACTTATGACAGCAGGGGATACAGGAAAATCTCCTGGACCTGAGATGTCGGTCCCATCTTATAAACGTGTCAAAGACTTACATCATTGCCTGAGAAAATTTTGCATACAAGATGCAGGAGTGTAAATGATTATCACCGTACGGCGAGTCAACATTTGTTCTACAGCAGGGAGAAATAACCTTGGCTTGACTGAGGATTTTTACACATACAACCACCGCCCTTGACCGTTAGCCCACTCTGATAGTCCATCAGTCGGAATAGTCTCAAAGGGTGCTCGAAGTGTCTCTGCCCCCCTTGGGGTACTAACATTCAAATGTTCTGGCATGGGTGTCTCAGGTGGAGTGACCTGCCCAAAAGTTGGGACATGCTCGCACGCCCTTGAGCTGGATGGAGTGGCGTCTTGATTGCGATGTTCGGGATATGGTGACAGAATACCTAGTCCACTACCTCCCACGGACGTGACATAAGGCTCGAAGTTCTCGCGGATCAAATCATCCACAAGATCCTGTAAGTTTGCCGATTCGAAATCTAAGGACTGAGGTGTCAGCAAAAGCTAATTCGTGAAGAAATGAACAATGGATACGCACCATCCGGTAGAAGGGTAACAGCGCAACCACCACCTCCGGCACCAGTAAGTTTAGTGCTCAGACCATAAGGTTCAGCCGTCCTGGAGCGGATAGCCTCCAGTAACGGATGTGACACACCGAGGGTCACGAGATGGCCGTGATTTTCGTTGATAAGTGCCTGGAATGCACCATTGTGCCGAGGAGTCAGCAACTTCGTTATAGTGTGCAGTGGTAGGAGGACATACTGATAATGTCCGAAGCAGTGACTCGCGAGGCATTTCTGGATCAGTTAATGCTCTCCTTGCTTCATCACTGATGCCTTGGATGGCGTTAAAGATGCCATTTACGAGTTCAGGTTCCTGGAAAGAATGTAATGCAACAAGCGTTATTACTCCAATTCAACGGGAGGCATGAATAGCGGTGAGAAGGTGACCCACTTTGGCTTTCTTCTGACCGATACCCGCGATTAGCTTCTGGGAGTCTCGGGGGACTTTCGAGTTTGTGAGTAAGAACTTGAATGATTTGAATCTGTGTCAAGACCATCATGTCAAGTTCTCGCGCTCGTAAACAATCAGGCACTGACCCCTGGATTACCTCCATCCCACTCTTTGTCGTAAACCCAGGCCGAGTGTACGCTAACGCACTACCAAATACAGCAACACTATTATCAACGCCACTTGGGTTTCCGTGCAATATCTTTTCCGCCATAAACGCCCAACGATTTACGTCTTGTGCAAGTGCCAGTGGAAGTCGGTGAGAAACGCCAGCAAAGGGATCTGACGGTGCTGGAATGCTGATATGTCTGAGGAGGAGAAGGACTGTAGTAGCCGCACAAACAGAGAACGACGCAGAGGAGCCCAGACCCGCGCCCACGGGAAGGGTTGCGCGTGCACTGAAGTTGAACGCAGGACTATTTTTCGGTCGGCCAGTCCATATACGGAAGAAGAAGCGGAAGAATGTAGTCAAGGAAAGAGGAGAGCGTCCATCATCTTAGCCCCGCGGTGACAAGGAGATACAAGTACTAGATGGACTCACCGCTCCTCGCTTTTACTGAGGCTCATGTACAGGTAGAGGAATGCCAAACTGGCAGAACGGGCATTTCTCTGTAGATCAGAGATTTGATTCAAAGGACCCTGAAGCAAGGCAGCTGTAAGTCGTTGATCAAGATCCGTTGGATGCTCGCCAGCAACGAACGGAGTAACAGAATTCCAGGGTAGGTCACCAATGTCCCATTCATAGTAAAAGTTACCTATGTCGAGAAAGTGGACTGAAAGGCGGTGGTCTTGACGAGGGGTCGTAAGCCCATAGCACCGGAGATCGACTGAGGCTGCGATAGCAGTCTGGAATAAACAGGATTAGTCCCAATGAAATTGCTTGGCGAGAATGTCGGAGCAGGGCTGCCGGAGCTGAGCTTTTGAATCTATGGCGTAGGGTCGGAATGAGGGTAAACAAAAACAGACACTCACGGCACCATGGACGACGGCGTGCTCGCCGAACAGAATAACTTTTCCAGGGGAACTAATGAGCCACTCCTTTGTGTTGTACACAATACCATCTTCAGTTGTGAGTTGGTGAACTGCTTGGGCAATAGGATTTGTTCCTTCGGGTTCGGTGACTCGTACATATCTATTCTGAACTTCATTGAATTCGATCGCTCCGGCAGCAAGCAATGCACGTTCCAAATCTTCTAAGAGATCATGGGGATCTTCTATACCAACGCACAACCGGACGAGGTCCTCCGGAAGCCCACGAGCAGCCCGTGTAGCCGCATCAATCGAGGCGTGCCTGATGATTATTAACATTCCATCATCAATGAGCAAGGTTCTATGAACCTGAGTGCAGGAGCTACTCACGACATGACGCAAGGCATACTGATCAGGCTATTAACGCAGCCAAAGCTGACACTGATTCCCCAAAGGCGTGTACCGGCGACAATCTTTTCACTCAACGATTTGCTCCCAGTTTCAAAGCTTAGTACTGCACCATTTCCATCTGCGATTCGTGCATGGATTTCTTTCCCAGGGTGTCCATGAAGACCAGGATAATTAACACGAAATCCGAGGGAGTGAAGATATTTGGCAACGAGATATGAGGTTGTTTGTTGACGATCCATGCGGAGTGCAAGCGTCTTGATGCCACGGAGGAGTAAGAAGGAGTCGATAGGCGAGAGTCCATTCCCAACTGCATTGATTGTGAATGCAATTTGCTAGTTTTGACAATATCAGCGGGCGTTCACGTTCTGACGTGACACAGTCACCTTCGCAATATCATCTCTGTTGCAAGTTACAACACCAGCCATGAGGTCATGATGTCCGCTCAAATATTTCGTAGCACTATCATACACAATATCCGCCCCGTGTTCCAGCGGCCTTTGTAGGTATGGACTCATCATAGTATTGTCCACGACGACAATTGCATTGGGCGCCCGTTCCTTGACGTCTTTACTTATGGTAGCGAGGTCGACAATTTTAAGCAGAGGATTCGTTGGACTCTCCAGGAGGACCAAGGCGGTTTTTGTCGGATGTACAAGAGGGTGAAGTGATACAGGATCGGTAGTATCGACATGATGGACTGTCACGCCAACATGGGTTTTGATATATGCTAGCAAGCGATTGGTGCCGCCATACAGGTCATCACCAGCAATTACTTCATCTCCAGGCTTGAGCAACCGCAAAATAACATCAAGAGCAGCCATTCCAGAAGATACAGCAAATGCATGAGTAGCAGAAGAGATTTTGGCGATATGATGCTCTAGGTAAATGACACATCAAAATATTTCAGTTGTCCACATCTAACCATATCATATCAGCTTCGACTAGCTATGCTCACCAAGATGGCTTCTTGTAGGATTTCCGCTTCTGGTATAGTCGTATTCTCCTGATACGCCTTTGAAGGTGGAAGTTTGGTATATTGGTACAGAAGAGCTTCCATACTGATCTTTCATGCTTGGGTTTTCGACGGTAGCACATAGGGTGGAAAAACGATAAGGTTTTCGGGGATGGAGAGGTGAATCTGGCTCTGGAGTTGGTAGGTCGCAGCGGGCTATCGAGAGCTTCTGTGGCTGGAAGTTTGCCGCCATCTTGTACAGTGGAATTTGAAGTAAGTGGAAAGCGTAGGTTGATGTTATTTGTCAAGAGAATGAGGTATAACCAAATATGGTAGAGAGTGATCACGATGGCGTGCTCGTCCCATCTAATGGGATGCCTCCAAGCAGACGACAGCGTAAGACTTCAATGCTACTTTATTAACAGTGTTCTTGGTAAACTTCTCTGCAGTTTCTCGTCAGGTAAATGCAGCAAAACAAAGTTTGACGTCAGAGGTCATAGCAAAACGGACCAAGCGACACTTAGATGAATTGGAGGTAATAACATTGTCCACCTTGTTGATCCTGGTGTATAATGACACGATGTTTGAGAGGTCCAATTATTCCGAACTAAATGTAGTATCCGTTTCCGAAGATAAAGGGGGTGAAGGGGGAGCTAAACATGGGCGGGCCAGGCAGACTATTTCCGACAAACGGACGAACCTCATAATGCCTGGTGATTCACTCGCTGCACGCAGAAAAAAGTCGACTATGAATGTTCGCACCGCTCTTCTGTACAAAAAGAATTTTAACACTCTCATTGATGAATCCGTAAGTGAGATATATTCCGACAACTTACCTACTCCTACTTGATCTCCAGGGTATTGCTTCCCTTCCTGCCGAAACTCCGAGTTACTTGACTGCAGCAGCTCCTCCGTCAGTCTATCCGCCGCGCATGCTATGCTCTGTCTGTAGCTACTGGGGTAGTTACAGATGCAAGCGGTGTGCTATGCCTTATTGTGACCTAAACTGCGAAAAGGTTCATGTAGAAACGCGCTGTGAGAGGCGCATTGTGTAGTGACTTTTCTATGAATCCACGCAAATATTCGAATTGGCAGCTAGTTCTATCTTTGCAAGTCCAGGGTTCCCTCTCACTGACTTCAGTACATGGTTGTCATGATCCTTATCACGTGATTATTCCTATCCAATGTTCTGCACCCGAGTTGTTCTCTGTGGTCTACTCATATTCATGACTACTATGGACTGTAGCTACTGTCATTCAACCTGAATTAATTCCCAGGTCACTACACAGTCAAAACAGTTGTCCGTGTATAAGCGCTCCCGAACAACACCACATGTTAGTCCCAGTAACATTGACATCGGGCTTTGTCTGAATGGAAGAAGTAAATTAAACGTCGGCGGTGAGAGTAATGATCAGGGGAAATACAAATACCCGAATCAAGACCGCGGAATCGAACTCTGTATCACATTATATCATAATAGAGAGTTTTAATACTTGTCACGTGTAACGACATTAAAAGGGCATAGTATATTGACGGTACATTATTGACATAGTGCCCATATCATTATCGTGATCATGATAAATATTAGATGGATTTTTTTATAACTAATT
>Ga0157357_1000150_pt1 | contig 28262 bp, 40 predicted proteins | sample AttcapACBM1_FD_111485 | JGI IMG/M metagenome (GOLD analysis project Ga0157357, IMG submission 111485) | Fungus gardens microbial communities from leaf cutter ant in Botucatu, State of Sao Paulo, Brazil - Atta capiguara ACBM1 | ecosystem: Host-associated > Fungi > Mycelium > Unclassified ... | reverse complement strand
TTGCTCATAGTTCGTGTACAAGGAGGGAGGGATCCTACTGTCTGATAATGACAAATAGACTTATGTTACGTAATAGAATTACAGTATGATTACTACAGACACTATTCATAGGTGACGCCACCACCTGGCTCGTTCATTACAGTGATCAAGCACCCCATCTACACTGAGGGGATGTTGACGTGTATTCACCTCCAATATGATGATGAACAATCATGAAAGGACATCGCACTTTGATGTGAAGCATTGTCGAGATATGACAGTGGCGATGCTGCCATATGTTCATCTTATTGTTCTAGCGAAATGATCGAGTACGATCGGTAGAAAATTTCTGGTAAATTTCTGGTAAATATTCGTACATAGAAGAGTTGTATATGTTGTAAAATTTCTCCTGCTGGAGTTCATCTCCAGGTATGTACTGTGGATTTGTCCCCTCAATACACGTCTTACCGTCGTGAACTCAAGAGTCTCGCGCGAACTTAATATTGCTCGTTAAGCATTGTTTCAGTGGAAAAGGCGCACCATACAACCAAAAGCTACTTGTTACACTTGGCGTAGATATCGAGGAAGGTGGTACAACAAAGATTCCAGAGGAGAATGATCATAACCCTCCTCGATGAGCCTTGTGAAGGGTAAATTATTGTCTTCGGTCACGATGTTATCCTTCTGGAGTAGTTCAACCTTATGGTGAAAGAAATCATTATCGATAATATCATTATCGTGTATCTTCTCACCTGGGCTCGAGTTACGGTGAACAGGTTGAGTGGAAGCCGCTCTAGTATTGCTCCTTGAACATAACCAAGAACAACAGGAAACGAGACGATAGGTCGGCACCGATTTGTGGATTCCAGGACCAGCTCCATAAGTTGTCTGAACGTGTATACTGTACAAAATTCGCTCAAGTTTTGTTGAAGGACGGGGAACCACTCACTATTTGGACCACCAGCTTCGATAATCTTTCCAGAGACCTGGCTCTCGATACTAGGGTCCATTCGTGATATGACCTCAACTACGCGGGCCAAATCACCAACGTAAACGGGCTGAAGACGTGTTTTACCACCTCCATAGACGGGCAAGAACGGTAGAAATTTCGCCAACTTTGCAAATCGCTGTTTCACGACCCTGTTAGACTTGGGTGCTACCCTGATCCCAAAGTGAGTCGAAGGCGCACGTTGAAGAAATCATCTTCGGGACCAAACACCAAACTTGGTTTAATTATCGTCGCGTCAGGGCAAATTTCCAGCACGGATACCTCTGCCAGACCTTTGGTCCTCGCATACGGAATATGGCTATTTGGGTCAGCACCTATTGCACTGAAGTGAATGAGCTTGGCGCCAGCCTGTCTAGCTGCTCTGGCAATATTCTCAGCCCCATGCCACTGGACATCTTCAAACTGCTGAGGGGTACCATGCATGAGGCCAACGAGGGACACAACGACTCGTGCATTTTCGAAGGCTGATGTCAGAGTGGGAGGTTTGGTAACATCAAGAGGGACGGGTGGAAGAAGATGGTTTCCCTCAAGTTCTTTCTCGAGTTTGGTATGGAGTGGCAATGGATCACGCGAGGAAAGTTGCACATGGCGGACCACTGAGGAACCTGTAGATACACTCGCAATCTGGCGAGCAATATTCATACCTGCCCTAGCTTTCCTTAGCTGGCTGCGGTACAAAAGTGGAAGTTAACGTTGACTTGCCTAGGAACCCCGCACCGCATATAACAATTTTGTGGGACATTTCAATGGGCTCGGGGACTTTGTGGGGGGGACCAAGGCTTTAGTTACGGCCTGAGGTATTGTCATCAGGTGACTTTTGCCTAAATTTAACTCTAGTATGAAGCGTTACAAAATCATATCACAAAAACACTCCGCTTTACGATGAAACACTGTCTATATCACCAACAATTACTACACCTTCCTCTGGAATACCGACTGTCCGCGATCGACTACGTTTCTTAACTTGAGCTACACGTGAAGTACTCTCTTCTGCACTTCCTTGCTCTTGCGATGGTTCTGGCTGTATCACTGGAGGTGGCGGAGCACGTATCTCTGGAACTGGACCTGAAAAGTCCCTCCCTGTCATGCGTTCTAATGTCTTCATGTCTGAGATTGATAAGCTGAAGGTCGGGTTATTATTGTTCTAGGACACTCACCGACTGGGATTCTGTTATTGAGACAATAATTTATGCGAGCATGATTTTTCTTGTCTTCAGCTTTGAATTTATTTTTACAAGATTTACGATCACGACCAGGCAATACATATGCAATAAGTTCATAATTTTCTCCGTATTGTGAGAGGGCCTAGTTTATATGAGTAGTCTATGAGTGTGGCTCCGAGACTGGCTTACATTATAAAACAGTTCGGTCTCTTCTGCACTCCAACGCGAACCGCGATACCGCTTCCCATAGGTCCCAGAGTTAACAAATTTTGTATGGTCAGATTCGACAACGTGGGTGTAATTTGAGGTATCTTCATTCTCAGTTCGGTCGACCACGAGGGATTCTTCGTCAATGATCGTCTCGCCGTTGGGTCCTATCCGAACCTGGACATTGTAGCGACTTGTCTCCATTTGCTGGGAATAGTCGATACCGGTCTGCTCATCTGTACCTAAAGCTGAAGTACTTGGGCTAGCATTTTCATTGCTATCATTAGAAGTGGCAGCGTCCCCCAGAGGGTTTGAGGGAAGCTGTTCAGTTTCCTCTTGGACCTGCTGACCATACTTTTTGGCCTCCATGGCCGCTCGCATACGAGTTCTTCTCTCTCTATTCCTGGCTTTCCAAGCCGCGTGATTTGTAAGAATTTCAACAGCTTTGCTACTGACACGACCTTGACCTGTATCATTACAGAGCGTGGCCATAGTAATGACAGTAGGATCTATATCCTCTCCAGGATCGGCGTTGGGATCGAAAGGCGGAAGTGAAGGCTTTGGGGATCGTCGTTGACGAGGAGTGGTATTACAAGATTGTGGCTGAGAAGCATCCTCTCCCTCGTCATCACTGTCAACTCTTGAAGTCTTCCTCTTTCGTCTTGGTTTCTCTAGATATATGCCCTGTGCTTGTCGTCGAGATGTGTTTTCAGACATCAAAGTTTGTTGAAGATTGTCAAAAGCAGGTGGTATGGATGTACTGGTAAATTCAACTGGGGGTGGGCCAGAGGGAGTAAAGATAACTGGAGTCTGTTGACTAGGACCAGGAGTCATCATGACCAACTCATGGGAAAGATCAAATGGATGAGGGAAAATCATGGGTGGTCTATTGTCCTGTTGAGGCATAGTTATTGGATTGATCGAGTTGGGCATGGTGCGTCCGACATTAACCAAATCGGACGGTAAATTAGAAGTGTTGATGAGAACAGGAGGAGAATAGGAAGATATAGGGAAGCCAGAAAAGTCCATTCCATGAGTAGAAAAAAGCGAATTAATCATCACATTTTGTTGTTGTGGGGGCACGATAGGAATTGACGAAGGTTCGGGACTCGTAGGAGGTGCGATGAATGAGTCTGCTTGTGAGAGGGGCTGTTGAGTTGGAGTATCTTCATAGATTGTACTGAGATCGGACAGCCCAGACGAGGTTTGGGAAGCTGTCGGTACACGCGAGCGCGCTTTCGCTACAGGGCGGAAGACAGTGTTCCCCTTTTCTAAGGCGGCAAATTAGAGAAGTGCTTTGAAAGAAAGTGACACAACTCACGGACTCGACTACTCATTATGCAGTTTTTCAATCCTGTCTATCAGAAGCAATGAGTATTTATGAAGGTGGGTAACCACGAGCATCTACCATAAATAGGCCGTGGGTCTTCTCATCGGGTCTTCTCATCCCATCCATGGCTCAAGTCGACTTTCCCTATGGTAAAAAACGAAACTGGGAGCTTGACACTGCGGACGTCGACATTGGTCTCAAGTCTGTTTCCGACAGGTATCGTATCATGTTTCGGGATTTCTCAACACCAATTGCTCACTGTAATTCAGTCTTGTGCTTGCACACTCATTGCGCCAATGTAGACCGTGTATCTCTCCGTTGTATATCTTGACTCACAATTAATGACAGCCCGAGACCAATGGCTCAACTGCACATTTCGAAAATTTACCAGCAGGGCCCGTGGCGCCAAAATACCAGAACCACCACCACCCCATACGATCATGTCGAGGGGCAAGTGCGACCTTATTGCCGGCCCACACCAGTTTCTGCAGACTACCTTCTATGAAGTGCATTATATGCAGCCTGCATCTGCTGTCCCGACATACCGATTGCCATCTACCTCGACCGTAGCCAATTCCTCCACAACCAGTGGGACACAACAAACTACAATCACTCCTGCGCCATCTACGATACCCTCATGCTCATCGGATAACCAAGATGTATCCCAACTCAGGCTCGCTCTTGGTGGGGGACTGGAATACACAATATCGTCGGATCTTGTTGCTAGAATCCACCACGAGGCGTCCGTCAATCCAATCTTCGCAGCCAAGTTTCGACTCGCTGTTGAACCTAATGCCACTCCGGAACAGATACGAAACTTTGCTTTTGCCCTTCCTCACCTTCCTGGCGTCAAGATCTCGGGTGCACCGTCCTCCCTCACACTATCCACCGAACAACAACTTTATCTTCCGCCTGTCAGAGAATGGGACCTTGTAATTGAGTATCAAGAAACACCAAATGAACGGTGGCTGATACCTAGAGGATCTCTTGCTTCATGTTCACGTCTTCTGTCGAAAGATGGCTCTGGCTTATCCGAAGTCTCCCTCACTCTTCGCCTTCCAATACCACCAGCATCGTCTCAGCCCGAAGACCCGAGTCCGCCCGAGCCATCTCCAGACAAGATTCCTCCTCGACCTATCAAACTTGGTCTGCGGAAGGCACCAAATGCGGTTTACGATTTAATTCTGAATTGGATTGGAGGGGAAGATAAAAATAGGGACAATGCCGTAGCATTGGCGAAAATAGTATGTATATACTCTCGCTTTTTGTGCCCCTGGCTCACGTATTTTAGCCTAAGAGACAGAAAGTCTACATTGCACATCGGATCCCTCAAGGAGCTTTATTCACACAACTTCAAGCTGTAAGTGTCACCCGAACCTTGTAATTTGATCTTTAAACGCTCCTGGTCAGGCACGAACCGTCGGCTATACCATGAAGCCAATGAAACAAAGTCCTTCAAACCCTCCTCGTTCTCGCCGCAAGGCTGTACCAAAACCAAAGTTGACTTCACAAAAAACTCCAGTTCCATCCACAACACCTACTGAGAACGCGACAGTTGCATCAGTTCCCTCTGTTCGGATACAGAAACCCCCTCAACCTCACAAAGAGCCGAGAGAACCGAAGCGCCGACGCTATCAATCTGCCCAAAAACCCTCACCAATCATACGATGTACTGTGTGTTTTAAGATGGATGTACCACTTATGAAGGGTGGGCGTGAGTTTTTACAGCTCGGCTGATCCACTAGCGACTGACAAGGTAAACAGGATTTTGTCGAGAATGCGTTGATGCTGGAAAGGCAGATGACACGGTTCCCCAATTGGCTCAAAAACCGTCATACGATACCACTTCATACACCTTTATAGCTCCTAGGCCTGCTGCAGAGACCCCTATCGTAACGACCATGGCAGACTCAAAATCACCTACAGGTACACCCCCGTGAACCCGATTGCTGCAATGTCCACTGCAGTGCCCAACCGCGCCAACCCCAGCTATTCGTTCTTTGGCTCCTCAGGGCACCCCAGTCGCTGCGCCAGCGGGCGTTCAAAAATAACGCTAATGTGTGGATACTAATCACTCGTATCGTTCCTCAAGTCTGCACTTTATAGTTTTTTCATGTAATAGTATAGTTTCTACAGAAATGATCAGTGTTACAGACGGTGAATAATATCATGTACAGCATAGCATCAAGTTAGAATGAACATGTTTCGAAGTGAAATGAGTAATATGAAGTTTCAATAGAATGTCGTTCCGAAAGAGAAATCAGAGTAATGAATAACTGATTGATCTGAGCAAGCATTAAGTCAATAAGTTAACAGACCATCCTAGCCACCATGCAATGACACCCATCTCCATAAATACAATACCACATTCTACAAGAACAGCAAGCCATTGTATCAACACACCAACCCAGAAGAAAGGCAACACAGTATATCGCATCCCTTCAATTGGTATCCATTGCAATTTGGAGTGCATTGTAGATGAAAGTGCCACACGAACCTGTACAAAGGTCCACAAGATAGAATTGAGGAACACAATTACCAACCCAAGCCAGTGGCGTGGTGATCGCCTTGGGAGAGCATTGATGGAGTATCGTTTGGCCTCACCAGTGAACTCATTTCGATATAAAGGAACAATGAGGAAGTCTCGGATGTCTTCGCCTATGGTTTTACCATACGTTCTCCAGAAGGGCGTCACAGTGTCCAGTAAGAGTGTTAAAGCGTCCATGCCAAATTCCCAGATTTGCTGATATTGGTCCTTATAGCTCTCTTCTAAAACGACGGCTTGCGAAAGCTGTAATAGTGTTTTAGATAATAGTTGACATGACTAGCAACAAATTCAAACTCCTACCTCAGGATAGAGGATAGATGTCAGAGCTACTGACTTATCGTAGTCCGCCTTAGCAGACTCGTACGATGTCTGTGTGCCCTGCAACACACATTCTACCTCTTTCGCTCTCTTGATCAACTCTTCCTTCCTCTTTTCTAGGACAGATAAGCTCTGAATGAGTGAAGAGATCTTATCATCCAGTGTACTCTCGTAGTCGACCGTCCGATGTGATTCCAAGGCAATGAACGCAGCAAAAGTCTGGCGTTGTTTGACCAATCGTTGATGAATGTCTTCAACCGCTCGCCACCCCTTCAAGCGTCTTGTTACACCAGTTACAGCAGCTGGATCATGTCCAAAGGACTCAACAAGTTCTTTGAAAAGGACTTGCTGCCTTTTGTCGAATATACCCACGGCCTTGCGCTGCACCGCATCATAATCCTTCACACCAATGGATATTCGATTGAGGATCTGTCTAATGCGGTGATTGTGTTGTACCGTGTCTCGGAGTAAACTGGTCAAACGTTTGTCAGCACATAAGTCCTGGACAATGAAAATTGTACACACGCTGCCTTCTGCACGTACTCCCTCCGGAGCGCCTCCTCTATCTCAATCTCTTTCTGCGGGTCTTCAAGCGAGGGGTCTGAAACTGGTTGACGTCGAGGAAGAGTGGAGTGCGAAAACCTTTGTTTCCCGGCTGCTAAATCAATATTCGACCGCGACCTTACACCAGATGAGAGCGCAGATTCCTTATCACGATAACTACTTCTCTCCTCAGTATCAGACACTGGTGGAACAAACATCGGCAAAGTGTCACTGAAATTCGTTAGAGCCCTCTTCCGCATGCTTGTATTATCGATAGACATGGCTATTCTCCGTGACGGTTGTTCAGGACTGGTGTTAGCCGTAGCAGGCATCCTAATCGATTCCTCCTCACCACTCCCTACATACTCTAAGCATGAAGGTGTCTTGGCTCTTGGTCGATTGTTTTGCTGGAATGATGGGACAGGTGACATGGCAAGATTGGAGGAATTGCTGATGATGCTGCTCGGAAAAGAATCCACGCTTCTCCTCGACTCAGCGTCAAAGGAATCCCTTGGAACACGTAACTTGTCAGCCAGTAGATACACGCGCTCAGAAGAGTGTTCACGTGTTAGAGGGCGAGATAGGTCTTGAATTGAGTGGTCCTCTGAGATCGGTTCCATCGAGTGTGGTTGTGGAGGGAGCTGGGGCTGCGAGGGCGCAGTCTGTGCAGTAATGAAGTTCTCGATGATTCGCGCTGAGAGATGCCGTCGTGAGAGTAACAGCGTTCGACGTGGAAGGTGTTTGAGCCAGCTCAATGGTTCAGTCCTTTCCATGTCTTGTCGTGTAGTTTCATCTTGCGAACCGTACCAACGAGAAACCGCAGCAAGATTGAGGAGTGTGGAATTGATTCTGGCGTGTGAGAAAATATCATACCGTCGCTGCAACTGATCGGATGTCATTGCTGCTTTACGTTGAGTTTGCGAAGAGGCTGAAACGCGAAGTTTACGGAGTCGTTCTGGAGGGTGTCAGAATGCAGTGTAGCATTGGACGAATATGTTGGGTACCTTGATAAATTTTCTCCTGTCGGTCTTGCATTAGTTCCAGCGGAGGCATCTTCCCTTTCCGGCGGGCGGACAGGGACCATTTCTTATCATTCTTCTCCTCACCAATTGTAGAAGAGCACCAATCCAGTGTCAACCCATTGTCTAGAGAAGATGGAACAGGGTGCTGAGATGGTTGTGTCGAATGTCGTCGAGTTGAAGGGCTGAAGTCAATATCAGACCCAGTACTAACGCTAACCTTCCGCAAAGGCAAAGAACAAGGAGATGTGAGTGGATGTCTGCCAAGCGATATACTTTGAATCGCGGACGAGGGAATGTAGGCCAAGGGCGTGTAGTTGTTGTCATTGTCGGACTGCGTTGCTTTCATCTTAGCCTCGCGTTTGGCCTTGACCTTAAGGGCTCGTTGTACATCTTGGAGTATTCGCGGGTCTGATTACGATAAAGTGAGCAACGGGCAATCTCCCTGGGTACGATAGCTTGCCTTCACGGGCTAGAGCATAAAGTCAAGAGGATGAGGATGAGGGTGTCATGTAGCATACTGAAATCAAACTCACAGAGATCATATTCGTCTGAGAGTGTATTGACTTGGCTTTCTCCGACGTCCAGCTCTGGTACCGTCCTCACATTATGAGGGGCATGGTTATCCATGGGAACGAGCAGAGAAGGAGAACGTCGTATCCGATGAGGTGGCCCAGAGACGGGAGTCAAGACATCAAGCCGACGTCGATCCTGGCCAGACGAGTACTGAGGAGAACCTCGGATAGGCCTATCGAGCAAGTGAATGCCCGAGTCTTCAGCAGAGTGCAGTCTTCGGCGAGCTGGTAGAGGTCTCTCGGAAACGTAAGTCTCAGACCGATTCTGCTCTTGTGATATGCTCAACACTGGATAGGAACTCGAGTCAGAGAATGTCATTCTCGCACAGGTGCAATTTGAATGGTAAAAACTACAACTACTCTCAGCGACATACACGTGATTTCAAAAGACTATCTAAACCGAGGCATACGCTTCCCAGGATTTCGTCTTCTGACGAACAGGAGCCGGGAAAACATGACTGCAGTCAGCCCAGAGAGTGCATACCTACGACCTTATTGAGGGAAACTCGAGTCTGAGGGTGGACGGCGCACCATGTAATGACATAGGATAGATGCGAGTTCCTCAACTCAACAGTGGGTGGGCGTCCGACAGGAATGCCCCGGTCAACTCGCCGTGTCGCTTCCCCAGCATGTCCCTCTACAAATCTACAATTAATCATGGATGGGAATGAAAGAACAACAACGCACCGAAAATCTGCTCCACGAGTACTGGTTGGACACCCGCTCTTTCGCCACCTGCAAACTCCGACATTGCCTCAATATCGGTCCAATACCATTTCCCATCCATTGGCTCATTATCAGGAGTAAAAGCGTTCCTTTTCTGTGACATCTTCAGTAAACCAATAACCTCAACTTCGTCGCAATCCTTGAGATAAGCACCAGACTCCAGCTGTTCCTTTGAGACAAAGCCCCGGTCAACTAGAACTGTGGACCCTTTCTCTCGAACCAGCGGCATGACAATATGGACCCCATGCACGCCCTCTCGAACACGAGGTGCGAAAACCATAGTGCGGGCATAATCCCACTTTCCCTTCAGTGCGACTTTTCGATAGACAAACTCAGGTATGACTGAAAGACTACTTTTGTCAAGGAGACCCTTGTGACTGTGTATCAGGAACGTACTTGATTTGACTAGGCAAGCTCAACGGTTGGAGCTGTAATTTTTCCTCCAATTCGTCTATGAGATTAATTTTCCATTCAAGTCTCTTCAATTGCCACGTCCCGAGTGCAAAGGTAAAGAAGGGTATGATTCCGACAATGACCATGGTCGGGGTAATCCATGCTTCCTTTCGCGGCTTGTAAATCGCAGGGACATCAGACTTTTTGTTCCACCATAGCATGCGTTTTGTTTGTTGAAAGCATTGAAACCTGTATTGAAGTATAGAGTGGGGGCGCTGTTGGGTAAGCCGTCGGAAGGCGAACATAAAGCTAAAAGTGTTATCGTTCCCTTTTGGAGACGCCGGCCCGCTTGTGAATGTCATTCACACGGCTGCGTCTGCTGTTCCTCATCCTACCTACCTGCCTGCCATCGGGATTACGTGTTACTCGTCGGAAAAATACACCATCTGCTTGATAAATGTGAGCTCAGCTCGTACTTATAGAAATACCAGCCTGATTTCACGCAGGTTCGCTGGTAGCCGAGGGCGTCACAGCGGGTTCGACGTCGATGAAGAGATTCACTACCCCACACGGCCTGTGGACAAAGAAAAGGCCGAACACGAACTCGTAGTGAACATCAAGAAGGCTACAAGTCCAGAAGAAAGCGCACCAAAACAAAAACATGTTCGAAGTGAGTTGATTACAGAGTGCACTTGTTCTTAGTACTTAGATTTGAATAGAGTGCATCGTTTACACCTGGGATTACCACTCGTCTATATCCTTCTGGGGTGGTCTTCGAGTTCAACCGATTCTTGCTGACGAAGTTCAAACCTTCAAGGCCCTGATCACTGTGCACAAAGTTCTTCAAGAAGGGCATCCTATTGTAAGCCCACCTTGTCTGTCAGCCATCCACGCAACGTTGAACTATATCTCCAAGACAATTAAAGAGGCACACGGACAAACATCATGGCTTGAAACCTGTTCCAGGACGGTTGGGAACGATGGCGCACGAGGTGACTATCCCCGCAGTTGAGCTTGATTGACCCCCTGTTCTTATACTTGTGAGGTTACGGTCCTCTCATCAGGACATATGTCCAATTCCTTTTGCAGAAACTCAGATTCCATCGCCTACGCCCTGAATTTAACGGTCTATTCGATTATGATGAGTACGTGACTTTGAAAGGTATAGATGATCCCAATGAGGGGTGAGTGCCGCACTTCGAACGATCCGTGCCCTCAATCGTTTATAATGTGATAGATACGAGACTATTTCGGACCTCATGAATTTACAAGATCAGATTGAGTCATTCCAAAAGATGGTGTTCTCCCATTTCCGATATTCTGCTAACAATGAATGTCGTATTTCTTCCCTCGTGCCACTCGTGAAGGAAAGCTGGGGCATTTATAGATTCATCACTAGTATGATGCGAGCGATGTACCGCAGTGAGAGTCTCCAAGTACATGTTTTGATTCTCAATCTCACCTCAGTGCTCAGGGACAAACGATGTCGACGTTCTGGAACCTCTTAAAGAACGCTACGGTGGACAACATTATAGTCTTCGGAAATTCTACTACGAATGTTCTAATCTCAAGTATCTGACTGGTCTCATTAACGTTCCAAAGCTTGGACATGTAGGTACCTATGACGATAATCTATCATTGAACACTCACATTGCTCCAGGAACCACCTAACTTGATGGATAATGGAGACGCCCCTGACCTACCTGCGCGCCCTCAACAATCCCAAACCCCTGCCAAGTCATCGACGCCTACTCCAACAAACGCTGAAATCGACCAGCAAGCGCGCATCCTGAAACAATATGAAGACCAACAGATGGCGCTCCAGACAGCACGTGAAGCGGAAGAGCGTCACAGACAAGAAGCTGAGCAAGCTCAGCAGCGAGAATTTGAACAAAGGCAGCGCGAGCAAGAGGAAGCTCAACGCCTTGCTCAAGAACAATTGTTGCAGGCCCAGATGCAGCAGCAGCAGTTTGCAGCCAATCAAGAGACAATGCAGTTACAACAGGAGATACTTGCCATGCGAGGACAGTATGAGAGAGATCAGATCTTCTTGGAACAGTATGATCGCGTAAGTTGCTACGATCCTTCCTCATCAAAGACTACACACTTGTCTTCCAGCGGGTGAAAGCTCTTGAGGCAGAACTGAGTTCAATCTCAACAAACGTAAACTCTCAGCTTGCATCCAAGGATGAACTCATCAAGCAACTTCAAGATCAAGTCACTTTGTGGCGAAACAAATATGAGGCCCTTGCAAAACTCTACAGTCAACTCCGCACTGAGCATCTCGACATGCTCTCTAAATTTAAGCAGCTTCAGCTCAAGGCAAACTCGGCACAGGAGGCAAATGATCGAGTGGAGAGAATGGAGCGAGACCTCAAAACTAAGAACATTGAACTGGCTGATATGCTTCGGGAACGCGATCGTGCTCGTTTCGAAGTTGACCGACAAAAGTCATCACACAAAGAAGAAATGGACCGTTTGCGTCGGGAGCTCAATTTTGCCAATGAGCGGGTTGAGGATTCATCGCGGTCCAAGAATCAGGAAGTGACTAGCATTATGTCCAAGTATAACAGGCAGTTGTCTGAGCTTGAGGATTCTCTCAGGGTGAGTCATGTTTTGTCGATCAACAAGACAATTATTCATTTCTGTCTCTTCCAGTCTAAACAAAATCATATCGATGAACTGCTTGGGAAGCTAGATAATGCCTCGGTTGATCTTGAGCGTTTGCGCGAGGAAAAAGACGCCGAAATCCAGATTCTTCAAGAGGGGATGGATTCAACTATCGAGGAGTTGGCTGAGGTTCGAGTGGTGCGTTACTCCAGTGCTCATCTTGAAATTCAAGTGTCCTGATCCTCCTATCCAAATAGAACCAAGGTTTGGTCGATGAAACAACTAATGCGCAGATTGACCTTGTGATTCTGGACCATCGTAAGAACCTAAATCAGATCATCGGTAAGCTTCTATGCTCTTTTCATCGAGCTAGGATTAAGCTCTCTTAGATTCAATACTACAAGCTTGTGTCCAAAAGGTAGATGATGCCATCTATGAGCTTGAATCACCGTCTCAAGCGGGCAACCTTAATTCTACCCCGGAATACACACTCTCAATGATCGAGAAGGCCATCAATAATGCCACCGACTTTGCAACCATTTATAATCTCCATCTCGGCGGTGAGCAAGGCGGTGACCACGTAGCGGTCATTAAATCTGCCAATGAATTTGCTCAATCCCTTTCGGACGTCTTGATTAATACCAAAGGCATCACCCGCCTAGCCAGCGACGACGATGCTGTCGACAAGATTATCAACACTGCCAAAGCAGCTGGTGACGTCGGCCTGAGGTTCTTCGATAATCTTCAAACCTATAGGCTTGACTTGTTACAACCTGCTCAGCGTAAAGATGTTCCAACCCGTCACAACAGTCAGGCTCGTATGGCTCTGACTGGACTTTCTGAAATACTCGATGTTTTGATCGCCAAGAAAGGTAGCTCTTTGGTTCGAACCAATGGTGATATCGGCGACATCGTTGAGCAAGAGATGAACAGTGCCGCGACCGCGATCGAGGCGGCTACAGATCGTCTACGCGAGCTCATGAGCCGACCACGCGACTCAACGCGTTTCAGTGCAGTCGATTTCCAAGTTCACGAGTCTATTCTCTCTTCTGCTATGGCTATTACCAATGCTATTGCTCGCTTGATCAAAGCTGCCACTGAGTCTCAACAAGAAATTGTAGCTCAAGGCAAAGGATCCAGCACCGTTCAACAATTCTATAAACGCAACAATCGCTGGACAGAGGGTCTCATCTCAGCTGCCAAGTCCGTCGCATTCGCAACGAATCTTTTGATCGAGAGCGCAGACGGTGTCCTTTCGGGGACCCATTCGCTGGAACAATTAATTGTTGCATCTAACGAAGTAGCGGCAGCCACAGCTCAACTTGTTGCTGCGTCTCGTGTCAAAGCTAACCTGATGTCCAAGACTCAGGAGCGCCTTGAAGCTGCTGCCAAAGCGGTCACGGAAGCTTGCAGAGCACTCGTCCGCCAGGTCAAGGCCGTGTCTACAAGGGAAGTTGAAGGCGAAGAAGTCGATTACAAAAATATGGCGGTTCTGGAGTTCAAGAAGCGGGAGATGGAGCAACAAGTGGAGATTCTCAAATTGGAAAGAGAGTTGGGTCATGCGAGGCACCGGCTTGGGGCTATGCGTCGTGCCGGTTATCATTCAGAAGAAACGGAGTGAGTTCTTCGCTGCGTTTGGCCGTAAATCGTAGTATATGGATTCTTCATTGTTTGTCTTCATTGGACTACTTTTTTTTGTCTAATCTATCCTGGTGCCTAATGTTCTAAACCTCGGGTATTCATATTACACTCGCTTACCACGGTTGCAACCGTTGAAATTCACTTGTTCCGGCAGGAACTCGTTCTCATTTCCCTGACCAAGCTCAAAATAGATCTGACCGCGAGACGACGTTCTCATGAGATTCCGCAAGAACTCATTCCGTCAGTGCCTACTTCTCAGAGATTCTCATGCCCACCTTCTTGCAACCCCAGGTGATCGAAGCATACCAGTATGAACCAGGACCGCAATCTGATAGTTATGAGCATGAATGATCCTGATCCAATCTAGGCGCCCAATACCTGAGCTGATGGGAAACTTGCATAGTCAACGAAGAACCAACGTGTCCGAACTGCTACTCAATACGACAAAATGTAGTTCTACAAGTTCCGCTTCTCTTCCACTTCCACTTCTATATTGATGTATTGTAACGACTACGATGATGAAAAGATCTAATGCGTAATGCTGTCTACGTATTGAATGATATTCAAAATTAAATTGAAACAGAGGCGTGTATGAATTAGAGGGATGATTGGGAAATAAGATTATCATACGACAGGATAAAGATTAGTGATGCTTAAACTCAAAGCATTAATAAAACACCCGACAGAACAATGAACGTAATAAATGATGCAAACAGGGTTCAAAGTGCATCACACTTGTGATCGCAGTAAAGAAATGTCCCAACTACGACTTGGAACTGCTCAGGACCGAGTTCTGCACTCGAATAGTGTCAAAACTCTCCCTTCCAAGCTCAAGAAAACTTTCTGCGGCCGAGATGGTATGCGAAAAGCTGACAGTGCCACACGAAGTGGATTTCATGGAATGAAAATCTAAAATCCCATCCGTCTCCATGTCGTCGTCCCTATCAATATCCAAGAATGATGGTTTTCTCTGAAGTGAGATCCTGCGTAATAGCTTCTGCGCTCCGTTTGGTGGAATGGTGTTTGATGAAAGCTTTTGAGTTGGTATACTTTGGACTCCATTACATAGCTCAGAGTGTCGAGAACTCGGAATCAGAGGCCTTGACAAGGTTCTGGGCGGGACGGGATCCGTGCCGAAGGTCGGAACTTGAACCATCTGTTGGGATGGAGGATGATATGTGTTGGATTGAATACTAGGGGAAACGACATGTCGTTGCTCAGGGCCAAAATCGACCCCAATCGAATTCTTTACCCTACCATTGCCCTGCCAAAGCCCTTCCGGGGGTCGACCAATCGCAGTCACGGCTTCTGCCTTTGCCCTAGGTCGAGGTGGCGGCGGCAAGCTTCTCAATTGTGGAGGCGCAGGTTTTGCGTTGCTGGCATTGAAGCCCTCTTGCTGGCTTCTTCTGAGGTTCAGGGGTGATGTAGGAGTAGAAGGGGTCATTCCACTGAGGGCAGGACTCCGAGTATCGATAGGACTAGGCCGGGAATTCCTCGGGACTTTCTTTTCATGCATAGTTGGCATTGGCACAAGAGGCCCGTAACTCGTGGTACCCGATGCTGTAGCAGGCCTGCGGGATAATTGAAGCACTGTCGAGGATCTAGCTGCTACCATGGACGTGGTACGTCCCACGCTGGTTCCTAGCTGGTTCCCATTTTCAATCATAGGCACTGTTATCGACTTGACCGATTTGGGGGACAGTTGCGGTGTCTTGGATACCTCTGAGAGGGATTGTGACGATATATTGAACGAACTGACTTCACTATCACGGTAAGATGAGACGATAGGTGCTGGCATTGTCCGCTCTTGTCTGCAATCAAGTGGGATGGAAGGCGGTGGAAGTGTGCTCAAGGAAGAACAGTCTTCAGGATCTGCCTCCATTTGAGTGAGCAAGTTAGGAGACATGATTGGTTGCGACAGGTGGGTGGGACTAGAGGGATGATCTTCCCAAAAAGACCTCAGTGCCAGCATATTTGCAGGCCATGGTTTAGATGGTGAAGCATTAGAAGGAATTTTGAGGTCCATACGCGTGCCATGGGCGTCAGCTCCCGATGAGGTCGAAGGTCGACGAGAATTTGACCCGGAGAAGACTCTCTGTCGTTTGGGCAGTACTGAGACTGAAGCTGAAATTGACGTGCGACTCAGGGTACTGCCACATCGCGAGTCCTGTGTCGGAGGCTCGTGTAACTGCGAAGATGGATTATTGATCGAAACTGTATGTTCATGCTCGAATCGGTGATGCGACTTTGGTTTCCGGAGAATTTGAGGTGCCTCTAAGGGAGGTGCTGATGTCGGGGATTGTACCGAGGGAGGGTGCTTCGAAGTGGAGCAGTGTAAAGGGACTTGCTTCTGTGCTCGCGGAAAATGGGTCAGTTCCGTCAGCGGCCCACTAGCGGAGGGAATCAAGTTATCGACCGCTTCAGGTTCAAGCTGAAGATCGGTAACAAATGACCGGTTTTCTGTATCAGAATTCTGCTCCTTAGTTTGATCAAAAGCGGCGACGAGCTCCTTCTTCGACGGAACCGTTGAAGCAAAGGATATACTAGATGAAGACGAGCTGCTGTAGTTTGGCTGACTACCCCACTGTTTTTCTGATGATGGACTCCTTGCAGTTGATGGCCGTGGAGGCAATTCATGAGTCGGAGGCGCCGACGGTGGCTGCAGCTTTTGAATTGAGGTTTGACGTGTAATCATCTTTTGCGCTTGGGTCATGGCCAATTGGTTTGGTGAGATACACCCGCCCGAGGAGGGTCGGTTGGAAGGGCAACTGGACAGCTGACTTTCTGGTACCCAAGAAGGAACAAGTGGAGACGTTGTTCCCCGACTGGCAAGTGGCCGGTTACCAGATGAAGAAAGGTATCTCTGCCTTACCGTAGCATAAGTCTCTTGTGAGAGTGGAGGCCGACGGGAGCCACTTTGAGTCATTCCTCGTAATCGGGTTGGTGGAAATGAATTTGGCTTGCTAGTTGGCAATACAAGCTCAGGATCGACAGAACTGGCGTTTCTCTCAGTGTTGCTCATGGGTCTATCAGCACATAAGCTGGTTGAAATATTGTGGGGATGAACTATGCCTTACGAGGAAGAAAGCATCTGTGCTTCAACATTCGTATCATGGACCTTGGCAAAATCCCGAGACTGGAACTCGTGTGTTGGGTGAGAAATTGAGGAAGACGAAGAGCAGGAAGAACGGAAGTAAAGAACAGATTTGCCTGGTCTTGAGCAGACATCGAGAAAGGAGCCGTTCGAGTGAGTGGAGAGGGCGGATGGGCTCGTGGGTCCACGAGCCACTAGGCCTCGGACTCCAAAGAGACCGTGGTCCGAAGTCAGTAAAGATCGTTGTTCTTCGCGAAAGCTATCCACAGGTGTCAATGGTTCAACTGACTCGGCAGGAGACAATGGAGATCTGAGTGGAAATTCCCCTTGGAGGTCTGTTTGAAACTGAGACGACGAATCACGGTGCGTACGCGACGTGGACGGTGATTGTAGGGGAGAAGGAGGCTCTTCGATTGGTAGCGTCGGATGTTTCTTAGACTTGCGACCTATGAAAGAAGAAAACGATGGGAAATTTCTGCCAGAGTTCTTGGATACGGTCTTGTCGTTGTCGGTATGCAAGTCTTTTTTTGAGGACTTGGATGAAAGAGACCACCAGGAGCGGGATTGCTCTACACGGAGAGCAGGAGACATGAAGGGGAGGTCGAAAAGGAGCAGCCGAAAAGAAAACGACCTTAGAATAGATGCAGCATCTAGTCACATCAAAACACACTGTCTCGCTAGTGCCTATGTCAATCTGTATGTGTTCGTGGCGACCTCATCTGCCAGAATGTCTATCCCACACATTTGACCAGGTCCCATCATCTTTCTGATGCTCGTCGCTATTCTGGACGCTATTCTGGAACACTCACCATACTGTTCCACTCTCTTGGGTCCTGGCGGCAGAACGTTTTTTTCGCAGGGGCCGGTGACCTATTGTCTGACATAATCATAATATAATACAAAGTGTCCCAGGTAATGGTTATGCAAGATTATCCAATTTCTGCCCAAATGTCTTCTGTGTCTCTGTTGCGTGCCGCCTGAATGGCACGCGGCATGTTCCGATGATCTCTCGTATTTTGTTCTTCCACTGATCGGCCAACGGCCTCCAAGTCAAATACAACAGGATTGCGGACTAGGGGACGGCTCAGTTCGTCTTCATCACCATCGATATCAAATTCCATGCCAAAGCCGGCGCGCCGTGCAGCATTAATATCAATCGGTTTCGGTCGAGAAAAGATCGACTGCCCAGATCTAAATTTTTCAGTATCAAAGTACTCCACTAGACTGTAACACTTACTGGCGCATCACTGCAGCCAACCGCCCGAACTGAAGAATGTTTCGCGCCACTAGGAGTAAGGTATCAAACACTTCCTCTTCCTTGCTTCCAGTGCCACACTCGGCGAAAGCCAGCACTAAAAGTGTTAGCGCACAAAAAGCTGTAAGGATCACATCCATGATGTTGAACGGTGATTTCCAAAATTGCTGTGGGAGTGTGAGAGGCAACCTGTTGTATTGAAGGAAGACGCACCTTGCCAAGCGCCACAAAGCGGATACCGACCTCGATGATCATGGCAGCATTAATAATGATCTCAAGGACATAGAATGCAAGGCCAGGACATCCGTCCGTCAGACTCAGCACAACGGTGGTCACTGAAAGTGCAGCCATTCCAAGATAAAGGAAGATATATGTGCGGGAGTGGACGAAACGATTGGCAAGGCCATGGGCTATTTCCTCGCGGGTAAGGGCATAGATGGATTTCCTTGGCCTGGGCCTGGGCCGTCCATAAAGCATGTTAGTGCTTGCGCACAGAGAATTAGAATAATACGAACACGGGTTGGGTGTAATTCAGGGAATCTTCCACGTCAGAGTTCAGGTGGTTAGAATCTGAGTCATGTGGGTATTCGATTTCCTGGGCCATTGACATACGTTCGTTTCGCGAATATCCTCGCTGGACCTCATTGGCAAGATCACATGATGACATGCTGTCCTGATTATGTCATCAGCATCGTCTCTGTTTGTGTTTCTATCGCCAGTGCCTTGGCTAATCTTCTTCATCTATCTGTCTTGCAGAACTATCAGTCAAAATGGGTGGCGGTGACCTGAATATGAAAAAGTCCTGGCATCCGGTCCTTCTCAAGAACCAAGAGAAGGTCTGGCTCAAGGAGAAGGAGGCGGTGCGGTACTTCTTATCAGCCTGGCCTCCCCGCCTTACTAACGATCGTCTTTAGCTCGAAGAGAAGAAGAAACTAGATCAACTTAGGAAGGAAAAGGAAGAGGAGCGTCAACTCCAGGAACTACAACGTTTACAAGAGGAACAAACTGGTAAAAAGCGGCAGGAGAAACTGGAATGGATGTATGCAACTCCGGCCACAGGAAATAGTCAAAATACAAATGATTTGGAGGATTATCTTTTGGGAAAGAAGCGGGTTGATAAGATGTTAAATGCAGATGACAACGCAAAGGTATGCTTTGAGCATTCTGGTTGAGTTCGCCTCATCAAGTTTCCAGCTTGGTGCTTCACATAAAAACTTCATCGCAGTTCAAAATGCCAACAATGCTCGCGATATTCAATCTAAGATTCGTGAGGATCCACTGCTTGCTATTAAACAACAAGAACAGGCTGCATACCAATCCCTCATGTCGAATCCTTTGCGCTTACGCGAGATGCAAGAACGGAATGGTATCAAACCCAAGAAAGACAAGCATGAGCGTCAAATAAAGAAAGAGGAGCGCAAGAAGTTGAAAGCTGAGCGTAAACATCGCCGTGAGCGTGACTCACGTTCACTAAGTCCCCGAGGCTGTCGACACTCGCGGAGCCCGTATAACAGACAGCGACTGCCTAGCCCTTATATACGACACTCAAGAAGTCGGGATAGAAGCTACCATCGTCTGCCTCGATACGACAGCTACGGATATACCCCCGAATCTAGGAGACGGAGCTACAGCCGAAGTCCTATACGCGACGGTAGAGGACGAGAGCGAGAGAGGAATGTGGATTCTTCTCGTGGTCGACACCAAAGTGTCAGTCCTAGAAACAACAACGGCAGGAGCTTAAACCCTCAAGAGACAGATGACCACCACTTCCACTCCAACCAGCATCGTGCAGATCGTTCTCCTCCGCCCCAACCCCCAGTACTGCTCCCTCCTTGTCAGTCTAGTCCGCCTGAGCGAGACGTAAAGGCACTCACTGAAACTCGGACCGCTCGTCTTGCTGCCATGGCTTCCAATGCCACCAGCATGCAGAGTGAGCGCAAGCAGCGACTGGCAGAGCTGCTGGAAAAAGAGAAGGCTGAATTAGCCAAAGAGGAATTAGAACGTGCAAAATCTGCGAAGTCTGGTGGAATAGGCGGATTTATGAGCTCTGACTATAAGAAGGTTTACGGCGAAGGAGGTCTGGAGGATCGCATTCGAAGGACAAGAGGCACATTGGTTATCGACTAGTACGTCGCGTTCCCTGTAATTTAGCATATGCTGTTGGACTCGTCATTTCTCGTATAATATGGGTCATATATTGCTCGATGTCCTGCTGGACGAGACACGGTGGATATATGCATTCACGTGAATATTGATCCTCAGATTTCGTTTAAAGCCCTCGGACGTCGTATTTACTTACTTCAATCTCCTTTCCCTCTTACCAAGAAACAAAAATGCCACTTCGCCGAGCACCTTCTGTTCCCTCCGTTGCCTCTCGCGCTCCAAGTCCTGTCATAGAGGAAGATGAGGTTAAAGAGCTTATCCGTGAATCAATTGCCTTGATGCTGATCAATTTTCAGACGCCGTTCTTCGACTCTGTTGACGAACTCCAACAACATGTAAGTACTGCCTGAGGGGCTGTAAGATCTGTATCTCAACATTGCATGACAGGGGATTAACGTTCAAGATATCCTCAAACTCAAGGTAGATGCTGATCACATTCGTGAAAATCGGTGCTCACTGGAAGTTAAGTCCGCAGCTATCAACACTGTATCTGGAGTCAATATGACAACCAGAAGACAACTTCTGAAGATCAAGGTTGACAGAGCGCATATATATATGCACGTATTCGTTATTGAATTTCTTTTGGTACATACAGGGTATGTCCGAAGCCAAAGTCGAAAAAATCAAGGCCAGTTTCATCATCCACGGACTATTCGAAATGCCAGCTCAATGTCATTACACAGGAAGCTGCACACAAAATCTTGGTTAGCCGGTAGACAGTACGGTTATTTCTTCGACTTAGTAAATTTGACTACAAGGGGTCGTCCTTCGCTACTGGCATCGAGGTACAGGAACGGCGGAAAAGAGTGCACATTATCAGCACCGGTAGCAGATCTGTCGATGCTATTCTCGGCGGTAGGTCTTAGTTTATTGGAGGTCTCATCGAGTTCATCGATCTACGGCAACAGGAGGTCTGATGTCACAATCTATAACAGAGGGCATGTGGATTCTGGGGTAATTTACGTTTACTGACGCACGGGTAGTTTATGGAGAGTTCCGTACTGGCAAGACACAAATGGCTCATACAATGAGTGTTGTGGCTCAATTGCCTCCTGACCTCGGTGGTGCTGCTGGGAAGGTGCATCCGATCTCTTGACATTGATACTTCACGTTTTTACTGAATCGATCTTGAGGTTGCTTACATTGACACGGAGGGTACACACACTACCACATATGCTTTACCTCATATATTGAAACTATACTAGGAACCTTCCGTCCGGATCGCATCAGAGCCATAGCAGACAGATTTGGCGTAGATGGCAGTATGGCACTCGAGAATATTTTGTATGGCAAGTACTTCGCTACTTGAATGGTACTTAAGAGTCTCATGTACATTCTTCATAGCCAGAGCTTTCAATAGTGAGCACCAGGTATGTCTATACCATCTTGTGGCTCAATAAAATTCTGAAGGCGTTATCAGATGGAGCTCATTAACGAATGTTCTTTGCGTTTTGCAGAAGACAAGGATTTTCGACTTCTTGTGCGCTTCCAGTCTCAGTTTTTATTACTAGCTGACGATTATAAAGATCATTGATAGCATTATGGCTCTTTTTCGTGTTGATTATTCGGGCCGGGGTGAACTCAGCGAAAGGCAACAAAAAGTGAGTCATCCAGAGTATAGCCTGAGGTTGGGGTATAGATCTTGTTAGCTCGCACAGGTTCATAGTGCTGAAAATTCTGTTTATGGAGCTTTTGTATTCATCAAAATGACCTTCAGATGCTGTCTAAGCTCACGAAGTTGTCCGAAGAATATAATGTCCATGGTTCCCAAACCTCATTGTCAGTCAAAATTTATTGACGACCCCAAACAGATCGCCATCCTATTGACTAACCAAGTACAATGTATCAATTTGCTCCATTGTCGAATTTGGCGTCCTCTCACCAATTACTTTTCTTCAGCCGATCCTGGTGCTACAATGACATTCGTGGCTGGAGGTGCTCTCAAGCCCATTGGTGGCCACATCCTCTCACATGCTTCTGCCACGCGCCTCTATCTGCGAAAAGGTTTTCAATGTCGGCGTGCTACTATTTTCATGATCTCTGAACTGCTTCCACAGGTCGTGCCGAAGAACGCGTAGCTAAACTAGTCGACAGTCCGGACCGGCCGGAAAGTGAGGCATCCTATAAGCTGGACGAAGGAGGTTGGAGCGATGTTTAGGCGGTTTGCTTCCTTGTTGTTGGTTGCACCTTGGCAAACTTTCCTAACCTTTACTTTGATTACGCTGTTTAGTATCATTGTATCACTTTTAAACACCAACGACTCACCAACGATTCACGTGTGTTACTACTTGCCAATGCAGATAAACTGATCAGACGGTACCTCTGTTGGCATCACGAACGTTCTCTTCTTCTTCAGCATGGTTCACCCATGGTTCACCCATGTGCTCCAACTTGAAACGCTCCTGATGTCGGGTATAAGATCTGTGAGTCCCTTTCAGTCGGTTTTTTCTTTGAGTCGGTTTCCTCTCAGTACAGTACATGAACTCAGTATTTGCTCTATTATTGTCGCTCGCTACGAACGCTCTGGCATACTGCGATCCTGGCCCTGGAGAACATGACCCTATGACTCTGCACACATATCCGAGCATCACCTCATGCATCCACGAGCCTGCTTTTTTCTCCTGTGAAAACGTCACTCGCATTGCCAACACATGTTGCTCTCCAACACCTGGTGGTCTTGTCCTTGCTACGCAGTTTTGGTCAACTCACACCGGTTTGGAGGCAAAGGGACAGAAACTCCCGCAAGGGAGCTGGACTATTCATGGACTTTGGCCTGATAACTGTGATGGGTACGTGCGAATGGCAAGTTCCGTTTTATTGCATCTCACAGAGGATCTCCAGATCATTCGAGCAGTACTGCGATCCTTCTAGACAATATGACCCTGCTCCCGATCCAGCGAGCTTTCCAAATGGAACTGCAATACCTGCGTACAAAGGCCCTGGCGTTGACACCTTCATCAAGGAGTTCGGAAGGCAGCAACTCCTAGACTACAGTTTGTTCTTCTTTCACGTCTTCTAGTTCCATCATCATATGAATTGTTCAGTGAACAAGTATTGGATTAACCAAGGTGCACCCAATGAAGCCTTCTGGGCACATGAAGTAAGCATGTCCACTTCACGCGAGGAATGTCCCCTTTTACTTTCTCTTAGTTCTCAAAGCACGCTACATGCACCTCTACCTTTGACGTTGCATGCTATGGTGAGGGCTACACGAAAAACGCCGAGGTCATTGACTTCTTTGACGCTGCCATTCGTGGATTCCAACATTTTCCGACTTATAACCTCCTTGCTGCGTGGGTATCACCACTCTTCTTCTCATAGGCACATGCGACTAATGCTTACGATAGTGGTGGCATTGTTCCTTCGAATAAGACGCAATACAAGTTGGATGATCTTGAGGCTATCGTCAAATCCCAAACTGGTGCAGTCCCTTACTTTGGATGTGTGAATAATGGGACCGTGCTTTCCGAGGTCTGGTATTTCAATCATGTCTTCGGAACTGTGAGTGGTATATTGAATTGAAGCTAACATGCTTCGCTCACCTCGTATTCAGGAACAATTCGGTAGCTTCAAGAGTATTAACTCGACGACTCCCTCAACCTGCACTAGGACTGGCAAAATCTGGTACCCCGAGAGGGCATCTGGTAGTGAACAGGACGTCGAGAATTAGGAAGGGCATAGCAGCTCGAATAAACATTGGGGTTAAGTAGTCAACTTGAGCCGGCGGGCCGAGAAAACACAAACACACAAGCATTCTGTGTTGTGACCTGTGAAGTTCTGACTCCTCTTATAAATCAACGTACTATTCCACAAGGCAGAATAGACTGAGCTATATCTATAATCCTCTATATCCTCAGTGGTTGTCGCGAAAAAAGAGTTTCTGCTCCTTCGCCAAGATTGAAGTCTCATACCCATGTGAAAGACTTCCATGACAGCAATTTAGCAGGCTAACTTATTTCTACACTGTCTATGTATAAAAGGCAAGAGGTCATGGGAAAGGGCCTGGAAGGTCTGTCTAGATTACAACATCTGAACAGGTTTGGGAGTAGGGACTGTGGCAGGAGGTAGATAGTTACTCATGGTTGCCTGTAGTAAGATACTTCCAATTGGGTGTCAACATGGATTATTGAGTCAGCACGTGGCAAGACGCGTTTGAATGTTGAAGTGTTAAATTGGAGCGTGGATCCTCCAAGAAAATCATTGCATCGTGTCCTCCAAACAGCAATGACTATCACTGTTGACCTCCACACTGCATCGACAGACATTCACGTTCGGCGAACTCTTTTCGATCTTTCTCGTGCTGTAGTCAGAAGTAAACGAATTATTGTGGTTACGGGAGCAGGTATATCATGTTCTTGTGGCATTCCGGTATGGGCTCGTCTTGCTTAGCGAGTTTTGAATACAATCGCCGATGATATCCTACTTCTCAGGATTTCAGGTCCTCTGATGGCTTATATGCGCTTGTAAAGGAGAAATATCCTGATGTCGTGTTGAAGGGCAGGGACTTGTTCGACGCGTCATTATTTCGGGATCCCATCTCAACGGCAGTTTTCTACACCTTCATTTCGGGGCTCAAGCGTTCCATAGATTCGACTCTTCCAACACCGACACACCACTTTATTAGGGCCCTTGATGCCAAAAAGAGACTCTTGCGTTCTTATACGCAAAATATCGATGGCTTGGAGGAACAAGCGGGGCTTCTCGGGAGTTCGAGTGAAGAAGCAAAAGCCTCTGTCAAAGGAAAAAGTAAACTGAGAACCAGGGACGTCCGTAATGTCCAGCTGCATGGCGATATTCATCGCGTACGATGTATCTCGTGTTCAGCGGAGTACCCTTGTACGGAGGAGTACTTAAGCGTGTTCGAAAAAGGGATGGCCCCCCATTGTCCTGAATGCTTAAACCGTTGTAGGTGCTTCAATTCATTCCATTTATTGTCATTCTCATGGAGACACAGCTGAGGCTAGAGCCGCTCGCTCCGCACGGGCGATCAGAGTCGGGACCCTTCGGCCTGCCATTGTTCTCTACGATGAGCCCCACCCTCTAGGTGATGATATAGGTTCTATCCAAATGGCTGATGTCGGGCGCAAGCCAGATCTGCTCATCGTTATGGGAACTTCTTTGAAAGTTCATGGTCTTAAGAAGCTCGTCAGGGACTTTGCGCGAACGATCCATAATGATTCATCCAAGTCTACATTGTTGGCATCAAAACCAAAACCCAAAGTTATTTTCGTTAACAAAACAGCTCCTGGCTCTGAATGGGCCGATGTCATCGATTATCACGTTTCTGGTGAAACTGATGCCTGGGTGGCCAAGGTTATTGAGGATTGGAAACAAATCAGAAAAGATGACTGGGAAACTCAACTCACTCTTGATGGGACCTCTGGTCTCTCAAGTCCCTTCAAGGCAATGAAACTTGGTTCAGAGAAGATAAAAGTCAGGAAAGGTGAGTCAGTCTCCCCATTAATGTAAATCCTGTATCTTATAACTTCAGGGAGCAAGAAATCATCGATGTTGGACGAGAACAGCACATGGAATCCACCTCAGCAGCAGCAAACAGTGCCTCTTTCTCCTAGCAAACGTCGTCAGAGCACATGCCACTATGAGGACCTTCAAGCTAGTTCATCGAAACGCCAATCAACCACGGCATCTAAACCCTCCAAACATGCATTACCATCTTCCGAGTGTAAAATGTTATTTGGCGAAAGCACAAATCATGCCAATACTGGGTTAGAAGATGCTACGCCGATGGACGTGTCCCTGGTGGATCTCTCTATGCACGATATACAACCAGATGTGGAGAAGCCTCACATCAATCCAGCTCCCACAACACGTAAAGCCTCAACTATCAAAACCCGATCGAAAACGAAAGCCGGTCCCACCACAAAGCGACGGCGACACAAAAATGCGTTGTTGCAACTGTCATACTCTGATCTTGCTGCTGATCTCGACTCTCCCACAGTGTCACCGACGTCCTATTCGACCATTTCCTTCGACGTTTCAATCTGATAATTACAACTTTCAATTCTTTTTATTGTGTACTATATCAATGAGATATCAAAAACCTCTGGCACAAGGCGACAGATATAATGGCGCTAATTAGGTATATATTTAGGCGGCTTGATGTACAGGATCAGGACAGGCAATACTCAATCAGTAATGAGCTCAGAAACACTCCAGTCCTCAAAACTACCATCTGGAAGATAACGTCGAATGACTAGCGGAATTTTGCGCTGTGAGAGCTCCTTAATTGCAATTTGGAGAGCATCCGTTTCACCATCCAAAGGAACAAGCACAGGAGCGTTCATGCTAGAAGAACCAGTTCAATGGTACCGGATCCCTGATCCAAGCCCGACTCACCTGATTTGCAATGCTCTTGTTCCCAATATTCGTGCTCTCTCATACTTTGTCAGGTAGGGCGTTGTCACTCGGACTTGATTTGGTTGCCTCTCCCCAGTAACAGTTGTGCTAGCCAGAGCTTCTTCTCCATTGGTCATAGGTTGGACATTGTCTACGCCATTGACACCGTTGACTTGAGATTCCTCGTTCTCACCGTTACCCTCGCCCTCTTGCTCCTGCCCTAAGATATCATAATTTTCGTCCTAGAGAGTTATATAGAACTTCATGATACTGATTAAAAATCGCCGAAATGACATACGAATGTCTCCTCTTGATAACTTCATGTTTGGGGGTGAATACAGAAACCAGGAACTACGCGTGACGAGGCTGACGTACCCTCCTCCATAGTCGTAGTCGTCGCCAACACCTCCACCATCGTAGCCGTCATCAGACATGGTAACTCGAGGTTGAGGACGGCCTGCAGGTGTGTTTATTTGGTTAGACAAACAACGCGTTCGCTCAATTTCTTGCCGCCGCTTCTTAGTTTTGCATTCTTCGCTTCATCTGCAGAGTTCGCTCAGCTGTTGAACACCGGCTCCTGGAGTCGTCTTGCGCGTTACATTTTCTCTCTCCACACACTTTTTGAGATGTAGGAACATTGTCTCTACTATCCAACACGATCCGAGTCCCGAGCGTTGACCCACTTCTATCATCGTTCAAAGAATTCAGGGAACCCGCCGTCCTTCAATTTGTATGATGCGCCAATCTCCTGGAATTCCTCGAACCGATTGAACCGGATGCTTTGATTCCTTGGTATACGTTTTGGCTGCGAGACATTCCTCAGATACCAAGTTTCTTGGCCGTTTGAATGTTTGAAAAATCCAAGGACTCAGAAATGGACCAGGCAAAGGTGATATGTACAAAAATTGACTTGCCAAAATTCTGCCATCATTGCAATATCATTCCCAAGGACGCTGTCAATCTGTGGCGATCGCAAGTTGACACCCTCTACGTAAATTGTTTCGAAACAACAAGTCTCGATGGAATCACTGGCCATATTGGCTGTCCGCGGCCACTGGGTCGTTCCCGGTTGACATACTATTTCTGCTTGGTACTCTCTTCTCGGATCCGGCATGCTTGTGTAGAAGACACGTAGATGACGTAGAAATGATCAGAAGAAGATCAGTTTTCCATCTGTGCTACTTGAGAAGATTGTCAACGATTATCTTTCAGGAACAGACCTTGATGAGCGATGCGCCAGAATGTGGGGTCGCAGAGCTCTGCAGGTTCGGACGACAGCTTCCGGAGTCTCCTTCTCAAGATCTCGGTGTTGCAGGATCTCGGTGTTGCAGG
>Ga0157357_1000149_pt1 | contig 28264 bp, 33 predicted proteins | sample AttcapACBM1_FD_111485 | JGI IMG/M metagenome (GOLD analysis project Ga0157357, IMG submission 111485) | Fungus gardens microbial communities from leaf cutter ant in Botucatu, State of Sao Paulo, Brazil - Atta capiguara ACBM1 | ecosystem: Host-associated > Fungi > Mycelium > Unclassified ... | reverse complement strand
CTTTCTCTCTTGTTGTAAACTAATAATATAACTACTACAATATCTTATCTTATCTGTTCTTACTAAAGTCTGTCTACTCTTTCATCTTATAACATCTACTTACTAAGTGTTCATACTACAATCAGTAGTATAACTAATATAATAATCAATGTAAAAATTTACAACAGATTTATATACACTATACTACTTATTCTACATTACTCATACTTGTCATATACTAAAGTCTAACTCTAAATATAATCCATCTTCCATAGTTGTCAGACTTAAAAATAGTAGACTTGTTTCTTTTTTTATTTTTCTCTTATTATTTAAGTTTCTCTTATTTTTCTATTTCAATTCATTTCTATTCTTTCTTCTTTCTAAACTTAGTAAAAGAGAATAATATAAAAGATAATGTTATATATCATAAAGATATTAGAATCAAAGATGGTAAACTTGTTTCTTTTTTGTTTCTCTTTTCTTATCAAAGTTTTTCTTATTTTCTATTTCAATTTCTCTATCTCTTTTTTCTTCTTTTCTTATTTTTGACTTAAGTAAAAGAGAAATAATATGATATTATGTGTAACTGTTACAATGGTTATAGTAACATGACACTGTGTGACAACATTCACATATGTCACAGTCATAGTCACAACAACATGTGAAATATTAAAAAAGTAATATCACACATCATATAAAATAATGACTCTTATTTATATAACTTATAATATTTAGAATAGGCTAGATATTAAGTATACATAGACCAAGATCTGCTCATGATTTAGAAGAATAACAAAATACCTGACTACCATGATAATTGATCACCTCTGTTCTGAGTCCCATCATGAATTGACCACTATGTCTCAGAGATTTAACAGTGATTCAGAAGTTGATTAATAATGGCAATGATAATGAAGATCAATACAGATGTTAATGATAATGAATAATAATGTTATTAAGTCTGAGGTCTAATCTTCAGACATAGAGATATGTATACAAAAGAGTGATAGTCTATGTACAAGCTATTTCCATCACATAATCAAAACTCATATCTAATGGGGGCTGTCATCTGTCATAACAGATGTCAGGCTAATTTTAGAAGATAACTAATTATGTCACTATATTGATATGCTTGTATCTCTATGAATACTTATCACTTTGAAATATACCATATATTATTAAAAACAGTTTGATGAGTACTTTTCAATACAAGTTCAATCATGTGAATCTGTCCAGCTGTTCATGAAATAATAGCCAACAAAGCTTTTACAGTTACTAATGGCCTAATATCTCAGTTGTTTGTTATCACTTTTGCACATTCTATATATGTGCAGATAGCCTTTATTTGGGGCTTTCCAGTGCAACTTAGTTTGTGAAAATTGGTTCACTGGTTTTAGAAATACAAGCTGAATGGAGTTTGTGATATGAGGTATAAGAAGTCACATGTAGAGCCAATAATTAGGACTCAATGGAATGAAGAGAGTTTCACAATCACATGTATATATACTGATGATACTATGGGTAGGTTATCAGACTTGAAGGAGCAAAGAGAGAGTTAGAATTGAAATATAAGGTAAAAAACATGAAGAAGATTGAGTATATACTGGATATTAAGATAGAGAAAGTAAAGGAAGGAATTAGGATCTCATAGAAAGCATATGCAACATAAATGTTGGAGAAATTTGGCATAGTAGAATACAAACCACAATCTATCTCTTTACTAGTTGGAATATTATTCTCTGTTACAGACAGCTCAGAGACTCAAGAGAAGATTAATGAGATGAAAAAAATTTTATACTGTGAAACCTTGGAATTGTTAATGTGACTACAAGTTGTGACCCAACCTAACTTATTGTTTACAGTAAACTACTTGTTATGTTTTGCTGCAAATCCCAAAAAAGTGCACTGATGTCAGATGTAGTTCACACTGGGAGTGAAAGTCCACAAGATTGACTTAGAGATGTATGGACTTGTAGAATGACCTTGGCTTCAGCTTATATGCTATGCTGTCTGTCTGCTGTGTAGTTGTAACTTTAGATAAGAGGATGAAGTCTGAGATGGAAATGAGTGCTAATTGGTATATTGCCATTGAATACCAGAGATTGAGTTCAATAAGAGTTATCTTTGTCAATTATTAGACTAGTGAATTATAGTATAACTACTAGTCCTATATACAAGTATATACTATAGGAGATGTTCAGAGTTTTAGTGGTAAGACACTAACAGGAGTGAAAACTCTACCATATGAGACTGAGTCAGAAAGTAGTATTCCCATCATAGAAGACAGAATCCCTAGATTGTTGCATTACTGCCACAAGGGCATGTTACAAAAAAGGTGGCTGTTGTGGAAGACAGGCTTGTAGATTAGATGTTGATAAGGCAGTATCACCACATGAATATATTTTCCAGATGGGTAAACTTGGCATATGACAACTGAAATGTTATAAAACATACAATGGTATATGTTAAGAAGACAATTGACTATGAAATTATTTACTACTATAAAGCGAGTTTACAGCCAGTGAGTTTTGTTAACTTCAATTATGCAAATGACAAAAACACTTAGAGATTAACTGATGAATATATTTTTTTTGTTGGAGAAAGGCTAGTATCATGGTCTACAAAAAGGCAGAAAACAGTAACAATATCAACAACAGAAACTGAGTATGTTGCTATTTCAAGAACTATACAATAGACCATATAGTTGTCATCTTTTTTTGACAAAGCATCACTTTCTCAGAAGAAACCTATCACATTGTTTATTGATAACAATGGTGTAATTAAAATGATAAAGACATACAAAGAATACAGAAAAGCAAAGCATATTGATATACAATATCACTTTGTTAAAGAGAAGGTAGAGGCAGGAGAGTTCAAACCAGTCTATATACCTAGTGAAGATAATATTGCAGATTTACTGACAAAAGCACTACTAAGAAATGCAACATGCAACTTCACTTCAGACTTGGGACTATGGAACACAATAAGGAATAGTGTCAAAGTTAAAAGTAGTGAACTTGATTTATTTTCATTTTCTTCTCTATTTTCATTTTATTTTTGATTTATTTTCTTTTTTTCTATTTTTAGAACTTAGGGTTAGGGTTAGAGTGACAAGATCACGCTGTCACACATCAGTCACATGATCACAGTAATGGTCACAAGTTATGAGATGTATGGAAGGATATAGAAGGTTCTAAAAGAATGATATTATACAACATGTACAACACATGTTGACCTTAAGGTGCACACATGGCTGTTTAGGGTAGGCTAGAAGGAGTTAGCACAGACCATGAGATTTTAGTATATAAGGTAGATTATCCTGTACAGAGTTCTCTATCAAGTTCTCTTGTGTTAACTCCAATACAAGGTTCTATTTATTGACCAACCCTAAGGTCTTTGAGTTGTAACAAATAGGAGAGACACATAGAGATAGTATACAGTAACTATCACACCTGGAGGAGTGTTGGATGAGGTGCAAAGTCATAAGATGATAAATGGATCTCTATTTATCTATTTATTTTTATTTCTCCTATTTCAACTGCTAGCCAATGCTTAGACCACAACTATACAGGTTATTGTGAATTTTTACTGTCTTATATATAAAAAGACCTTTGATGAGTGAGGAACCTCAGCTATTCACACATTTTAGTGTTGGACTGAGGTGAGCTTATTCAACTTATTTAGTATAACCTAAACTAACAGTATGTCAGACGCAGTTCACACTGGGGTAGAAGTCTGCAGAATAGACTTGGAGATGAGTGGACTTGTAGAATGACCTTGGCTTCAGCTTATGTGCTGCACTGTCTGTCTGCTGTGTGGTCGCAACTTCAGATAATGGGAAGAAGTCCGAGATGGGAGTGAGTGCTGATTGGTGTGTCACTGTTGAACACCGGAGATTGAGTTCAATAAGAGATTATCTTCATTGATTATCAGACTAGCGAATTACAGTGTAACTACTAGTCTTATATACAAACAGAAAGTATAGGAGATGCTTGGGGTTTCAGTGGTAAAACCCCTATTACTCCAAGCAGAGGTTTCAGTGTTGAGACACCGACAGGAGTAACTCTGTCATGGAAGACTGAGTTGAATAGGAGTATCTCCACTGTGGAAGATGGAATACCTGGAGGGTTGCAGCACTGCCATAAGATATGTTGTGAGAAAGGTGGCCACCATGAAAGGCAGGCTTGTATATTTTGGAGATGATTTCACCATGGGGATGTAATTTCCGGACAGGTGGGCTTGCATATGACACAGTAATAGTACCTAGTATATGTTCTAATAGGTATGAAATATAGCCATTCACACACTTTAGTGTCAGACTGAGTACATGTTCTAATACTAGTGATCCTCAGATGTCTGGGATGGAGATCCATGAAGTTGTCAAGAGTCCAGTGAGGATATCCAAGGTGGAATGGAGGAATGTGATCTGCACCAGAAGAGATCAGGAAATGTGGATGAGGAAAGAGGCATTATCTGTGGATTGGGATGGATGTGGCCAGATCGGGATATGACATTGTGAGTCGGGATATGACATTGTGAGTAGCTTACACTGTAGCTATACTCACTGTTTATGTTTCTTTCCAGCACTGTCTATCTATAACTAGTTTACTGTAACTCTGAAGCAGTGTTACACGTGATCCTGGAGCTATGCCTCAGAAGAACCTTCTTTTCTCTTCTCAATGGATGCTCTGATTGGAAAGGCAGGTAAAAGGCTTTTCGAGAAACACCTAGAACAATATGCTCCTCCTGATCCACAATATGAATCTTATATGAACGATAGAGGTCAAACCAAACGTCGAAAGGTATTTAATCTCTTCTCAATAAGGAGAAACCTCCTTGGTTAAGGCAGCCAATGTTAGCGTCCACTTCCGCCTGGCCTTTCGAAACGAGATGCTCGGATACTCAAGTCTGTGCAGCGACGAGCCCATTATCTTGACAAAGGTTTCAATCTTTGTGGCTTACGCTTTGGATGGACTTTGATTATCGGTTTCATACCTGTGATTGGGGATGTCGCCAATTTATCCCTCAATCACTACCTCGTCATCCGTAAATCCAAACAAGCCGATATCCCACCATGGCTCATCAATCGCATGCAAATGCACAACATTGTATGCACGGGTGTAGGCTTTGTTCCAATTTTTGGAGATGTTGCCGCTGCCGTCTATAAACCCAATAGTCGTAACGCAGCACTTTTAGAAGAGTTTATGAGACTTAGGGGGGAGGAGTTCCTGAAACAGAATCCTCCACAAAACAGAAATGCGTCGGAAAATGGAGAGGGAGGATGGACATGGTTCACACGACCTAGTGAGTGACGACCTAGTGTCAGCAGAAAGAATGTGGAGCAAGTTAAACCAGGTGCTGGGCCAACCGCAGGCGAGACTGTTTCTACATCCTTGGACGATGCTACCAATGATTCTTCAGCATTGGCTCCTACCTCTTCTCATAAGCCTAGGAAAAATTTTATCCTATTTGGTCGTAGTGGGAGTGCAGAACGTGTTTAAGGGGAGACTTTCACCCACTGACATTTCAGTAATGAAATTTATGACTCAAGTGTAGGAATTTATCATGGCACCTTTACAAATGTATTCTCCGGGAAAATATCAAAGCAGTACACAAATAGGAAGAGACAATGAGCGAGACAGAAAATATAACAATGCTCAGATATATCAAAAAAGGAACACAGCTAAAAACAGAGAGAGAAGAATGGATTAATATTGAGTCATCGAATACAGATTGGGTTTGGTGTACCAATTAGGATTGAGCGTGCGTAGTGAAAGACTAGTTAAAGACTGCAATACTGCGGGGGTGAGTCAAATCAGTCTGAAAAGGATACGCAAAAAACTAAACAAAAGAAAATGACAGAAATATGGTGAAAAGAAGAATAGAAGACCAAATCGTCGTAACCCTATACAGGATTACAACAATAAGCCAGCACCGAAGAAGATAAAGAAAGCGATGGTTGTTACAAAGCACACAACTAAAATGGATGGACAATAACGATGAAGAAGACAAGTAACATTCGAATAATAGGATGAAAAAATGAGTCATATAATCCCTGATAACTGTGCGTGCAATGCCCAAGTGTGCATGCGATCAACAGTTATAAGCATGCAGAATTAAGAAATCCATAAGTATGTGTCTCGGCATTCCGTTGGCGTGGGCCATTCTAAATGCAGTAGAACGCGAAATATTCAAGAAGGCCTGGTACGCCACCGTAGGCATTAACGAGGCTGCCGATCCCTCCCCTTTTTGCGCCTACGTTTCTCCTCTTCGCGTCTGCGTTCCTCCTCAAAAGCTTCCTCATCCTCTCTCTTAGCGATACGTGAACTAAAAGGAAGGGTGTCAGACGGTTTTTAAGGCGTTCACAAGTTAACCAAACCCACCTAAACATTTCTTCTCGCTCGAGGTCGTCAGCATCGGCTTCCATATCCTCATCGTCACTAAACACATCCATGCCTATGTATTTATCCCTCTTTTTGCCGAACATACTCCAAATGGCGGAGCTAATATTCTTCGACAAGTTCTCTTCCTTTTCCATCGCAAACGTTGCTCGCTTTTTCGGTGGCGGAGATTCCGAACGACCCTCTGACCGAGGACGTTTCTTCGAATGCATGAGACCGAGGTCAGATGAATGAGAAGACCCATGGCGATCTCGATCGCGCTCTGCAGCGGAATACTTGAGTGGGCGAGAACTTTGAGGTCTAGGTGCAGGGTGCTTATCAATTGATCCTGCCCGAGAAGAGTTGGCTGATCGGACAGGAGTGGGCTGTGACGAGGACTTTGGAATGAGTGCTTTGATAACAGGAGGCTTCACAGTCTTCATCGGTGTAGACGAAGAGACATTAGGCTTCTTCGTTGTAGTAGAAGAGGAAGAAAGCACAGTATCTAGGTGATCATCAGTTTGGGCCAAAATCCCCTGCATGATTATGAGAGAAACACAGCGCACGTTGAGTTGGTGTATTAGCACCTGAATGATTGACAGAGACTGTCTGAATCTGAACCTTCTTCACTGGAGTCTTCTTCTTTGTCGAAAACCAATCATCAAAAGTCTTAGCCTCATCCCCATCTAAAACCTTCCCTTCTCTTTTCTTCTGAAGATCCATCCTGATCTCATCAATGGTCCTTGTATCCCGTTTCACCGTATTGAGCTTCATCAGTGTGTTCGGCATCGAAGCGATCCGGTCCTTCACACTCATTCCTGGCTTTTGTGCATCAAATTTCGGCTGCGTGCTCCGGATGTCCACAACCCCACCAGGCCATCGTTTACTTGATTTATGGGAGTGCGAATGGGTAACCTTCTTCGCCGGGTTATATATTCGTCGTAATTCTGCCTGCTGCTTTCGCTCTCGAATTTCTTCTCGAGTAAGAACTAGGCCCGAGGGTAAGTCATCTTCATCATCCAAAAGTCCTCTCCTGCGCTCTTTAATCCCACCACCACCATTCAAGGAAGACAAGGATTTTGCAGATGAAGATTTCTTGGATCCATATAGCAATACATCCCGTTGTTCGTCCTTCTTCCTCTGTAGAGCCGCTTCCCTAGCTTTGGCCACTTCCTCCATCCGTTTACGCCGCTCTTGTTCCCGTTTCTCATCTTCAAAATGCTTCAGCCGCATTTTAGCTTCCATTTCTCGTTCTCTGGCCTCTCGTTCAGCCTGCTGTTTCCGCTGAAGTGTTTCCTTCCTCTTGCGTTCTTCGATGGTCATTTGGACAAGATGATTCTGCTCTTGTGTCTTGGACGCACTGAGAGCCATAAGCGCCGTAAAAGATGACATCGTACAATTGAAGTAAACAAAAGCTCTAGAGACTAGACAGAATGGATTTCAGAGAGAAAGGTATATGAATGAAGAAGGAGGAGATGAATGAGTGAGTGGCGACGAGTAATTTGTTTGCTTATGTTTACTGTCATCCTGTGGCCAATTTATAGATGAACTTTTTCATGCTCGAACCACAGAGCTGGGCAAGATAGACGCCACAAAGAGCGATATCCCAACCACCAAAACTAGAATACAGTAAACAAGATATCCACCCAAATAGTCATTGGAAATTGAGATTGAAAACATTGAATTGGCACCTGCGGGTCCGATTGCTCTCATCATACTGACAGCAACCTGCGAGTAAAATAAGGCAATTTCCTATCCCTCAAAAATCACTAATACGAACCTGGCATAAGCCATTTGTGGCACCAAGAGATGCCGCATTGGGAGAAGCAGCTTGAATGAATATAAAAATAGCACCTGAGGCTCAGGGTGAGATACCACAAGCAGCACGAGGCATAAAGGGGGCGCACCATAGGACATGCTTGGCATAATAGATAAGAGAGTCTGAGCACCAACAGCGGCCCAAAGAGTAGCTGAATATCCTTGCTCCCGCGCTATATAGTTAATAACGGGGAAAGACAGGAAAAGGGGGATACCAGACGTGATACCGGCAATAAAAACTTTCTTCGAACCCCAATAGTCGTGAATCCTTGCAAAGAAGAAGATCTGGAAGCAACCATTGAAAATACCATATGCAGATAGGATGTTCCCGATTGTAGACGGAGAAAGACCCAGACCACCAAGTTCCACAGGGGTGGAGAAGAATAGAGGTTGTATCGCGCGGAAGGAAATATCTACCAGAGACAAAAAGGCGTAATTCGAGCCTGCTATAATAACTCGAAACGTCATGAGAGATCGTAAAGGAAGAGGCTTTTCATTATCGTCACGTTCGTGAATCACTGATTGCGAATCGGCTATGCGATCCTGCTTGTCGTGGTTTTTCGATTTGAAAAAAAGGTCCCTGAGCGGTGTCGGGTTTTTGACCGTCTCTTTCAGAAGAAAATAGGTTATGAACCAAGCACAGAGCGTGTATGTTGCTGGAACAGCACACGGCAAGAAATATGGGTATTTCTTGAGGAACTCGTTGCTTCCAAACAAGGAAGGAAATCGTTCCACTGGCCGCGAGAAAGAACCGCCGATGATAGGCCCAAGCTACGATAGAAGCTCAAATAAGTCACACCACCAAGACTTGTGATTGCCTAATAGCGATGCTCACAGTTCCGCCCGTAGTCCATGCGATAGGCATAAACCCATATGCCTAAATTCGGAAATCAACCCTCCACAAAACAAGTCAAGACCATATTTCCCACCTGAGATATGTTGGTTGAATCAGTCAATGATGCCATCATGCTGTACACAAAATTAGTACAAGGTTCAAATTTACATTCCGATTCGTGACTGGTGAGGACATACCTTTTGATGACCCCAATGTTTCCATCTATCAATGGCACGTAAGCCCTACCTAACAAGTATCTAGGTCCAAGAAAGACACACTTAGTGCTCCGTTCAGTGCACGACTGTCAACTTCGACGTAAGCTTCCAAGTCTTGAATAAACCATCATACCAAAAGCGCACACCTAAGAACCAATCCCCAAAATGTTGTCGAGAGTCCAAAGCAGTACATCGACATCGAAAGGCCGCACAGTCCTATCAAAATAACAGGCTTCCTGCCAACAACATCCGATAACCGACTCCAATGAAGGACCGTAAACGCTTGGGTTAAAAAAAACAAAGATTCCTAAATTGACTCATTAATTGACTCGACACACAACACACACAACACACAAGCTAAAATTCTTACGGACCACTATTCCAACATAATATCCAACCTTGCTCTCATCACCATTGGTAACCCCCAGTTCACGAATCAGCTACACAAATTCAATCAACATGACAGTCCAATGAATAGTCATCTTCTCCAAAAACCCTACCTGAGGAGCAAAAGGATATATTACTTGAGATGTCAACGGCTCTCCCAATTGCAAGAACAATACAATAGTGAGCTGGGACCATGGCAAAGGTGTTCTCTTCTTGGGCTGGACCTGTAGCAAAGGTGTCGCTTCATCAACTTCATGAGCAGCAGTCATGACAAAAAAAATGTCTTTGTAGACTGATTCGTAGAGCAATAGCCAAAAGGTATAAGGCTGGCCTCGACCTCGACCGCAAAGCAAGTGTACGGGTGAAGAGACTTATCTTTTCACTCCCGCTCCCGGTGGCTTACAAAGCAGATGCGATGACCGATCTATAATTAACGCCCATGCAGCTTCGAAGCAGAGGAAGACAGGACAGTTCCTGATCATTATCATTATCTTAGTCAAGGAGTCATATATCACTAAAATACTCCTTGAAGTGCCGTCGCAACAAATACAACTCCATCGACGGTATCACCTTCGATATCTGCTGATCAATGGAAACAACTTGCTTGAGAAAATCGTCAATATCACTCTCAGGCCACGTCGACACGCGCTTCAACAGTTCCTGAGTCCTACACCCAAACCTAACAAAACAACTGAGTAAAAATCGCATGTCGGGGTCGCAGCTGCCGAGGAAAGCAGCGACCTCATCCACGTTATACTCCGATAAGCTGGGGGGTGGAACGACAGGTAAAACAGTTGGGCTTTCAACCAATCTAATAGTTGATCTCTGGGATATGGATGGGGTCGCTACTGGGGGCATTTTGTTTCCACCAAAGGATAGTATCGAAGGGGAGTCGATAGAGACAAGGGACGAACAAGAGCTTGATCGCAATGGATCGAAGGGAGTGGATTGAGTATCAGGTAAATATGAACGAGGTAACGAAGAAGGATCCACGTAATGGGCATTTCTTCTCGTCCTTCTCTTAATCAAAGTCAAAAAAATAGAAACAATGTGAGAACAAATGAACATACACGGAATATGCCTCTGGTCTTCCCCCGATCTTTTGTTCGATGACGAATAGCGGAAAAGTGTACATTCGCATACGATGCTATCGCCAAAAATTTCTTGCTTCGAGTATTGGGACCAGAACTGTTGAATACTTCAGGAAACTTTTCTGCAATCTGATCCATGGACGGGTCAAGCATCAATTCGAAAGCACCAGCAGGATGAATCAAAATACTAGCCTGCTCTTGGACTGCAGTGAGATTTGCACGCTCCTGGTCTGCCCATTTGCCGGAGGGGTTGAAAAACGTATTGACCGCCTCACGTGTTGCAGTCTGCGATTGAGTCAATAATAAGGAATCAAGGCATGCATTAGCCTTACTTTGAGGTCCTGGTAGGTTTTCGAGTTTATATCGAGACCGAGCCTGTCGGCCAAATCTGCCGACTATGGATATATATGTCGGCATCAAAAGTACTCGAACAACAGTCTAGAAAGAAAGACTTACGCCTGGACGAAAAATTATGAGAGGATGTTGTTGACTAAGTAGAACACTTACTTATATAACCCATTGCAGTAAAAGCTGATAGACAGACAGTTGTACTCAACTTATATGTTTGCACTTCGAAACGCGTGATCGACGCGTCTCTTGCTATGCCGTCCTGAACCTGAAACAAGCACACACATCGTTAAGATATCATTAATCAACTATCGCTAACAGTACTCCTAATCTCTACCATACGGAAAAACCTGGTTACACTCATCACGAATGGGGTCATAAAACAAATTCAAGTTGACATTCAGAGCCCTCCTAAGTGCCCCCGTTGGTTGGGGATAAAGGCCTACAATTGTCTTGTTCACAAAGTTCTCGTATAACAAGCAGAATGTGCTGAAATTCGCCGAAGTGGGGTCGGAGACATAGTTGTCCACTCCTCCAGCATTGGCACCGGGAGGGATGGGGTGAGCTGCAGCGACAAGATCAAGTCCATCGGCACCAATGGGCTGGCTGGCACGATGAAAGTCGTCAGGCATCTGCATATCCTGAAAAAAGCTACGCGCAACACCCAAGTCTAACTGTTTGTCGGATCGACGTCCATCCACGAAGAAATTGATGGGGAAAACCGACTCTGCATAAGCAGTAAAAAATCGAGGAGAGACGAACGAAAAATTAGGATTGGTGGCAATGGATTGTTGGATACGGTAAAACCTATACTCTGCAGCAACCGTTAAATTGTACTTTCCGCCACCAAACTTGTTGCTGAATTCGACCAACTGACTCAGAAGAATTGAGTACTTCGTTATATGGACTGAGAGTGACCAGATACTAACTTCAGCAAAGAGTGTCTCATTGAAACTGTGGTTATCTCCGAAGAAAGCATCTCCTACAAAGCTCCTCAGCAAAGTTTGAGGTCAATTCGATCCAACTAACCTCGAGTCAAACTCGCATCACCTTCAAAAACAGCATGTGTATTCAAACCCCCGACAATTGCAGGAGTAGGCAGATCAGGGCCCGTGCTAGGCGACTTCCCTCCGATGCTAAGCCTATCAGTGACGACATTACCGTCGACCAGATGAGCAGCATAGGTTACAAATCGCGCAGTAAACGAATCCATGTTAAAACCTAGAATGGGCAACGTCAGCCACCTGGCTGACAATAGAATCCATCGCTACCTTCTTGAGCAGCAGCAATGATTTGTGCCGGAGAAGCAATCCCATTGCGAGGAAGATACTGCGAATAGAAACAATTACTAGCCTATTCAATACATTTTATCAATGTACGCACTCCATGTGAAGCAAGTGTATTTAATCCAGGGCATGGTCCTCGTATGTCTCCGCTCTTGAGAGGCTTCCACGGGTGGTGAACATCATTGACGAGTTTGGTGCCATTAAAAGTAAGAGGTGGAGGAGGGCTTGCAGGCTCACGGATATGCAGAGTTGGAAGAATACTCCCTAGCTCCTCCCGGGGAAGTCCTGCCAAAGAGGCATAAGCAGGGAATGCGGTGGTAGACGAGGCAAGAGCGAGAGTGAGGGTGATGAAGCCCGCTAACTTGACCATCTGTGAGGGAGAATCAAGTACGCTATTGCTTCTTCTTGACAATCGGTCACTGGAATTTATATGCGTCTACTTCCAGGGCAGGGCAATGTATCTCCAGGGTCTTGCAGTGCACAGCAATTGTCAATGAATACACTTATGGATCCTGAAACAGTAACCAACATTAGCAAGCTTGCGGTTGACATGGATAATGACCAATTCTTACGGGCGCGGCCAATATGAGTCAGAGCCTCCGGCTTTTTGAGTACCTCTGATATGTCTGCGGCAATCATTAACAGAGCGTGAGGGGTACAAAGCAGACAATTACCTCCACCTAGCGATGTCGACTGCAGAGCAGTAGGTACGGAATGGATATCAAAGTACTGTAGTATGTGGTACCGAGTCGCAAGTGGTTATAAATAGTCTGCTAATACACTGTAAACTGCTGTCTGGCAGATGAATATCGATAAACTATATCGATAAACTACTGCGCATGCTGTCACAAATGTCAAGTATACCATGGTGAAATGCTTCGTAGCAGACGCAGTACTGGAGATTATCACTTATTCAAACTCTGAAGTGCTGCAGGAAGATAATACAGCCGCTTGGCATTTTAAATTTACCGTTGGTGCATGGCTGAGAATTAGAAAGAACATATCATAAAAACCTTGGTATGTTCTACGTATCACGTATCACTAATAAAGGTAATACATACGTTGATGACGCAGCATCTAATCTTATCTCCAAACCATGCTCACCATTTCGTTCTTGTCATAACCATATGGTTTTTGATTTCTGATAGACAAATGTCGAGTGGACGTTTTCCCAACCAAGTACGAATAAATAAATAGAACATTCACGCGAAAAGCATGGGGCACTCATAATATCAGGGGAGTACGCGTTCCCCCCACCCCTAAATCATGAGATCATCACGGATGATGAGTCAACAAGTCAAACATGGATTCAAAAAAACGAAGAGTCGACGTAAATCTTTTCTCACTGGTTTCACGATAGTCGGGTGTCGAGAGATTTTTGAGAATACGTTTCCCGATGTGGAGCAGAAAACATATTGCAAAAACCGCATCGATGCACCTCTTCAGAGGACCTTCCATGTTGATGATGATTCAATTGAACACTGCTTGTCACCGGTGATTCATGTTCCGAGGCTGTCTCGGGACGGGCTCGGAAATTATGTTTTGAGCCCGCGACGTCAGGTCTCAGGTATTTTCAGACATGATCATGATCCGGAATGGGTTTGTCTCCCAATTCTGAAAAGAATTATATATCACCAGTGGGGGGGGCGGGAATGCAATCCTCACAAGGAAAAGGAGGTGTGCGTAGATATCATATGCTATATGTTCGTCCCGATGTATAAAAAACATCATTTCTTTCCTCATGTCTCAGTTTCACATAGCTTGTTATAATGTAAATGTCATAAGGTTAAATGTCTGTTTGCACACTAGAGTATCGCAATCAGCCCCCTCCAAAAAAGGACGTCCGTAGGCGAGGAGAAAGCTTTCGCACTGACATTATAGAAACTCATTATTATCGTATAAAACAACCAGGACATTGTTAAACTTGCAAATAGTGTTCAAACACAAAATGCAATCGTTCCACGGCACCACCGTCGATGTCATAGATTCCTCGATAAGGGGGACTATTATGAGAAAAGGATAAGACATGACACAAGAGTGACACATCAGGAGAATGAGAGAGAGAGACCTCTACATACCACCGGCTCGAGTGGAACGAACAAAAGTGAACGAGAATGCGTTATGGCCAGAAGAGAGGACTTATAGATACCTCAAATTACAGCCTTTAACAGCTAGTGTTATCGCCAAGGGTGATTCTGTCAAATGATTGTACCAATGGATGCCTATCGGTTTCGCAATGTTGCCTACAGTAAGTCTACTCGGGCTTCTTTAGTAGGAGATAGTAGACATGCGTAAAGCTACAGATAGCTTTCTATTCTAAGATGAATCGTAAGAAAATTAAAATAAGCATATGCTTACTTTGACCTTCCACCCTAGATGATAGAGCGAAAGTCGCACGGAAAAGACCATAGAAACACGATAAACTATGACCGTCAATAGAAGTTCGAAATTTCAACTTGCACACAACTTGGACGGATCAGATATCCATTCCTCCGACGTGCTTTGCAAACTCGACGAGGGTCCTCTTCACCTGCTCACCAATAACGATAGCCTCGTCGGAGCCTCCACCAACGGTATAAATCACTCTGCTGACCTCAAATCCGTTGAACTGACTGGCAGCGCAAACAGTGTATGCACCCATGTTCTCAAACTCGAGCCAGTCGCCAACCTGGATATCGCGTGGGAGCATAAGTCCCTTGGAGATACAATCAATGGAATCACAAGTAGGTCCCCAGATGCTTGCCAGTTGTTCATCGGGAAACGCGGAGGGCGTGTAAGGTAATCCATTGATCGTCAAAACTCGAGGCAGCGGTGTCTGATGGTCGAACAAGATGCAATTAAATGCACCGTACACACCGTCATTGACATAGTCTAAAATAATAATCAAGTCAATTGATGCACATCGTCGTAGAACGATGAAGACACAGACACATGACTTCCGGCTGCACGTCACCATCCTTGTCGGAATTCGTATATCTCTGGGCACCATCCAAGGGCGCCCTTCTGGCAATGACGTTGACCGCAAGTCTGAATGCGGTCGAAACGTAGTATCTCCCAGGCTCGGCGATAAGTCTTATCCCCTTCTCTTTCCTTTCTTCTTCGGGAAAATGCTCCCTAATTGCACCCCTGAGAACAGAAGCTGCGTTTTCAAAGAGACGGTCCTCGAAACCACCTCCTACGTCCAGAAGAGTAAATTGATAACCGACATTACTGGCCATGTTGAACACCGCTCTTGCACGAGCGATCGCATCATGGTACACGGATGGATCATAACATCCACTACCGACGTGGAAACTGACGCCAATGACGTCCAAGTTCAACTCCTTTGCCTTTGCAAGCAGTGAGGGAACGACTGCAAGTGGTGCACCGAATTTGATTCCGAAGGCACAAAGGCTCTTGGAATCGTCAGTTAAAATGCGAATCACCAACTTGGCATGTGGGTGTGCTTTTGCGATCTTGTAAAGCTCATCGGCGTTATCGAAGGTCATGGTGTCAACACCCGACCTAGCCGCGGCACGGATGAAGGAGACGGCTTTGCAAGGATTGGCGAAGATGATACGAGAGGGATCGATGGCACCTTGACCAATTGAGAGGACTTGGTTGATTTCGCCGTTAGAAGCGCAGTCGAAACCGACTCCAAGAGAAGCAAGCAGTCGAATGATATATGGATCTGGGTTACACTTAACAGCTAGAGAGTAAATGAGTCCAGGAAAGTAGCCACAAACTCGGACACAAACCATAGAAAGGTTGTATTTCCGGCAGGCATGAAATCCATCTCTTGTGTTGCTTATACACCTCGCCTAGATCGGCTATGAAAAAAGCTTTTTCAGCATCAGATTCGCCAGCAGCGGCGAGCTGACGCGCGTTCAAAAGTCCATTGTGTATATGAACGCTGGGTTGGCCGCGATGGAGAGGCGGAAGTCCAGGAAATATGATTTCCTCAGTGAGCTGATCGACATGAACCAGGTCACTGGCTTGGTTTTGGTAATTGTTAACAAATCCATTATCGATGGGGTTGCCGAGCAGTTTTTCGGTGCTGAAACGATGGGGGATATCTTGGATATCAAAGTGGAAAGAATCAGGGGACCTGCGGGGGAAGCAGCGGGGGAAGCAGACAATCATAAATCATATAATGTGTTCTCTCCTAAGAAACACAAACTTGTTGGAAAATCGTTGTATTACGTAAACACATCCAAATGTTGCACTGCTAGTACTACGACTACAACTATGACTACGACTACAACTACTGTACTGACCCCTCGAGTTCCCTCCTGAATGAGACTTTTTTAATGATGACGAATGTGAACCAATTTGTAGGCCTGCAGTGCTGCGTCATATAACCCGAATCCCGACAACCGATGCTAGACCTCAAAAGGAAAGGCGGTATGTCATCATCAATACATCAATACATATGCCGTTCCAGAACTGTCACGTTTAGTTTAGTTATGCATGTCCGAGTCAGTATTAATGCCGCTATTCGCATGGTCGCTTTTCATTCCCTCCCCTCAAAGTTCTATCCCTTAGCCGGGGTTCAGTTCTCCCGGAATAAATTTGTGAAACAGGTGTGTCAACTTTCTCCCAATACACACCACTCACTGTCCTGACTCTTTTATTGCCGTTGACCAGTGCACTATCTGTCCCACATCCTTCGTTAAGACTCTCCTGCGCAGAAGATCGCGTTCATTTGGACATTTATGATAACGATAATCAAGAAGTATTCAGCGACACGTAACATTCCGTCTCCCATCGACTTGAGTATGTCCAGGAGTATACCGGGCTCTCCAGATCAGAACATGGGCGGCCCCCGTCCTTACGCCAGGTACATCATCGAATTGGATGATGCGACATCACCAGTACCGGCACCGACCCAAGAACCGTCATCCGATTTATCACCATCTTCGTGGGACAGCCCAAGACGTAGAAGTTGTAGCGACGTAAAAGTCTCTTTAATCCGAGGTTGACCATTTCTAATCAATCATGGCAGAGCGTTTACTCCCCGGAAGCGTTATCATTTCTCAAGCATTCGGTGCCGGGATTAGTGAATTGCAGTGTGTCATCGCCGTCTAACGAGACCACAAGTGCCAGCTCGAGCCATCACACCCACTCGCCGTGCACTAGTCCGTCCTTCCATCGAGGGACTGCACCCAAGGGCCATCCTACCATAGAGAATCGTGCTCATCGACAACGGCCCTCCACAGGCGGGAAACGGAACAAATTCTGGTCTTCAATCACACAATTCCCACTCGGCGCAGGCTTCACTGGAAGCTGGGACTTCGGTCATAATGGGGATAATAACACTTCAAGGTGAGCCCTTGAGCCAGTTTCAACCTTGGTTTTCCGGAGCGTAGTTTGTTGATCGTCATACATTGGCAATTTAGGAAGAAGTCACGAAGACCGGGAACTTTCCCTTCCACACCCTCATCGTGGGTGTCATCTACCGATCAGTCGTCTTGTGGTAGCCCTCCGAACTGGGTCGGAAGCTTTAAGAAATGGCAACAACCAGTGACAGCTTCTTCTTCTGCTACAGTGTCTTCTTCCAGTCCACCCCCGCCACGAAGTTCTAGACTAGAATGGCACTGGCAATGGCCTGGAAAGCGCTCTAAGACGTCTTCACCTTCAGCGCCGATGCAGACCACGATAGTATCTCCTCCTCCGATCTCCTTTTATCCCTCCCTATCCCCAATGTCTGCGTCCTCGTCAACGCCATCAACTCCTCCCTCTCCGTACATACAACCGACGACGATTAAGAAAGTTGTCAGTCAAGCCTCATCTTCGAAATCATCCATTGCGTTTCAGGACAACAATAATATCCTTACTACCCCTCCCAATCCAAATTCTCGCAATTGGTCTACTCCCAACTTACAACCTCCGGATCTCAGCATGGAGGATCTTGGTAAAGTGAATGCGCTCTATGCTCCTCTTCCTTCCACACTTGCAGTCCGAGTGCTGGGTGATATGCCACATTGTCAAGTAGTATCCGGTGGCTCGGAGTCGAAGCATCCACTTCCATCTTCAATGCCGGCTTTATCGACACCATTCCTCGGTCCAATTCAAACAAGTATTAGGCCACAGAGAACAGCTAAGGGGCAGGAGATCCCCATTGCATTGCCGCTATCTCCGGTTGAAAACCTGGATGATGAATGGGATAACGAGGAGGAAATTGGCGTAATATATTTGACTGTCGAAGATGTGTTGGATGAGGAGAGTGGCGAAGCGTCGCTCCGCCTTGTTGAAATTCCCAAGTAATATTATATTAATGCTAATTTTAATGAGCTACCTTACTGTATACAATTATCTTTTAATCTTGATACAAAATAAATCACGAAGACTTCTTAGAACAGTGTGATAGGCATTTAACAGGAACATACACTCCTTATGTATGTAAGTACGAGGGTGGTGTTGGACGACAGCCAATTTTGACCTTTATGGTCTTCTTCTCTGTGAAACGTGTCTCCTGTTGTCATGTCACGAGTCCCAGCATTCGTAATTTGTTAAACTCCCAGTTTTCGTTATTTCATTCAAAGCCTCTTTCTTTGTTGCGGGGACGAGAAATTATATACATACGATATCACGCTTGTCACATGACGGCTCAACGAGGAAGTCTTTGTATCCAACATAGCATTCCTCGCCTCATATGTCCTATTTTCTCCCGCATCTCCCTTCTGGCTGGCACGTCGATGAGGCAATCAAGTCTGAAGAAGACCGTGTAGTCGTCATTCGCTTTGGTCACGACTGGGATAAGCAATGCATGACTATGGACGAGACTCTTTATTCCGTGGCCGAAAAGGTGCAGAACTTTGCTGTGATTTACTTGGTTGATATCACAGAAGTCCCCGATTTCAATAAGGTAATGTGTTTGGAATTATTCTTGCCGCGACATGATCATCACTGACTGTAGCTGGTCCATTTTCTAAATTGAAATTTGGACCGCTAGATGTATGAGTTGTATGATCCTTGTACTGTTATGTTTTTCTATAGGTATGTCCATCTCCCTTTATCATTTTTTTCACTAATGAGTTGTTATGTATAACCATTGAAGGAATAAGCACATCATGATTGATCTCGGTACTGGAAACAACAATAAAATGTGAGTTCCCCCTCCCCTCGCATACGACCACTCGACACTGACCATGCATTTGTATTTTTCTCCTCCTCATTCCCTAACAGTAATTGGGCAATGGACAACAAGCAAGAAGTAAGCCCTATCTCTTGTCTGATACCTTGACTTCTGACCAATGCATCAATGATCATTTTCTTTCTCCAGCTGATCGACATCATCGAGACCGTCTACCGTGGCGCATCTAAAGGACGTGGTCTCGTTGTTTCTCCCAAAGGTTTCGCATATCTATTTCTTCCTAGGTAACTCACTAAAAAGATATTCCCCCAGACTATTCTACGAGGTACAGGTACTAGAGGTTTGGATGAGCATAATTCAATCGTTTCTTTCCTATCATGATTTCTCTGATGGAGTGAATCATTCGAATCGTTTATTTATCAAATCCTTAATAAAACCAATGCCTCTGCTCGATCTCCCTCTACACTTCATCCACCCAAATCAGTAGGAAAAAGAAAAAGAAAAAGAAAAAAAAGCTAGACCTCTCCAAATGCGTTTTCAATTCGATTGCAATAGTCCCAACGATGGTGTATCATGAAAAGTCAACTACTACCCATCATCTGAGTGGAACCGCTTTCTTGCTCCTCCATCATACCCACCATTCTGGCCTTGACCTTGCATGAACGCAGGATTAACATGTCCTTGTTGCATACCATATCCTCCTTGACCCATCGGGATTCCACCTTGTTGAGCGTTCAGAAAAATTAAGGGGTCAAATTGTGGTTCATGAGTTCAGCGGTACAAAGCGTTTTCGCATCAACAACACGTTAATGAGAGAGCGACGGAAGGAAATCGCAGTAAGTCACGGTTGTTCTGACAGTTAAAAAAAACAGAAAAATGCATAAAAGGAACAGCGTAAGACAGTACAATAGTTGGATTGTACGCCTCATGGACATTGGACAAGTAGCACAAGCCAGCCGACCAGCCAACAGAAAACTGCAAGAGAGCAAAAAGGAGGTAAAGAAACTAGAAACTCGTACCCATACCATTCATTCCACCTCTCCCTCTCGGACCAGAAGGCATTCCACCGCCTCTACCAACGAATCCTCCCTGATGCCCCCCTCTTCCACCCATAAATCCACCAGGGCCTGCTCCACCATTCAACCCACCCATCCCGGGCATAGCCATTGCCGGTATACCCATACCGAACATACCAGGAACGCCCATGCTCATACCCATGTTGGCCATGGGGTTGTTCATCATACTACCTCGCATCATACCCATGTTCATGGGTCCTCCGCCTCCAGGTTGACCTCGGAAACCACCTCCGCCACGGCCAGCAGTACCCATGCCTTGTTGCATTTGTTGATTTCGATTCTCGCGTGGAGGAGGTTCTGTGGTCGAAGGTCAGTTTTTGGGAGGACGTGAAATAGATCACCATGACGCACCTTTGGGTAATGTACGGAACGGGTTTCCTTGCTGTGAACTAGTTAACGTTGCGGTCGCGCGCCTGTTCTGGAATTCACTGAAAAGGAAAACGCACATTAATACCCTGGGTAGACCGGACTTGATAGCCCACTCACTTGGCATCAAACCAATTTTTCAACACAAGAGCAGAATTACGATCATGACATTCAACATATGCAATTCTATACCAGAAAGGCATGAACATTCGCCTCATCGAAACAAACGATACAAAGAGATGTATGAAGGAAGAACCGCACCCTTTACTCTTCCCGTTGACCTTGTGCTCAGAGAACGTGATGTCTTTGTGGTCGATTGTGACACCGATGTCCAGTGCAACTTGACGCAGGTCCTCATCGGTGGTCCACTAGACCTTTTCAGCACCTCACATGACACACGAAATCGTAATTATGACACACGAACCCATTGCAAGTCGCCGATGTACAACGCATCATAACCTTGTCCATGACTACCAGGATTTGACGAGCCACTCATTGGAGCACTAGCGTAAGCGCCACTAGCTCCGCTCCCCGTGATAGCATTGACACGCTGAGGAGAACGAGATGCTGAAGATTGGTTGTCATAATGCTGTTCTGAATCATCTTCACGAGGTCTTTTGTCGCCTGTTGAAGGCTCAACCGTCGAAGTCAATGTTGATACCTTCTCGTTCTCTGGGAAGTCTTCAAGTGACTCAAGCTCCTGTTTGGCATGAGCCATGCAGGAAAAGAAAAGCATGCATGAGAACAGGCTTACCTCGTCGATATGCTGTTGAGCAACATTAAATCCCTCATCTTCACCGTAGATATCAAAATCACCATCTGCTGCGGCAGCCATTACTGGAAACCTTCCTTGCTGACCTGAGTTCCTGAAAGTGTCGTGAATGGCGTAGGCGGGAGAATTGCAGAGGCACTTTAAAACATGTACCACACTTCTAGAACAGGCAGTTTAACACTCGGGCTCGGAGAACGAGAATAATTTTTGCTCTGCAAAGTAGAGAAGCACAAACACATAATTGAGTAATCGACAACAAAGGCGAGTAGGGAACCATAAAGGAGAGATGACATGTGTGGGTGAAGGAAACTTTTTTTCTGTGTGAAACCCGACGAGATTGTTTGAAAGCCGCTGCTATTTGCATGCAGAAATATCGCAAACAAGGTAGACGAGAAGTCTGTGGAGGAATGCACAAGGGAGACGGGAATCTTACAGGAGATGTATGTACACGAAACGACGGATGGCTTGGTACAGGAGTTTCAGCAGACAATTCGACAAAGAGAAAACAAAGGGGAGACGGTACAGGCAAATTATGTGCAAGGTGATGGTTGGAAGAAGCAAGAAATATCTGCTGGCCCTCTCCAAGCCATCATAATTTATATGCGTGTTATTTGTCTCTATTGATCCACATCTGCGCCACTCATACAAGACTCGGCGTAACAGTAAGGTCTACAGGGGTGTTTAATGTATCCTGCACAATTGACTCTTGATGAGCCAGCCATACTCCGAAGCTGGGCGATTTCAGCCATCTACGATAGACAGTCCAGAGTATCAGCAATCGTTCTTAGTGTAGCGCGCATCTACCAACCTTTCATAGAACTGCATTCGCTTAGTGCTCGATTTAAAAGGAAGCGTGCGGCCGTTGTTCTTGAGTGATACAAAAAAACTAGCAGAGCTGAAAGGTTTGAGACGAAGCGTGTTTTTGTAGGATCGGGCCTGGGCGACCTCTTGTGGTGAGGGTATCAGCGTATTTAGGTATCTTGCAAGTGGAGCAATTAGATCTGTAGTACGAGAGCAAAAATGTCGACGGAGAACAAAGGACGCCCGAAGTTCTGCAAAGACTCGTTACTTTAATTTAGGGAGAGACTTGGAAAGTCTTATACTCTGACGATCATCTCCTCGGGCGGCTATCTCGAGTTCTCTAAGTAAAGCATGGTCTTTCGATATATAACGTTTGTGAGTCCTGGTCTTCCATCCAGGGGATGGACCAACAGAATCACCGTTAGAACCATCTTTATGTTTCGTGGTCTTTACACTTGGCATCCTGGGCATAGTTCTCAGTAAGGTTGCGCCAGTCTGGTGAAGTTAGACACACTTGGTTTGTCTGCCTAAACTGAGGACATGAGGCCAATGCGAACAGGACTTCTCGAAAAAAGGGTTCGTAACACCGATGACCAGCCCCGCCTTGGGCGGCAGCTTGTTGACCAATGCAGCAAGATCGCCGTCTTGCATTGTAAAATATGGACGCATATCACCCGCAAGGGGGATCTGAAAAAGGATGAGCACACCTATACTTATATGGGTGAGCACCGATATGGGACCCACCGGACGTATGAGGTCTCTAAGCCACCATACTGCTTGACTCGTTTGGGTGGGTGATTGTCCAAACACGAGCAGAGGCTCACAAAGTACGAGACACTCCCAGATAGACCACAAATTCGACAGACATGCTTCGAAAAGCAGCAACGGTGGAGGATAGAACGGTGCACAGGAAGCCAAAACCTATCCGACATTCGAGCTTAGCAAATCAAGAAGGAAAAAAAACTATTCTGGAAGATACAAACATGGAATTTAGGATCATACATCTCATTGAAGGATGATGTCTCCGTCAACTGGAACTGATCAATCGTATGTGGGATTTCTACATTGACAACTGTTCCGAGAAATCCGAGCTCTAGGGTTTCCCCTGGCTTAGGATCGGACCTGCTCTTCTCCATGATTGGTCCGGTACGACCCAAATTAAATGGAGCATCATACCAGGTAGCAATGTTATGGCAGGCTGCCTCTAGCATAGGCGAGCCATGTTTTTGAAACAATGGTCCCAAGATGTTGACGAGTGTCGTGAAGAATGCAGGATATTGATGTTGTGTGAGAATGACAACAGAACGCTGAACGTCTCAGCCAAAATGCATTCATCAGGTGGATCAAGTGCGCCTACCTGTCTGTAGCCCCTCTTCGACGACTCATCCCGCTTCTGAGTGAAATGAGAGAAACCATAGATATATCCATCTTTCGTAGGAGGTCGTTTTCCATAGTCTGATGTCAGTTGTTCGCGTACACGGAAAGAATGGCACTGTTCCCCCTGTTCAAATTGCGGAGAATCGGGGAAAGCGGCAAAAGCTCTAGAAAAATAGTCAGCAAAAGGTATGCAAGCAGGGATCATCAGGCGTACATATTATTCGACTCTGGGGGCAAAAGAAACAGCGATGGGATGACTGCATCGACGACAGGTCCATCATCGAGGTCAAACTCCACTGCAAATTATAACAGTCAAGTGAGTGCTCTACACAAACTCATCAATGAGTAGACCCACCAATAGCAATCCCCATAATCCACCTCCTTAATTTCTTCAAAACCTCTGGCGCAACAGCAATGCTATCCACATCGACGATCCCCTTCCTCGGTTTTACCCCTGGTAACGAGCGTGATCTTGGAAAACCTGAGCAATGTACAGCAATCCTGTCCACTTCAATAGAACCTAACGACGTTGTCAAGGACGGCGACGGAGGCGACGGCAAATGTCCCAAGTTCTGTTTCCTCTGGAGGCCCTTACTCTTCTCCTGTTCATGTCGCAACGGCTGCGATGTACCTGGGAGGTCATTGAAACTTTCATCTAAACTCGTGACGTTCAGTAAGGCGCTAGAAGCTACCGTCGAGGGCGGTAAAAAGCTTGTGGGACCACTGTGAAAATTATTAGAGGGACAGAGATCGGAAATGTCAGCCTCTAGTGGAGGTTCCGGTAGTTTGGGGTTCGGCCGAGGCATGGTCGAAACGGCAGAAGTATTTTCCTTTCGCTATAGTAGCATATACTGGAAAGTAGCCTGATGACCTGATTTCCCCTTTTGAACATCGACGGTCGTTCAGCTGAGTAATTACTTATTTGTGATCATGACAAGTAAAGTATTTTTTATGGTCTCTCTGTTTCCATTATCATAATGACTTGAGCAGGGGGCGAGATGGCATAGTGGAAGAGCCTTCTGTCCATGTGTATTACACCTACCTCTAATCTACTTGAGGCCATGGGTTTGATTCTGTAGTAATCCCTTATAGTAGGCAACTACATAAAGGTTGCGGTTTGATCCCATAGTAATTCCTTCTGTAGGCACAGACTGCCACCAAGCCCCATGTCATAAATTGATGATGCTAATAAAAAATAATAATAATGACTTGAGCATTTACATATAAAAGAGTTTTGATTGGCTGATATTTATAATTGTCACAGAGAGCCTTGGCAGGTTTCATCAATTAGTGACACCCTTAAGCAAGTACAGAGCATAGAAAGACCAAATGTACAACAGTAAATATTTATAATGTGCTGGATGTTGTAAAGCATTCCATTCCACTTAGTAATATGACTAATATTGATGTAAAATTCAAGCTTGAAACAATATCATGACCTGTCTTATCTTGCTCACACTACTGTCCACTACAGAACTTACTATTGATAAGTGGTTGTCAATTGTCCACACTGCACCATGCTACTGTGCATTCTGCTCTTCTAACAGGTTATAAGCTCCAGTTGCCTTGATCTCTAGTTAGTGCTTTTTGAGGCTACTTTCTATTAATGAGAAGAGCTTGACTGACTTTACTAGTGAGCTGACATCTTGTCACTCCTAGGCCTGTTATGAATTGAGCTGATCTCTGGATTGCTTCATGCCTATAGAATCTTCTTATACTTTGCATATACTAATAGCTCATTACTGGTTGGGTTGAACATTTGTACTCTAGCTAGTTGTATTCACTCTCTAATTTATGCTGATTATATTCATTGATAATAATGGCCAACTTCATTCTCCAAACTTACTGGCCCTGCCAACTATCTCTTTCAGAAAATTTATGTTAAATCAGCTCTTGCTCTCATCACTTATTCTGATACTGTCTTTACTGCTAAAGATATGCTAAATACTTTAGCACTTCCTCAAGCCACTAATATGGATGGGATAGTCAGAAACAACTTTCTAGGCTTCTAAGCTCTAGCTATTCTTAATTCTACTTAGCTGAATAATCTGTTGATGTATAGCCAGCTTTATACTAAGACTCTTTAGACTTGTGAATTTTTATGGAAATATCTGGTCTAGTATTGGTTTTTGCCAAATATTAGAGAACAATTACTTTCTAAATCTCTGGTGATTGAAGCTCTGCTCCTTAGATTGTTGAGTTTGATTTTCTCTACATGAGATATTATGGGAACAATTATAATGTTCTCTCTATCTTAAAAGCAATAATTCTCTTGTCTACAATTCCCTATTCATGAAATTTCATTTCTATCTCTCTTATTTCTTTTCATACATCTATCTCCAATCTTACTTAGAATATTATATATTGTGTCATCCAGACAGAATTCTCTAGACAAACTAATACTACTAATACTGTCTGCTACTCTGACATTTCATGTGGGGATAAACTATCTCAGTGGAAAAAGAACTCTTAGCAGCAGTTACAAAATGAGAGTTTTTTTGAGTAGCAAAAGAGGAAAAAGAAGGATAACTGAGATAAAAAGAATAGCAATGTCTACCAAGCAGATAAAGCAAAAGATTAGAATGATAATAACAGTGACATCTATTAGATAGATAGTATTGTTGTTTTTGCAAATATGGCTACCATTTCTCTATTAATTTACTCTCTCTTTCTCAAGCCTTTAATCATAGTTCCTTAACTTGCTGATTGTCTTTCTGCAGTATGCACTTCTCAGTGAAGACTCTAGGCATAGGCAAAAATGCAAGTACTGAATTTATATAAGAAGTGCTTGAGAAAGAAGTTCTCTGACCCATTTGTTGAGGCTTCAATCTCCAAGATTATAGAACTGCCTACTAAAGATTTCTCTTCTATGAAGGTTAATCTATCTTCAGTAGCCACTCCTACGAGATGAGCAGATAATGATAATTATGTGGTTTCTTTAGAAAACAATAACAGGTATGAAGTAAATAATTGGACTCTTGGCAACTAGCTGTATGTATTCTTTCTATTACAGATTGATGATTTATTAGATTTCTTAACTCAGTCTACCCAACTTATGTGAAACATTCTTAAATGTGATAATGCAATCACCTGTGCCAATATAATGACTGTAATAGAAAACTTTGTATTTTCAAAAGGAATTAATTATACATATATAGCTTCAAGTCAAAATAAATTTGTTTTGTCTAACTTACCTATTGCTGTGAGTTTCTCCAAATGTGAGAAGATACTGTGTTTCTTGTATAAGAATAAGAAAGCATCTTTCATGAAGATAAATGTGTCAAGATCACAGAAAGTGGACTTAGTTTCTTTTTACTTTCTTTTTTACTTTCTTTTTCATTTTTTTCTTCTTTTTGATTTATTTTTAGAACTCTAAAGGTTAGGGTTAGAAGTGATTGGTCACACTGTCACATCAGTCACATCTGATAGTGTGGTCACAACAGTAATCATGGAACTTAAGAGAAGAATGTAAAAGGTTCTGGAACAAAATAACATCATACAACATAGACACCACATATTGGCCTCATGCTTTACACATGGCCATTTAGGGTAGGGTGCACAGTAGTTAGCACAGACCATCTGTAGGAGTATATAAGGTAGACTATTTTGTAAAAAAGCTCTTTATTGAGTTCTCTTGTGTTTCTCTAATACAAGAGTTGTTCTTTTATCCAACCCTAAGGATCTAGAATTATAACAAAATGGTTCTTAGATTCTGGTACCTCCACCTACTTTACTTTGTTTGAATCTAATTTTGTTGATATGACTTCAGGTAATTATAGTTGAGTCAAGACTGCAAACCCAAAAGCATTCATTATTTATAGTTATTTCTAGCACTGTTTTAATTGAACATGAAATCTTTGATCTTAAGAAAGAAACCACCAAAGGTGCTGTATCAAAACTATGGCCAGTATATTATATCTCTGATATACAGATACTTTACTAAACAAATTCTTCAGTTTGTATTTCTACCTTCTATAATAAGTCTGGTAGTGCTATTCTATTGGCTACTTCTAATCTTTGGGGCAATATCCAGATTGTAAGAACTTATATTCTTAAATACAATATCTCCAATTCTGTGAGTCTTATAACAAGATGTCTAGACTTTAAGACTTTGTATCATCATTTTGAATATATATCTGATGAAGTTATATGTCATATTCTTGAAAATGTTGAGGATGTGAACAAAATCTATTTCACAACATAAAAATATGTTTATTATAGTTGTATTTTTGGAAAGATACACTAACACAGTTTCCTTAAGAACCCTGCTCACTCTGTTATGACTTAAAGCTCAAAGTGTTAAGCGATAAGACAACTCTTGTATTTGAGTAATACAAGAGAACTCGATAGAGTTTCTAGTACAAAGTAGTCTACCTTATATACTACTACTCATGGTCTGTGCTCACTACTGTGCACCCTACCCTAAATGACTATGTGTATAACATGAGGCCAACATGT
>Ga0157357_1000148_pt1 | contig 28317 bp, 24 predicted proteins | sample AttcapACBM1_FD_111485 | JGI IMG/M metagenome (GOLD analysis project Ga0157357, IMG submission 111485) | Fungus gardens microbial communities from leaf cutter ant in Botucatu, State of Sao Paulo, Brazil - Atta capiguara ACBM1 | ecosystem: Host-associated > Fungi > Mycelium > Unclassified ... | reverse complement strand
GCGGCCGGGCGCGGTGTCGGGCCTGTTATCGCCCAGCTTGTTTCCGCTGCTGCAATTATAGCTCTTATCCTATCTGCCTGTGCTGGAATCTTTCAGTTTTTACAGTATATATCATAATATATTCTGCTTATTACAGATGAATATTAAGAATATATATCAAGAATAATCTACGGGCTGAATATCGGCTAATAGAGACTGCATAGCAATACTTGCCCGGCTTAAATCAAAATCCTGCTGGAGCTGGAGCCAATAATGCGGATCCGTGTTAAAAAACCGGGCAAAACGCAGCGCCGTGTCGACGGTCACTGGCAGACGGCCGGCAATAATCCGCTCGATCCGGCTGGGGGAAACATAAAGCTTTTTGGCTAAAGCATGGGCAGAAAGCCCGGCGGGGAACAAATAACGCGCCTGCAAAATTTCACCAGGGTGATAATTGGGCACAATACGGCGCGCCATGACAAGCTCCTGATACTCTATAATAAACACCGTCACCGGCCGGGCACCGGACTCCTGAGCCAAACATGGCAGCCGAAAAGCGCCAGGCCGTTCCGTTGCTCCAGGCTGCTGAGACAATAGCCCGGCCTGCCTGTTACAGAGATAGGACAAGTTAATAAACAGGCAATATATTATTAGAATAAACATAATAGAAATAATAAATAATACTTATATTTTTATCAAAATAATCACAGTATTACCTATAATATCTAATAATTATCTTTAACAAAAAGCTAAATCAGGCAAATTGTTCAGAAGGTATATTAAGAATATACTCTACAACACCGTTTTTTATACTATATATTGCCCGAGAGCCAAGCGATTGCGGCACAATACGCTCCAGCATTATACTGCCGAAACGCGCTTGCGCGCTATTATCGGCGCCTGAGCCTGCGGCTGCTTCTTTCCCGGCTTTAGTGCCCTGCTCCGCCCCCCAAACGGCCGCCGGCTCTTCCCCGTGTTCCGGCGCAAATTCTTCCTGCCAGGATAGCTGCAGCATTTTACCGGCGGCAAAAGCACTGTTTTCCGCTTCATTGCCGGCCGGCGGTTCGCCCGGCGCACAGTTTTCAGCCCGGCAATCAATAGTAATTGCCCCCGCGCCTTGCGCCAAAGCGCCAAAAGCCGCCGAATTGATAATCAGCTCATGCAAAGCCAGGCCGATATGCAAGGCAGCCGAGGGGAAAAGGTAAGGATTTTCCCCCTGCACTTTTATCGAACATTGCTGCCTGCCGGCAAAAGCCTGATTATAAAAGCGCAACTGGGCAAAAACCAGATCCCGCAGCAAAGCGCCGCGCCAGTCGGAATCGGTTACCAGATCCTGCGAAGAAGAAAGCGATTGCAGCCGCCCCTGAAATTTTTTTAAAAAACCGCCGGGGCTATGGCAGAAGCGCGCCGTTTGCGCCGCCAGACTCTGAATAATAGCCAGCAGATTTTTTGAGCGGTGATTGACTTCCCGCAGCAGCACTTTCAGCACATCTTCCTTGGCGCGCAGCTCGGAAATATTAACCCCGGTCGTCACCACGCCCGCAATTTCTCCCCGCGCATCATAATGCGCCTCAACAGAAAACCGGAACCATAAAGGCCGGTTGTCGCTTGTGTCGGCCTGAGGCTCGGCCCCTGCCTGCCCGGCCGGCGCAGCGGCAAGGCCTGAAGGCAGGCGGCATTCCAGCCGCGCCGGCGGCCCGCCGGCCAATAAAAGCCGCTTTATAGCCTCCATCTGGCCGGCAATAGCGGCGGGAAAGAGGTCGCTGTCGCGGCATGAAACCCGCCAATGCGCCTGTAAAACAGCCGGCAGATTTGCCGCTTTGGTGTAAAGGAGATCCGGCGTCTGATATAAGACACAAATATCGGCGCTGCGCAAAGCCATCAGCCACGGCGCCGCCTCACCGCCCGGAACAGGCTCTGCCGGCCGCGCCGCCTCAGGCTCTGCCGCTTTATCTGCCGGTGCCGCTATAGCAGCGCAACAGGCGGCCTCTTCTGCTTTATCTGCCATTCTTTCCCCTATTGCCGGCGGCGCGCGCCGGCCTGCTGCTGCCGCCGGAGCGGCCAAAAAACCGCTCTAAACGCGGCGCTGCGCTTTTTCCTGAAAAAACAGCGCCTGACTGATTAAAGCCTTGACCATATCGGGGTTAAAAGGCTTGGTTACCAGAAAAGTCGGCTCAGGACGCAGGCCTGTCAGCAATCTTTCCGGGAAAGCGGTGATAAAAATCACCGGCAGGCTGTGGCCGGCCAAAATTTCATTAACCGCCTCAATGCCCGAGCTGCCGTCAGCCAGTTGAATATCGGCCAGCACCATGCCCGGCGCGGTTTTCCTGAACAATTTTACTGCTTCTGCGTGTGTGCGGGCAATCCCCACCACCTGATGCCCCAAAGACTCAACTAATTGCTCTATATCCATGGCAATCAGCGGCTCATCTTCAATAATCATGATTTTGGTGGCCACCTGGCCGGATATATCGCGCGCCGCCTCCGCCAGCCAGGCTTCAAAGGTTTTTTTATCGCAATCCAGAATTTCCATAGCCTGTTTTTCGCTAAAGCCTTCTACCGCTATCAGCAGGAAAGCCTGACGCGCTTTCGGCGCCAGCGCGCTCAAACGGCCGGCATGATCCGGCGCAGTGCCGCCGGCTTTGGCTGTCTTGCCCGCTTTGGCCGCGCTGCCGCCGCGCCGGCGCTCCAGCCCGGCGGCATAATCGGCGGAAACCGGCAGAGATTCGGCAAAGCGGGCGGCTGTCTGATTAAACAAGTGGCAAAACAACCAGTAAACACTGATCCTGTCCTTCGACTTTTTCGGGAAAATGCGTATATCCGCTATCAGCGCTTCCAGCATGGCCGCAACATAAGCATCACCTGAATGCTGCGAACCGGTAACCGCACGGGCAAAACGCCGCAAATAGGGCAAATGCGGGGCGATACGCATGGAAAGTGACATAAACAAAGCTCCTCTTGCCGCATAACAAAACCGCCCCGAGCATAAGCATATTTTATTAAAAAAGTTCCACTTGCTATGGAACAGGGCAAATATTTTATCGTTAAAGTTGTAAATACTATAGATTTATGCAAAACTGGGCGCATAATACCAATAAGGCTATCCGCATGGCAGAAAACAAGAATAAAGGCCGGTCTATGTTTGCAGACAAAAATCTTTTACCGCCGGAACATAGTAATGAAGACAGGCTACTGGGCGTGCATAATCGTATTGCCGAGCAATTACGCGCTTTTTACAGCTTTATTCAGGAAGAAGAAATTCCGCAAAGATTTTTAACCCTGCTGGAACAGCTTGACGAGGTGGAACAACGGGAAAGCGCCGTAAGCCGTGCGGCAGACAAAAGGCCTGCTTGCGCCGCTGCGCCCCGGCCGGGCGGGAAAAGCCCGGGCGGCGACAAACGCAGGAGCCGGCATGAATAAAATCAGCACTCCGGCCGGCGGTAATGGCAACAAGCCGGCCCGGCGCCCGGCAAGGCCGGCGCGCCAGATGCCGGAGAGCAAAACCGGCTCCGGCAGCGCCGCCGCAATAGCAGCCGCCTCAGCTCAACCGGCCGCCGCACAAAAGCCGGGCGGCAGGCAGGCACCGGCGCAGCGCGCCGCCGGGGCCGAGCCGCAAAACACCCCCCGCCGGGAGGCGGCGCAAGCCGGCCAAACCGCGCCGGAACAAGAAGAAAAACTGTCTTTCCGGCGCGAATTATTGTCTCTGCTGCCGGGCTTGCGCGCTTTTGCCGTCTCCCTGGCCGGCAATAAAGATCGCGCCGATGATTTGCTGCAAGACACTATTATGCGCGCCTGGGGCAAGCAGGACAGCTTTACCATGGGCACGAATATGAAAGCCTGGCTGTTCACTATTTTGCGCAATGAATTTTACAGCCAGATACGCAAACAAAAGCGCGAAATCCAGGATACAGACGGCTTTTATGCCAATAATATCGCCGTGCGCCCGGCGCAATATGGCTCGCTGGATTTGCAGGATTTCAAACGGGCGCTGGATAAATTGCCGCCGGATCAGCGTGAGGCTATTATTCTTATCGGCGCTTCCGGCTTTTCTTATGAAGAAGCGGCGGAGATCTGCCGCTGCGCTATCGGCACAATCAAAAGCCGTGTCAGCCGCGCCCGCAGCCATTTGCAAACTCTGCTGGGCTGAGAGGGAGAAAAGGATTGCGGCCCGGACGCGGGCGGCCAAAGCCGCCGCTCTGCGTCCTTTTTAAGGCTACCGGCACAGCAGCGCTTTTAACCGCGGCGCAAAGCGGCCATATACGGCAAAGAGCCGCTTCATGCTGCAAAAATCCGGGAATGTTTAGCAACAACCCTGTTTATAATATCGTAAAACAGAATAGCTTTTTGCCCGGGCAAAAAGCAGACCGGCTTATTATAAGCTTTTGCAGCCATGGCTTTGGCTTGCCGCCAAAAGCCTGCCGGGCTGACACGCGCCGGCGGCGCAGAAAGCGCCCTGTTTCACTGTGTTAAAAAACGCGCCTGAACACAAGCGCCCGGCAGTAGCCCCCCAGAACCGGCCTGATAAAAACCTTTACCGGCTTATTAGCGGTAATGTTAGCAGTTTTGCTGCCTGTCCCGCCTCATAATAAAGGTTTTATAGATATTTTATTTACCAGAAACAGATTTTTAGCAAAAAGAGCTTGCCCGTTTACATTATATACAGACAAGCTTTCTATAAATTTCCTGTAAAGTTTCTTTAATACGATGAGCAAGCAGAGTTTTAAGGTGAGTTTTGCCCATGAGTATGTCTCATGCCGTAAAATACAGAGCAGCGCCGGCCGCGGCGCGGCGCGGCGCGCCCGGCCATAAAGCCGGCCGCCGCGGCAAAAGATCCGGCCGCGCCGCCGCCAGGCTGGAGGCCATGGAAAGCGGTGAACAATTATGGAAAAAGATTCTCGCCTGGTGCACCCTGATTTGCGCTCCCGGCGCCGCGCTGCTGCTGCTGGTCTTTGTCTGGCAGATAAACGGCGCGCTTGAGCCGGCAGGCCTGGCCGATAGCGCTCCTGTAAGCCGGAATAGCAGCCCGGCCCGGCCCGGACGCGATATATATGCCGCCAATAGCAGCAGCCCGGATACAGCGGCCAAAAACCGGCTGACTTTCCTCCAGCAGCCCCGGCAAACGGGGCCTAATAGCGGGCCGGATCATAAAAACCGCGCTTATGGCAGCAATATGCGCTTTTTGCATACCGGGCTTGTTTATTCTTCCTTTCTGGTGCTGATCGCCACATTGTGCATTGCCCTGCTGCTGGCGCGGCTGATGGCGCGTGACAAACACCGCCGCCGCGCCTGGCAAAGCCTGCAGGTTCTGGCCGATACAACCATCGAGAACCGGGTGCGCCACCGCACGGCGCATTTAACCAAAGCCTGCCATCTGGCTGAAAAAGAAAGGCAGCGGGTGGAAGTTTTATTGCAGGATACCAGCCACCGGGTGGGCAATTCTCTGGCTACGGTTTCGTCTTTGCTGGGGCTGCAACTGCGCCAGTGCCATGATAAACAGGTGCAAAAAGCGCTGCTGTCGGCGCGCGACCGGATCCAGGCGATTTCGGCGGCGCATCGGCGCCTGCGGCTGGGCGAAGATATGGAAACCGCTTCGGCAGGAGAGTTTCTAAGCGCTGTTGTTCACGATATAGAAAACGGGCTGACCGCCGCGCAGCGCCGCCATATCACCATTAGCAGCCGTTTTGAGCCATGCTTTCTGCCGGCGCGCGATGTGACAAGTCTGGGCATTATTCTGGGCGAGCTGGTAACCAATGCGGTTAAACACGCTTTTCCAGACAATAAGCAGGGGAAAATCAGCGTAAGCTTTGGCCGGGGCAGCGGCAAAACACTGCGCCTGATCGTAGAAGATAACGGCATTGGCCTCCCCCCTGCCGCCAGTCCCGGCGCAACAAGCGGGCAGGCAGCGGCGCAGCAAGGCCTGGGGCGGCTGATTGTCTCGCAGCTTGCAGCCCAGTTTAATACCCGGCCGCACTATTCAGCCGCGGCCAAAGGCGGCAGCCGCGTTATTATACCGCTCTTGAACAGCGGCGCCGAACATAACAAAGCTGCGGTAAAAAAAGCAGCGGCCTGAAGCGGATAACAGCAGCGCCGGCCGCCGCCCCCGTAGCCGGCACAGCAAACATACCTGTTTTCCTGAAAGGCCGCAGCCCCATGGTCAGCAGCACCGGCCGCTGCCGGCTTCCCGGCTCACCCGCATTATCGCCGCTTATAATTTTGCGCCGCTTATCGAGGCTTGCGGCCGGCCTGTTTAGAACGACCGCGCAGCAGGCTGTAAGCCGCCGCCGCCCCCGTAGCCAGCACAGCAAACATACCTGTTTTCCTGAAAGGCCGCAGCCCCATGGTCAGCAGCGCCGGCCGCTGCCGGCTTCCCGGCTCACCCGCATTATCGCCGCTTATCGAGGCTTGCGGCCGGCCTGTTTAGAACGACCGCGCAGCAGGCTGTAAGCAGTCGCCGCCCCCGTAGCCAGCACAGCAAACATACCTATTTTCCTGAAAGGCCTCAGCCCCATGGCCAGCAGCGCCGGCGCCGCGGCCATGGCCGTGCCTGTCAGCAGCTTTTTTTGCTCCGGGCTGATCAGAGCGTTCCGCCGGCTTGCTTGCCTGTTCCGGCGGATTTTCAGGCACAGCGCGCCAATAAAAGCCGCCAGCAGCCAGACAAGCGCCAATAGCGCCGCAGCCTGAAGCTGTGTCATCACGCCGGACAGATAAAAAAACAGCGCCAGGCAGGCAAACAGCACGGCAAAAAACAGCGCCGCACCGATAAACAGCCAGCATAAAGCCCGGTATCGGGTTTGCCGGACAAAAGCCCGAACATTATCGGCCGTATCCACAGTCAGTTTACCCAGAAAGGGAAAAAGAAGATTCAACATGGCTCGCCACCTTTGCTCTGTCCAGAATGCCGGCAGGCCGATACAGCCAGCCGGCCACTATTGCCGCGCGGTTTACTGCTCACCCGGCCGCGCGGCCGGCTGTATGCTTCGGCCTTGCGGCAGCAAACCGGGCAATACCCCGCGCCGCGCCGCCAAGCCTTAACGGCTGGCCAGCAGCGCCAGCATAAAACCAATGCCGGCGGCAACGGCTATGCTGGTCAAAGGCTTGCTACGAATAGTTTCGCTCATATTTTCCTGAGCTTTATGCCCGGCCTCGCGCATATAATCTCCGCCATGCTCGCGCGCCTCTTCCAGAAAATGCGCTGTTTTGGCTTTAAGCTGGCGCAATTCTTCAATCCCCATAGTTTTGACATTATGCGCCAGCGATTCTGCCTTGTCGCGCATTTTTTGCAGCCGGTTCTCAATATCCCGCGCCTCTGCGGCATGCGCATTGTCTTTTTTTGCCTCTGTTGCTTTTGTCATAAATCCACTCCCAAATTGCCGGCAATCGCCGTTGTGGCTCTATTCTAGCATGCAATCGCGGCAATAAAGCGCCAAAATCACTTTAATAACGGAAATTTTATCGCTCTTGCCCGCAAGCAGCCGGAAAAGCCGAACCTGCCTGCCCCTGATGATAAAACCTTCCCCCGCTGCTTGCAAGAGGCAAAGCATTGATGATAAAACCCGCCGGCCCGGCCGCGCTTTGCCGCGCGCCAAAAGAGGAGTTGCGTTCGTGTCCTTCACCATAGCCAGTTGGAATATCAATTCTGTCCGCCTGCGCCTGCCTGTTGTTCTGCGCTTTCTGGCTGAGGCCCGGCCGGATATTTTATGCCTGCAGGAAACAAAATGCCCCAATGAGCTGTTTCCGCTGCAGCCGCTGGCCGCAGCCGGCTATGCCTATGCGGCGCTTAACGGCCAGAAGGGCTATCACGGTGTTGCCACTCTGGCGCGCCGGCCTTTTATCCATACGGAAAAGCGGCCGTTTTGCGGCCGGAATGATTGCCGCCATATTGAAACGCTGATAGAGCATGGCGGCAAAAAAATCCGCATTCATAATGTTTATGCCCCGGCCGGCGGTGATGAAACCGACCCGGCGCTCAACCCCAAATTTGCCCATAAGCTGCAATTCCTGCAGGAAATGCACAGCCTGCCCGCCGATAAGGGCGATGGCAGCTCAGCGCTGCTGACAGGAGATTTAAACATTGCGCCGCTGGAAAATGATGTCTGGTCGCATAAACAAATGCTGAAAGTTGTCAGCCATACTCCGGTTGAAACAAGCGGCCTCATCAGCGCCCAGCGCGCCGGCGGCTGGGTTGATATATTGCGGGCAAAAGTGCCGGCGCAGGAAAAACTTTATACCTGGTGGAGCTACCGCGCCCGCGACTGGGCGGCTTCCAATCGCGGCCGCCGGCTGGATCATATCTGGGCTTCGCCGGATATGCTGCCGCTGCTTGATGCTGTCACCGTTTTTCGCGCGGCGCGCGGCTGGGAAAAACCGTCCGACCATGTGCCGGTAGCGGCGCATTTCCGCCTGGGCTAGCGCGGATTGAGGCCGCCGCCCGCCGCCGCCAATAAAGCAGGCTATTTTATTCTTATCGTTTTTTAAACTTTTATTTGTGAAAAAATATTTACCCTCTTGACAAAATTTCATAACAGGCGGGATACAAACGGGGGAATTTGGCAAAACGGCGCGGCGGCCGGCTCCTTCCGGCCGGGCCTTCCCTCGTCTGGGGAAAGTCTGGCCGGCCGGTTTTTTGATAGCGGCGCGTCTTCACACCGGCAGCGCGGTATTATGCTTGTCTGTAACGGTAAAGGAACATAGTGATTTTATTCATGATCCGTCTTTGCCGGCACAAAATCCCGCGCGGCGGCCTGACGTTAACGGCGCCGGGGCGGTGCGCCGGGCTTTTCTGCTGCCTTTTATCGCTTGTTTCCTGTTCTGTCGGGCCGGATTACACCAGGCCGGATATGGCATTGCCCCAAAAATGGGGCGATAAAACAGCAGCAGCAGCAGCCGGCGGGCAAGACAGGCAGGCTGAGCTGGCAGGCTGGTGGAAAAGGCTGCAGGATCCGCTGCTTGACCAGATGATAACCGCCGCCGGCAGCGACAATCTGGATATAGCGGCCGCCAAAGCGCGCGTGCGCGAAGCGCGCGCTGTGGCCCGGCAAACAGCCGGCGCCCTGTTCCCTTCTCTGGATTCCGGCGCCGGCTATAAACGCCAGAAAACGGGCGGCCCGTTCAGTGTAACGCAGGATCATTATAATGGCAGCTTTGATTCCGCCTGGGAGATAGATCTCTTTGGCCTGAACCGGCGGGCGCTGGAAGCGGCGCGCGCCGGCTTTGCCGCCGCGCAGGAAGATTTGCGCGCGGTTATGGTAACCCTTATTGGCGATGTTGCCTCTAATTATGTTGAAGCGCGCCGCCTGCAGGCGCAACTGCGCTTAAGCGAAGAAACCGCCCTTAGCCAGCGGCAGACGGCAGATTTGATCGGCCGGAAATATCAGACCGGCGCCGTTTCCAGCCTGGACGCCCATAATGCCGCCGGTCAGGCCGCCGATATGGAAGCCAATATTCCGCGTCTTACCGGGCAGCTTGCCATAATCAAGCATCGGCTTGCCATTTTGCTGGGGCAGCCGCCGGCGGCGGTGAATGATTTGCTAGAAGCGCAATATTATCGGCAAGGCCGCGATATTCCGGCCGCGCCGGAGCACTTGCCGGCAACAATCCCCGCCGATATTTTGCTCTCGCGCCCTGATGTCCGCGCGGCAGAGCGCCGGCTGGCGCAATCTACCGCTATTATCGGCCAGCGGGAGGCTCAGCGCTACCCGGCCGTCAGCCTGACCGGCAACATCGCCACCAATGCCACACACCCCGATAATCTGGGAAAAAACTCTTCTATAAGCTGGGTTTTCGGCCCCAGCATCAGCCTGCCGCTGTTCCGCGGCGGGGCTTTGGTAGCCGGGGTGGAAATTGCCCAGGCTCAGCGCGATCAGAATTTTATCAATCTGCGTTCGGCTGTGCTGACCGCCCTGGAAGATGTGGAAAATGCACTGACATCGCTAAAAAATGATCGCTTGCTGGCGGCAAAAGAGACAGAAGCCGCCAAGGCCTATCAAACCTCTCTCGGCTTGTCCCGCAATTTATATGAATCCGGCAATACCAGCTTTCTGGAGCTGTTAACGGCCGAGCGCTCCTATTATTCTGCCCGGCAGAATGCCCTGAACGCCCGCGCCGCCGCCACGACTGATTATATCAGCCTGATGAAAGCCCTGGGCGGCGGCTGGGACGGCATGGCCGATTATAACAAGCCGGAAATTATTGATAAAAATACCGGCCCGCATTTCAGCAGGCCGGCGGGCTATGAGCCTTTGGCGGCTCAAAATAACGGCCGAAGCATAGAGGCTTATCGGCCAAAAGCGGCCGGAAGCGCAAGCTGAGGCAACAGAAGCGCCGCTGCCTGCCCTTTCGAACCGCGGCAAGCCCGCGCCGTTTACCGCCGCGCCAAAAGCCTGAAGCCAGCCATAGCGGCAAAAAGCGCCTGGCGCTCTGATACTGGCAAATATTGGCGAAATTTCAGCCCTTTCCGGCTCAGCCGGAAGCGGCCTCCGGCGGGGATACAGAGGCAGCTTACCCTGCCTGCCGCTATAATAGCGCCGGCCCGGCCGCAGCAGAGCGGCCGACTGCCTGCCGCAAGCGGGGCACACCGCCATAAAGGCCATAATAATAAAGGCAGCAACAGCCGGGCATAGCCTCGACGCTCTCGCATTTGGCCGGCTGCTCCCGTTTATCAAGCATTATCTACTGCGGCAAACGCGCTCGCGCCGGCATTCTTCTCCCGGCCGGCAGATAATGCTGCTTACCCCCTTACGCTGCTGAGCCTGACAAAACGGTATAAGGCCGCGCTGCATAGCAAAGGCAATATCAGCCCGGCCGCAGCAGAGCGGCCGGCTATTGTGCCTGCCTGCCGCAAGCGGAAGTCTCGGCAATGCAGAAGCCCCTCCGCGCGCATCGGCAAGGATCCGGCGAAGATAAAGAAACAGAAACGCTACCGCCTGCTTACCGCAGCGGGCAAGCGGCAGCTTATTTGCCTTTTATACAGGAAAAGCCGCTCAGCCGGCCGCCGGCGCGCTTTTATTGCGCCACATTATTGATAACCGTTACGGCGCGGCGATTTTGCGACCAGCAGCTAATATCATCACACACGGCAACCGGCCGCTCTTTACCGTAGGAAATTGTCTTCATACGGCGCATAGCCACCCCCTGCCCGGCAAGGTAATCTCTGGCGGAAACAGCGCGGCGCTGCCCCAGAGCCAGATTATATTCCCGCGTGCCGCGCTCATCGGAATGGCCTTCCACCGTGATCGTATATTGCGGATAGCGGTTCAGCCACTGTGCCTGACGCTGGAGAGTCTTTTGCCCGTCCGGCCGGATAGCGGAGGAATCCAGGTCAAAAAAGACGCGATCGCCGACATTAACCGTAAAATCCTGCACCGAGCCGGGCTTTGCATTATAGCCCAGGCCGGAATTGTTAAAACCGCTCCGCCCGCTGCCGCAGCCTGCCAATACGGCAGAAAGACAAACAGCCGCAAAAGCCTTATTATAAGTTTTGTTGAAAATACGCATAGGCAGACACTCCCTGTAGCTGAGCTGCAATCCGGAACCCCGGCGTAAAAGGCATAAATATCTGCGTTAGTCTAGCACAAAATCGCTCTCTCACGCTCCCCTTCCGCAAAAATAAAAAGATTTCCCCCGTTTTTTGGCCGTCAGAAAGAAGCTTGAGGCCGCAAGGCCGCCCCACCGGCCTTTGCCTTGCCCTGCCCGCCTGTATCAGCCGCCGCCGGCCGGCGGCCAAACGGCAAAGCGCGGCAGAAGCCCGCCGCGCCCGGTTAATCCAAAAGCGGCGACCAGGCCGGGTCAGACGCGCCGTGCGGAGTCGGCACGCGTCTTTCATTGCGGCCGGTAATATCAATGCTGCGCAGCTCGGATTCCTGGCCGGCATTCTGGCGGAAAAAGATCAGCACCCGGCCATTGGGCGCCCAGGTCGGCCCTTCATTATGAAAGCCGGAGGTCAAAATACGCTCGCCCGTGCCGTCCGGCCGCATAACGCCGATAGAAAACTGCTTGTCTGTCAGCTTGGTAAAGGCGACATAATCGCCCCGGGGCGACCATACCGGCGTAGAATAACTGCCGTCACCGAAAGAAATGCGCTTTTGATCGCTGCCATCGGCATTCATCACATAAATCTGCTGGCGGCCGTTGCGATCGGTCTCAAAAACAATTTTATTGCCGTCAGGCGAATAGGATCCGCCTGTATTGATAGCACGGCCGGAGGTCAGCTTGTTGGTCTGGTGTGTCGTCAGATCCATGGTATAAATATTGGAGCCGCCATCATCTTCCAGCAGGCTCATAATCACTTTCTGCCCATTGGGGGAAAAACGCGGCGCAATAGTCATATTGGGGAAGCGGCCGACCAGCTCTCTCTTGCCATCTTCTATCTGCTGCAAATAAACGCGCGGCGCATCATCACCCGGGCGGCGGCCGCTAAAGGCCATATAGGTGATTTCCTGCCTGGTGGGAGAAAAACGCGGCGTCAGCGCCATTTCCCGGCCATCGCTCAGATAGCTTAAATTGGCGCCGTCCTGATCCATAATCGCCAGCTTTTTAACCCGCGCATTTTTTGGCCCGGTTTCATCGACAAAAACAATACGCGTATCAAAATAGCCTTTTTCCCCCGTCATCTTGCGATAAACGGCATCGGCAATAATATGGGCAATGCGCCGCCAGCTATCTTCAGGCGCATAAAACTGCCGCCCTTCCATTTGCGTAGTGCCGTAAATATCCCACAGCCGGAACTCAACCCGCAAGCGGCCGTCCGTCTCGCGCTCCACCCGCCCGGTCACCAGCCCCTGAGCGTGAATTTGCTGCCAGTCGTTAAAACGCGGCGGCACATCGGGATTAGTGATATTTTCCAGAAAAATGCCCTGCTCCAATGGGCGAAACAGACCCGATCGCTCCAGATCGGCCGCAATGACCGAACTGATTTTCCGCCCCATATCATCACCGGCGACAAAATCGGTAATCGCAATAGGAATGGGGCTAAAATTACCGCCGGATACATCAACCACAACCTGCGCTTTAGCGCAATGCACGGCAGCCGCCATAAAAGATAATACGGCAAACGGTAAAAAACCCCAATATTTCGCCTGATACTTCATTTTCTATAACCAATCAGCCCAGTTTAACAAATTTTGCACCTCTTCCCGGCTTTACCTTATTATTAGACAAGGGAATTGCGGCATTATTCGGGAGAGAGCGGCCCTGTTTCATAAGAAAAAGGGCTTTTAGCGCTTTATTCGTTAAAAACAGTTGAAAACCCGGGCGCGGCAAAAACAGGCAAAAGCGCAATAAGCCGGCGGCAAGCGGCAAGGCCTGGGATTACAGTGCCTTTTTATCCCATGCTTCCAGAAAAGCCAGCAAAGCCTGCTGCTGCTGCGGGGATCTGTATTCAATAATATCCATAAATTTTTTACGCTGAGCCGCATTAAGCTTGTGCTTTTTCACCGGCTTTACCGTCTTGTCAAAATTTGTCGCCGGCTCACCAAAGAAAATTCTCATTTTCTCAAACTCATCTCCCCTTATCACCCGTGTCTCACGCACAGGCGGCGTATTCAGCATACGCGCAATCTGCACAGGAGGCACACCAATAAAATCAGCGAGCCTTTTCCGCGCTCCTCTGCCCATAACAGCGAGATTTCTCTTTACCCAGTTTCGTATAGTGTCCTGTCCAATCATGGCTGTTATTTTCACTATATTTTATGAGAAATAAAAGAGCGAATATAGGGTAGTTATTTCATTGAATTTATAGCGATAATCGCTCTATATATTTATATTAAAACATAGCTTTCTACCGGGAAGAAACAAGTAGAAGGATAAAACATCAGAAAAATCATGTGCATATAAAAACAGGCGGATTATTTTTACAGAAATACCGCTTTATACTGGCAGCTTCATCTGTATAGCGCAGCTTACATCTGCCGGAACAGGCTCGCAGCAGTTTTGGCCAGATGCCCGCGCCGGAAGCCGATAAATAAGCTATGTCTTAATCTGTTTATATAAAAAATTTAGTATCTTATAACAAAAATCCGGTTTGATATGGATTATAACCGCTATAAAAGGGTGAAAAGTGCTACAACAAAGACAGAAGCAGAACAGAATTTGCAATTTACCGCCTGCCTTCCTAAAAAAGCAACTTTCTCCTTATAAAACGGCATGATTCGCCTGCTTAAACAGCCTTAAAAGCTTTTTTCATGACAAAAACCAAAAAACAGCCAGATCCTATTGATGTTTATGTCGGCAGGCGTATTCGCCTGCAGCGCAATTTAAAAAATATGACCCAGCAGCAATTAGGCCGGCTGCTGGGGGTCACCTTCCAGCAAATCCAGAAATATGAAAGAGGCGCCAACCGTGTCGGCGCCAGCCGGTTACAGGCTATAGCCACAATATTGGAGGTTCCGGTTTCCTTCTTCTTTTCCGACCCGGAAGAGGACACGGCTTTTGCCGCCGCCGGGCAAGGCTTTGCCGAAGAAGCGGGGCCGCTGCCGGAAGCAACGCATTGCTCACCGCAGGAAGGCGTGCAGCTTATCCGCGCTTTTTCCCGCATTGAAGACCCGCAGGTGCGGAAAAAGATTATTGATCTCGCCCGTGCTCTGGCCGGCGATACTATCTAGCCCCTGCCTTGCCGGCTGCCGCCGGGCAGAGCCGGGCAATCGCGCCGCAAAGCGGGCGGCCGTGCCGAAAAAGCCGGCAAAACCGCCCAAACGCCGCCCCGGCCCGGCCGGCTGTTGCTGCGAGGTTTCTGCCCGCGCGGGCTTGCCAGCGGCCGGGCTTTGGTTTAGATAAGGCGGCGATAAAACAAGCTCAGTTTAAGGGAAAATCGTGTTACAGCGGGATTATTTTTTTACCAGTGAATCGGTGGCGGAAGGGCACCCGGACAAGCTTTGTGACCGGATTTCTGATGAAATTGTCGATATGATCTACCGGGAAGCGCGGGCCGAACAGCGCAAAAACGGTTTTGATATTGGCTCGGTGCGCGCCGCCTGCGAGGTGCTGGCCACTACCAACCGCGTTATTATCGCCGGCGAGGCGCGTGTGCCCCAGAGCCTGTTGAAGCGCGACAAAAACGGCGCCCTGATTGTGGACAAAAAGGGCAGGCCGCAAATCGCGCCGCGCAAATTCCGCGCGGCGGCGCGCCGCGCCATTAAAATTATCGGCTATAATCAGCCCGGCTTTCACTGGCAGAAAGCGCGCATTGATGTGCTCCTGCATTCCCAGTCAGACGATATTGCGCAAGGGGTAGATAAAGACGGCGCCGGTGATCAGGGCATTATGTTCGGCTATGCCTGTCAGGATACTCCGGCTTTCATGCCCGCGCCGATTTATTATGCCCATAAGATCCTGGAAATATTGGCGCAAGCCCGCCATAAGGGAGAAGGTGAGGCCGCCCTTTTGGGGCCGGACGCCAAAAGCCAGGTGACAGTGCATTATAAAGGCGGCAAACCGTTTGAAATTTCTGCGCTGGTGCTGTCGACCCAGCATCTGGTTGCAGACTGGAGTTCTGCCAAAGTGCGGCAAGTGGTGGAGCCTTATATAAGGCAGGCGCTGGCAGGGCTGAAAATCGCCGAAGATTGCAAATGGCATATCAACCCGACCGGCAAATTTGTAATTGGCGGGCCGGACGGCGATGCCGGCCTGACCGGGCGCAAAATTATTGTCGATACTTATGGCGGCGCCGCGCCGCATGGCGGCGGTGCCTTTTCCGGCAAGGATCCGACCAAAGTTGACCGTTCGGCCGCTTATGCGGCGCGTTATCTGGCCAAAAACATCGTTGCCGCCGGGCTGGCTGAGCGCTGCACGATCCAGCTTTCCTATGCTATCGGCATTGCCAAGCCTTTATCGCTTTATGTCAATTTGCACGGCACCGGCCATAATGTAACCGAACAGCAACTGGAAGCGGTTATTTGGCAGATCATGGATTTAACCCCGCGCGGCATTCGCACCCATTTGGCGCTGGACAAGCCGATTTACGCCAAAACTGCCGCTTACGGCCATTTTGGCCGCCGGCCGGGGCGAGACGGCGCGTTTTCATGGGAAAAGCTTGATCTTGTCAAGCCGTTAAAAGCCGCGCTAAAGCCGGCGCTTCAGGCCAGACAGCATGGCCGATAATAAGCAGCCGCCGGCAAACGGCCGGGCGAAAGCTGCGCCGGCGCGGCAGGGAGCCTTTTTCGGCCGCCGCAAAGGCCGGCCGCTGCGGCCGCAGCAGCAGGAACAGCTTGCGGCGCTGCTGCCGCGCTTGCAGCCGGATTTAAGCCGCCCGGCCCCGGCCGATATGCGCACCTTGTTTACCGCCCCGGTCGGCAGCTCAAAAACGGTTGATAATGTGCGGCTGGAAATCGGCTTTGGCGGCGGCGAGCATCTGCTGCATGAAGCGGCGCGCCAGCCGGAAAGCGGTTTTATCGGCGTTGAGCCTTTTGTCAACGGCATGGCAAAAATGCTGGCGGCGCTGGCGGCCGCGCCGCATAAAACCGCCAATATCCGCCTTTATGCCGATGACGCTTTGCCGCTCATGGCCTGGCTGCCTGCCGGCAGCCTGACCGGCATCGATATTTTCTACCCCGATCCGTGGCCGAAGAAAAAACACTGGAAACGCCGCTTTATCAATGCTGAAAATCTCAACCGTTTTGCCCGCCTGCTAAAGCCGGGCGGCCTGTTGCGTTTTGCCTCCGATATAGACAGCTATGTCAATCAGGTGTTGCAGCTTGCCGGGAAAAACAGCGCTTTTAGCTGGACAGCCGAAACCGCGCAGGATTGGCAAAAGCCGTATCCGGGCTGGCCCGGCACCCGTTATGAAGCCAAGGCTAAACAGGCCGGCCGCAAGCCTGCTTATCTCACCTTTATCCGCCGTTAATTGCGCCGCCCCGGCCGGGCTGCCCGGCCGGGGTGGCGCTTTTCCTGCTTGCTTTCCGGCCAAAACCGTTTTATACTGGCGGAAATTCTTGGTCGGACAGGCAAGAGTGGGCTTTAAAGCCCGCTCTTTTTTGTTAATAAAGGCCGGATAAAACAGGGCTTGATAGTGGAACTACAGCATAATAAACAGGTAATCGCTGCCGATGAACCGTTTCTGCAGCCGCTTGCCGGGCCGGAGGCGCGGATCGCTGCCGTCATTGCTCCGGTTTGCGCGCAGGCCGGCTTTCGTCTGGTGCGGGTGCGCTTGCTTGGCCTGAACGGCCTCACACTGCAAATCATGGCTGAGCGTTATGACGGCAGCATGAGCGTTGAAGATTGCGAACAGTTGAGCCGCGACATTTCGCCGCTGCTCGATGTGGAAAATATTATTGACCGGCATTATAATCTGGAGGTTTCCTCCCCCGGGATTGACAGGCCGCTGGTGCGCAAATCTGATTTTGCCGCCTGGCGCGGCCATCTGGCCAGAGTTGAAATGCAAAACCCGGTTGCGGGGAAAAAGAAATGGCGCGGCATAATTGCCGCAGCAGGCGAAGAAACGATCACTTTACGCTGTGAGAGTGAAGAAACCGGCGCGGAAACGCTTGACCTGCCTTTTGCCGGGATTGCGGAAGCCAATCTGGTGCTGACCGATACCCTTATCCGCGCCGCCTTACAGCAGGATAAGCAGAGGAAGCACCGGCTGCCGGCCACCGCAAAGGCACAGGCAGAAGATTAAAACCGCCGGCCGGCGGATCCGGCCGGAAGCGCCGCTGTGATCCGGCGGGAACAGATCAGATTTGAGGAGAATATCCATGGCCGTAAGTGCAAACAGGCTTGAGCTTTTGCAGATTGCCGATGCAGTCGCGCGGGAAAAATCGATCCAGCGTGAGGTTGTGCTCGCCGCCATGGCGGACGCTATCCAGAAAGCGGCGCGTTCCCGCTATGGGCAGGAAACCAATATCCGCGCGCAGATTAACTCCAAAACCGGCGATATTAAATTGCAGCGCCTGCTGGAAGTGGTGGAAAATGTTGAAATCCCCGACAGCCAGATTACTCTGGCCGATGCCAAAGCCTTAAAGGCCGATGCCGAAATCGGCGATTTTTTGACCGAGCCGCTGCCGCCGATGGATTACGGCCGCATTGCCGCGCAATCGGCCAAGCAGGTTATTGTGCAAAAAGTGCGGGAAGCCGAGCGCGATCAGCAATATGAAGAATATAAAGATCGCCTGGGCGAAATTGTTTCCGGCGCTGTCAAGCGGGTGGAATACGGCAATGTGATTGTCGATGTCGGCCGCGGCGAAGGCATTATCCGCCGCGATGAATTGCTGCCGAATGAGGCCTTCCGCAACGGCGATCGCGTGCGCGCTTATCTTTATGATGTGCGGCGCGAGCAAAGAGGGCCGCAAATTTTCCTTTCGCGCTCGCACCCGCAATTTATGGCAAAATTATTCACTATGGAAGTGCCGGAAATTTATGACGGCATTATTGAGATAAAATCGGTTGCCCGCGATCCCGGCTCCCGCGCTAAAATTGCCGTTGTCTCGCGTGATGCCTCTATCGATCCGGTGGGGGCCTGTGTCGGTATGCGCGGCAGCCGCGTGCAGGCGGTGGTGGCGGAACTGCAAGGGGAAAAGGTGGATATTATCCCCTGGTCGCCTGATGCCGCTACTTTTATTGTCAATGCCTTGCAGCCGGCGGAAGTGGCAAAAGTCGTGCTTGATGAAGATGCCGCGCGGATCGAGGTTGTTGTCCCGGAAAGCCAGTTGAGCCTGGCTATCGGCCGGCGCGGCCAGAATGTGCGCCTTGCCTCGCAGCTCACCGGCTGGGATATTGATATTATGACCGAAACAGAAGAATCGGAGCGGCGGCAGAAAGAATTTGCCGATCGCTCAAAACTGTTTATGGACGCGCTTGATGTTGATGAAATGGTGGCGCAGGTTCTGGCTTCTGAGGGTTTTGCCTCACTTGAGGAAATTGCCTATATTGAGCCGGAAGAGATCGCCGCGATTGAGGGCTTTGATGCCGATACGGCGGCGGAGATTCAGGCGCGCGCCCGCGATTATCTTGAGCAGATTGAGAAAAAATATGATGAAACGCGCAAAAAGCTGGGCGTGGCTGATGCCCTGCGCGAGCTGCCGGGCATGACCGGCGCCATGATGGTGGCCATTGGCGAAGACGGGGTTAAAACCATGGAAGATTTCGCCGGTTATGCCGCTGATGATCTGGTTGGCTGGCGTGAGCGCAAGGGGGCCAAAGGCGCCAAGGGGGAAACTATCGAGCATAAGGGTATTTTCAGCGCTTTTGATCTTGGCCGTCAGGAAGCTGAGCAGATGATTCTGGCAGCGCGGGTTAAAGCCGGCTGGATTGATGAAACCGCGCTTGCGGCCGCCGCAGAGGAAGAGGCTGCGGCCGCGCTTGAGGCCGGCGCGCCGGTGGCGGAAGCTGAGGCCGGCGCGGCCGAAGCGGAAAAGGCAGCCGAGGCGGCCGATAAAGACAAAGCCTGATTTTGGGGCCTGATTCTCCGGCCGCCGGGCATTAGCGGTTTTTGCCGGCGCGCCGCGCCTGAAGCCGCGCGCATTATAACCGGCCCGTCACAGGGCTTGCAGCATAAAGGCAAAACCGGTGGACATCACAGCTCGCGGCGGCAAAAAGGCGCAAACGGCCAAAGAGAGGCGCTGCCTTGTCTCGCGCCAGACAGAGGCGGCAGAGGCTATGCTGCGCTTCGTTGCCGATCCTCAGGGGGTGGTAGCGGCCGATATTAAAGCCTGCCTGCCCGGGCGCGGCGCCTGGCTGCTGGCGCGCCGCCCGGTAGTGGAAGAAGCTGTCAGACGCCGGCTTTTCGCCCGCGCGCTGAAAGCCGAGCTGCGCACACCGCCGGATCTGGCGGAGCAAGTGGATAAATTGCTGCGGCGCGCTGCTTTGGCAAATCTTTCCTTGGCACGGCGCAGCGGTGCCGTTATAACAGGGGCGGAAAAGGTCAAGGCCGCTCTTCGCTCCGGGCGGGCAGATCTGCTGCTGCACGCGGCGGAAGCGGCGGCAGACAGCCGGCGCAAGCTGGCTCAGGCAGCGCGCGCAGCGGCGGCAGGCCGCAGTGACGCAGCAGTCGGGATCAGGCAAAAACCGGAGCCTGTCGCTATCTTGTCCCCTTTTACGGCAGAAGAATTGCGGCTGGCCTTTGGCGGGCAGAATGTGATACATATTGCGATAATCAAAGATAGAGGCGCGGCAGGTTTTATCAAGGCGGTCGCGCGGCTTGTCGCCTATCGGGCAGAAAGCCGGGAGCAGGACACAGGCATAAAGCAGAAAGCGCCGGGGCGCGCCGGAGCCGGGGCAGAACCGCCGGCAGGGCAGCAAAAACAGGCAAAAGCAGATAGACAGATTGCAGGAAATATGGCTCAAGCCATGATAGGGAAGCGGAATGACCGATAAAAAAACGGAAGACAATACCGGGCAGAAAAAGACACTGACGCTCAAGCGCAGTGTTGAGCACAGCACGGTCAAGCAGAATTTCAGCCATGGCCGCACCAAAGCTGTCGTAGTGGAGACCAGACGCCGCAAAATTACCCGCCCGGGCGAGCAGCCTCAGGCTGCTCTTGCCGGCCGGCCGGGCCAGGCCGGTATAGCAGAGCCTGTTGCCAGGCCGCATATAGCCGCGCGGCCAAAAGCGGCAAGAGCCGATGACAGGGCGCCCGCGCCCGCCCGCCCGGCGCCGCAGGGCGGCAATCTCTCCTCTACCGAAATGCAGGCGCGGCGCCGCGCGCTGGAAGAGGCCAAAATCCGTTCCGATCAGGAGCAGATACGGCAGGAAGAGGAAGCGCGGCGGCGGGCGATCCTTGAAGCCGAGCGGGAAAAAGAGCGGCAGGAAAGGCTGCAACAGCAAATACAGGCTGAAAATGCCGTGCTTGGCCGCAAGCAGGAGCGCAGCGATAAAAGCCGGGCGAAAGCGCCGGCAGCGGGAAGCGGTAACAATGCGCTGCGGCCCGCCGCCGGCAGCAGCGGCCGCGCCGGCTATAATCGGCCGGCCATGGCCGGCGCCGGCGCCCTGCCCGATAGCGCGCCGCCGGCAGAAAAGGCGCGCCGGCCGCTTCACGGCCACCATATTCGCGCCAAAAATGACGATGATGAGAGCAATAGCGCCGGGGCGCGCCGCGCCGCCGCCGCCCGGCCGGATCTGCGCCGGCCGTCTCCGGTTAAAGGCGCGGAAGAGCGCCGCCGCGGCAAGCTGACTTTAACAACCGTGCTCAATGATGACGGTGATACTGTCCGCGGCCGCTCCATGGCGGCAATGCGCCGCCGGCAGGAAAAGTTCAAACGCGCGCAAATGGAAATGCCGCGGGAAAAAATCGCCCGTGAAGTTACCGTGCCGGAAACCATCAGCATCCAGGAGCTGGCGCAGCGTATGGCCGAGCGTTCGGTTGATGTGATCAAATATTTGATGAAGCAAGGGCAGATGATGAAGCCCGGCGATGTGATTGATGCCGATACGGCGCAGTTAATTGCCGAAGAATTCGGCCATACGGTGAAGCGGGTGGCGGAATCAGACGTTGAAACGGGGATTTTTGATATTCCCGATAATCAGGCCGGAATGCGGCCGCGGGCGCCGGTGGTCACTGTTATGGGGCATGTGGATCACGGGAAAACCTCTCTTCTGGACGCTTTGCGCCGCGCCAATGTCGTTTCCGGCGAGGCCGGCGGCATTACCCAGCATATCGGCGCTTATCAGGTAGAGCGTGACGGGCATAAAATCACCTTTATCGACACGCCGGGGCATGCTGCTTTTACCGCTATGCGCGCCCGCGGCGCTCAGGCGACCGATATTGCCGTGCTGGTGGTGGCGGCTGATGACAGTGTCATGCCGCAAACGATTGAATCTATCCATCACGCCAAAGCGGCCAATGTGCCGATTATTGTCGCGATTAACAAAATAGACAAACCGGCCGCCGATCCGCAGAAAGTGCGGGCGGAATTATTGCAGCACGGTGTTTTTGTTGAAAGCATGGGCGGCGATGTGCTGGAGGTTGAGGTTTCGGCCAAAACCGGGCAAAATCTTGATAAACTGCTGGAAGCTCTGCTGCTGCAGGCGGAAATGCTCAATTTGCGGGCCGAGGCCGAACGCTCAGCCGAAGGCGTGGTGATTGAAGCCAAGCTGGATCGCGGCCGCGGCCCGGTGGCCACGGTGCTGGTGCAAAAAGGCACATTGCGCCCCGGCACGATTATTGTCGCCGGTGATGAATGGGGGCGTGTGCGGGCGCTTGTCAATGAGCATGGCGAACATATGAAAGAGGCCGGGCCTTCTACCCCGGCGGAAATTCTGGGCATGCAGGGCACGCCGCAGGCCGGCGACCGTTTTGCTATTGTTGCCAATGAAGCCAAAGCGCGGGAGATCGCCGAATACCGGCAGCGCCTGTCGCATGAAAAGGCGATAGCGCGGGCGGCCGGCTCTCGCGGCTCGCTGGAGCAGATGATGAACCGCCTGCAAAAGGACGGCACCAAAGAATTTCCGCTGGTGATCAAGGCCGATGTGCAAGGCTCGGCCGAAGCTATTATCGCCTCGCTGGAAAAGCTGGGCAATGATGAAGTGCGCGCCCGCATTATCCATGCCGGCGCCGGCGGCATAACCGAAAGTGATGTGGCGCTGGCCACGGCCTCTGATGCGGCGATTATCGGCTTTAATGTCCGCGCCAACCCGCAGGCGCGCGAGGCGGCCGCCAATCAGGGCATAGAAATACGCTATTATAATATAATTTATGACCTGGTTGATGATGTCAAAGCCGCTATGTCCGGCATGTTGTCGCCGGAGCGGCGGGAAACCTTTATCGGCAATGCCGAAATTCTGGAAGTATTTGATATTTCCAAAATCGGCAAAGTGGCCGGCTGCCGCGTGACCGAAGGCAAGGTAGAGCGCGGCGCCGGTGTGCGCCTTATCCGCGATAATGTGGTTATCCATGAAGGCAAGCTGAAAACGCTGAAGCGCTTTAAAGATGAGGTGGCGGAAGTGCCGGCCGGGCAGGAATGCGGCATGGCCTTTGAAAATTACAGCGATATGCGCGCCGGCGATGTGATTGAAGCCTTCCGGGTTGAGCATATCAGCCGCTCACTTTAGGCTTGCGCCGAACCGGCGGAATGCGCCCGCGCGGCCCGGCCGGTTTTGCGCTGCGGCAATAACCGGGCGGGCAGTGCGGGCAATTTTGTGCTGCCCAAGCGGCCGGTTGCGGCAACAGCGCTATTGAGGCGCTGTGGCAGCGGTTTTGTCTGTTCCGGCGGCGCAACTTTGCTGCCGGCAGCAATTTTTAGTGAGGCACGGCCAAGGCTGGCGGCGCAGACCTGCTTCAAGGCCGTGCAAGGACTGAAGCGGCAGCCGGGCAGCAGGCATTGCGGCGATGGTTCAGGCGGCCTGCCCGGGCTTGAGCAGGATAAACGAAACAGAGACGATAATGAAACAGCATAAAGAGCCGTCACAAAGGCAGTTGCGCATGGGGGAAGAAATCCGCCATGCGCTGGCCTTTCTGCTGCAAAGGGGCGATTTGCGCGATCCTTTATTGGCCGGCGCCATGATTTCGGTAACTGAGGTGCGCATGTCGCCGGATCTAAAGCTGGCGACCTGTTTTATTGCGCCGCCGGCAGCGGCCGATGCCCCGGCCCGCGCCGATATTCTGGCGGCGCTCAACCGCCGGGCCAAATATATGCGCGGCCGGCTGGCCGGCGCGCTGCGCGGGCTGAAATATATGCCGGAATTGCGTTTTCTTGCCGATACCAGTTTTGACAATTTCGCCAAAATTGACGCTTTGCTGCGCTCACCGGCAGTCGCGCGCGATTTAAAGCGCGAGCCTGATGATGAAGACGCCTGAGGCATCGGTGAGAAACCAACAAGCGCCTTCCCTTTCCAATCCAATGTCTTCTCAAATAGGTATGAAAATGAGAATTTTTTTCGCTTCTATCGCATTGTTATCTGTCTTTTTCGCTATTTCCTCTGCTCGAGCGGAGGTGGTTATAACATGCGATATCGGTACTTTCACAATATCTGCTAATAATTTAACTTTAGAAGACGGACATCTTTCCGCAAAAGGCCGTTTATATCTTAATCTTCCCGGCGGAACTACAAAACAAGCACAAATGGGTAGTAAAAATTCTTCCTCTAATAGCCTTGATATTGTATGGGAAGGAAATGGTAATATCTTAAAGACAAAATTCGGGAATATCATCTTATCCCCGATAAAAAACAGCCCGCGCGTAGATATTCAGTTCCCTGATATAAATTTTACAGACCTTGATAATGGCAATAAACTATTAAATCCTGATGGCCCGTTAAAACAGCAAGGCTGTATTCAGCAGTAAAGATAAATATTTTTCAGAGTTAGCATATGGCAAGACACAGCAAGAAAAAAGGTCGCCCGGTAGCGGGCTGGGTTGTTCTGGACAAGCCGAAAGGCATGGGGTCTACCGAGGCCGTGGCCAAGGTGAAATGGCTCTATAATGCCGACAAGGCCGGCCATGCCGGCACATTGGATCCGCTGGCTTCCGGCCTGCTGCCGATTGCGCTGGGGGAAGCTACCAAAACCGTGCCCTATGTGATGGAAGGCACGAAAGTCTATCGCTTTACCGTAGCCTGGGGGGAAGAGCGCACAACCGATGATCTGGAAGGCGAAGTAACGCATAAATCCGACAGGCGCCCGGCAGAGGCCGAGATTCTGGCGCTGCTGCCCAAATATACCGGCATTATTTTGCAGACGCCGCCGCAATTTTCGGCGATAAAAATCGCCGGCGAGCGCGCTTATGATATGGCGCGGAATGGCGAAGCTGTCGCCATTCCGCCGCGCGAGGTAGAAATTGATGTGCTGGATTTGATGGCAATCACCGAGAGCGGCCAGGCCGTATTTGAGGTAGAATGCGGCAAAGGCACTTATGTGCGCGCCTTGGCCCGCGATATGGGGCGCGATATGGGCTGTTACGGCCATGTGGTGGAGTTGCGCCGCATTGAAGTAGCACCGTTTTCACAGGAAGATTTCATTACCATAGCAGAGCTGGAGCAGGCTTCACCGCGGGCGCAGGCACAGCAGCGGCTGGAAGAAGCGGCCGCGCAGCAGCAGGCGGCAGCTTTGGCGGCCGATCCGGCCGCAGCAGCAGAACAGGCGGCGGAAGCAGCAAAAACCGGCGGCAAAAACCGGGCTGAGCGGCCGCGCCTGTCGGCAGCCGAGCTGCAAAGGCTGGATTTTACTGAGCTGGACGCTTTACTGATTGAAACCGGCGCGGCGCTGGAATGCCTGTCGCAATATCCGATAGCCGAGGCTCAGGCGGCGCGGGTGCGCAGCGGCAACCCGATTATTCTGCGCGGTCAGGCGGTGCCGATAGAGGAAGAGGAAGCCTGCGTTACCCACCGCGGCAAAGTGCTGGCGCTGGGGGCGATAGAGCAAGGCACCTTCCACCCCAAACGGGTATTTACTATTTAAAAACAGCTTTCTAAATCCCATTCATTCATAAATCGTATTAGAGGCACTTAAAATTGAAATATTATCATTCCGCTCCCATACCGCTCGCTGATGGGAGTATTATTGAGGGCGGAAACTGGGGACGGCTGGAGAAACAAGAAAAATTTGGCAATATGGGCAGTCCCGAAGCGGCTAAAGGAGCCGCGAAGCTTCTTACAGAGCTTGCCTATGATTTAGGACACAAAGCCTATAATCCTTCAGCTCCCTCACGTCTGGAATGCTGTTTTGTTTGCCCTTCCCGGCAGGCAGCCGAAGAATTTCTCCGGAAAAATCCTCGTCCTTCTCCTATTCTTTATGAAGTTGAATCTGTTGATGCACAAGCGCCTGCGCACAAAACGCGATGGGAATTGTTCGGCGCTATACAGGCTTTCGATAATTTTCAGATAATAAACGACAAAATCCGGGAATACTGGACATATGAGGGAAAAGACTGCACTGAAATCCTTATTGGCGGCTCTATTCGCATTTTGCGCAAAGTCGTTGCGGCTTGACCGCATTTTCTGATTAGCGTGGGGAGAAGATATTTTGTCTTCTCCCCATTTTTATTGAGAAACAAAAATACGCAATAAAAAAGCGGCTCCTGGAGGAACCGCCTTATTTGGTGCCATCAGGCTTGTTAACGACCCGACCGCATTTTCTGATTAGCTATGTCCCCTTTCTACAGCGCCGACTTTTGCCTGTCAATAAATAAATTTAGGTCTTGTGCTTTTATTCTCACCTTTATAAAAATTACCAATCTGCATTGTCTGGAGTTTTGTCATGGCGCGCATTTCCAATTATAAAAATACTGTTTTTGCTTTTGATATTGGCACCAATTCCCTCGGTTGGTGTGTATTGAGCGGGGAAAGAGATGCTGACGGCTTGTTAGTTCCGAATCGCATTATCGATATTGGCGTGCGCATTTTCTCAGACGGGCGCGACCCGCAATCCGGCGCTTCCCTCGCTGTCGCCCGGCGGGAGGCGCGCGGGGCGCGGCGCATGCGCGACCGCTATCTTAAACGCCGGCAACAATTATTAGAGCGCCTGAGTGAATATGGCCTGATGCCGGCTGATGAAGCGGGGCGCAAAGCGCTGTTGCAGGAAACTTCTGACCAGAAGCGAAATACCGGCGGCAGTGATAAGGTAAAAACCGATCCTTATAATTTGCGCGCCCGGGCGCTGACGGAAAAACTGCCGCTGCACCATTTAGGGCGCGCCCTCTTCCACCTCAACCAGCGGCGCGGCTTTAAATCCAACCGCAAGACCGACCGCCGCGATAATGAGAAAGGCAAAATCGCCATGGGGGTGGAGGAGCTCCGCGGCAAAATGCACGATGCCGGCGCACCGACACTTGGTGCCTATCTGGCGCAGCGTCATAATGAAGTTCCGCCTAAAGTGGTGCGTATTCGCCAGGATTCGGAAGCTTTTACCGGCAACAAGCAGGAAAATTACCTCTTCTACCCGGAACGCTCCATGCTGGAAGAAGAATTTGCGGCAATCTGGCAGGCGCAGCAGGAATTTTACCCGGAAGAGCTGACGGAAAGCCGCAGAAAACAGCTTTTTGATGATATTTTCTACCAGCGGCCGCTAAAAGAGCCGAAAATCGGCAAATGCGCCTTTAACCCTAAGGAAGAGCGGCTGCCGAAAGCTCACCCGCTGTTTCAGGAATTTCGCCTGTATAAGGAAGCCAATGAGCTAACCATTGAAACGACCGGCAAGGCATCAGGCCGGAAGCTCAGCAAAGAACAGCGCGATACGCTGATAGATATTCTGCGGCCGCAAAAGAAAATGGCCTTTAGCGCTATTCGCACAAACCTGAAACTGCAGGGCACGACTTTCAAGAAAGAGAAAAATGCCCGTGAAGGGCTGGCCGGTGATGAAACCTATGCCGAAATGGTGGATAAAAGCCGCTTCGGCAACCCATGGGCCGATTTCTCGCGTGAAAAGCAGTGGGAGATTATCGAAAAGCTGCGCAATGAAGAGAATCCGGAAAAGCTGTATACATGGTTAGCAGAGCAATTTCCCAGCCTGAGTGCGGAACAGCGCGATAAAATCGCCAATGCCAAATTACCGGAAGGCTATGGCCGGCTGGGGCACACCGCCCTTGCGCATATGCTGGAAGAAATGAAGGCTGAGGTGATTCCTGAGGCGGAAGCGGCAAGACGCTGCGGCTATGACCATGCCTTACTGGGGCGCAAGCGCGAAGAGCTAGACAATTTGCCGAAATATCAGGCCGTGCCGAATGTCGCGCGCTCTATCCCGCCCGGCGAAGGCGGCAAAGCCGTGGCTGAGGACGACCCGGATTATGATCGGATCATGGGGCGGATAACCAACCCCACTGTCCATATTGCCCTTAACCAGTTGCGCCGTGTTGTTAATGCGCTGATCAAAAAACACGGCAAGCCGCAGGAAATGGCGGTCGAGCTGGGGCGCGATTTGCAGCTTTCTGATGAGGAAAAGCGGAAAGTCAATAAGAGCATTGCCGATAATACCAAAGCGGCGATTCTCCGTTCCGATAAGCTGGTGGAACTGGGGGTAGAAGATAATGGCTATAATCGCCAATTATTGAAGCTGTGGGAAGAGCTGAATGAAAACCCGCAAGATCGCCGCTGTCCCTATAGCGGCGAAGTGATAAGCTGCTCCCGGCTGTTTTCCGCTGATGTGGAAATTGAGCATATTCTCCCCTATTCCCGCACTTTGGACGATAGCAACGCCAATAAAACCGTTTCGCTGAAAAAATGGAATGCCCAGAAGAGGAATCTTTCGCCGGCGGAAGCCGCTAACCGCTTTGACGGCTGGAATTATGAAGCTATGCTGGGCCGCGCGCAAAACCTGCCGAAAAGTAAACGCTGGCGCTTTGCCAAAGATGCGATGGAGCGTTTTGAACAAGATGAGAGCTGGCTGGCGCGGCAATTAACCGATACCCAATATCTCAGCCGCCTGGCGCGGGAATATCTCTCAGCCCTTTACCCGGGGGAAGAAGCCGATGAGCGAGGTGAAT
>Ga0157357_1000147_pt1 | contig 28459 bp, 36 predicted proteins | sample AttcapACBM1_FD_111485 | JGI IMG/M metagenome (GOLD analysis project Ga0157357, IMG submission 111485) | Fungus gardens microbial communities from leaf cutter ant in Botucatu, State of Sao Paulo, Brazil - Atta capiguara ACBM1 | ecosystem: Host-associated > Fungi > Mycelium > Unclassified ... | reverse complement strand
GTTCATTGTCATAATAATAGACAAAGAACGATCATAACCGAGACGACCATTCGAAAACCTATAGTGCAATTTCGTTTGGAGCGATGGGATAAAATTTGAAGACGCTGTTCTCGTGCTACATATTAAGGATAGAGGGGATTGGATTGGATACCTTCACTTATCCATTCATTATGAGCATAACATTGCCTATTACAGCTGTATGACTTGGTGATTGAATACCAACAGCTTTCAGCACAGCCATGAATCCCAGAGGGCCGATCTCACTTACCTTGCGGCGAATCAACACATGCTATATAGTCTCCATTCAACTTTCTCGATTGAAGCATTTCATTCCCTTTGTCTAACAGCAATGGAAAATAGTTCTCCATACTCACTTGATACCACAAGATTCGACCATGGAAAGAATGCTACATTCTGTTCAACTCATATTAGGAGCCCGACCTCAAGTTCAGGCAACAGCCCAAACCCAAACATTTACTCGAACAGTCAAGGTACGTGGTACAACACTTTACTAATAACGTTTCACCTGAATATTTCCCAAAAGTCAAAATCGCCATGGCATCCCATCCAAAAGAGACTTCAGTCATGCCAATCGGTGGCCTGGAGTCTTCCACAGCTTTATTTCACGGACTTGGTGACATTGAATTAGTCAACCACGGGGACAGTAAGTCAAGCTGTATTTTGGGTCATTACCTCTAGTTATGTGGGCCAGGAGAATATAGTCCTCAAGGTCGAGAACAATGGGATTTCTTGGGTGACTTGGGCGTTGATGCTTGGCCCCTTGGTGGGAGAATAAAGTATGCCTCTGACTCTGCTGATATTGAACCAGGTACTTGACGGTATCCTCTTTCTAACCCAGGAACTCACTTGCTCACCAGAGTCCATAGAGAGAATCTATCGACGTGAACAAATTCTTTCCGTCGATACTGATCGTTCCTCTTCTGGCTCTTTGATCATCCCTCAGATCATTGATCAGCGTACTATAAATAACATAACCCAGAACAGCTTTTCCCTAAGCCCAGAAACAAACCGACAGCAATGGAAATGGACTCGGGCGAATGCTCAAAGACAATTTGATTTCGCTCAGCCATGTGACCTTCAAAAGCACTGGGCTTCTAGTTTCTCCAATACTGCCGAACTTTCGGATAGCAAATGGGCAGTCAGTGGTAGCACCCGTTCGCCATCAACCAACACCGATCTGTTTACCGGCTCAGACTGTTTCCTGGATATTACAAAGCATAGAACATATGAGCAGGCTTATACATGGGATTCTCGGCATCAATTTCACCCCCAAACTTCTCTTGATAATGGCGTATTTCATCTCACTGACACCGTGCCTTCGACGGAGAATCATCAGAGCTCTACTTTCGTGAATTATCCAGGTAATATACATTGTAGGATCAATCCATAAAATAACTTTCCTTCAGCACCTTTTTACTCTCCTGCTGAAGACGCGCAGGCCACTTCAACACTCACTCCGGATGTTAACACAAGGTTCAAAGCACATGTTGCGTCTGAGGCTGTAGTCGAGGCGGCAAAGAGGAGAAGAAGGCATTATGAGGCAAGGGTATTCGAGTGCTTGATATGCTCTTATCAGTTGACAACCAAACAGAATTTGCAATGTGAGTCGAAATTTGTTTGATCTAGGCTGAGTCCCAGCCTGTAACATTTCATAGATCACATAGCTGCCCATTATGGGAAACGTGATCATCTCTGTGGCAGATGTGGTAAATCTTTTACAACACCTCACACCCGCACTCGACATGAAGCACGGTGTCAATACCATGTCAGTCCCATAGACGAACCTAGTGGGTAGGCATTTCAATTTCTTCCGAATTGTACCAGAAGCTCAGAGTGATGGCTTAATTTCAACATGTCTTTTTTGCCTTGGATATAATATACCCTTCTCACTGGTGTTGGATCCTCCTCCGAGTGGAGGTTTCCTGCCTTGTCTGCCAATTTTCCGATTACAAAATTGCAAAATTTCGACATTTTTCATGTGAAGCACATCACTCCAGCTAAGCCACTTGATTATGATCTCTCAATGAGACCTCATAATCTCGTGGAAAATCCTCCCTGGTTGTTATCATTCAGAGCAGCCATCTTTTGATAGTTAGTAAACTGGGAGCCACGTATACAGACTTGAGTTCGTTGAGTTCGATTGAGGCCACGTCCAGAGAGTTTCGAGTAAGGACACATTAACGATGTTGATCTATCGTAGAGGATGCCGGTTTATAAGCACTCTACTGAGTCAGATTGAGTTGTAAGACGAGTCAGTCTATGTTATGAATCAGAGTAAGTCTAAATTATAAATCGAGTCAATAAATGACTTGAGCTGATCTGAGTCAATGAACTGGCGGCCAAGTCATTCATAGTGGGTTTGGGCAACAAAGAGAGAAACCAAAATAGAACCAAGAAGGATTTGAACACTGATCCATATATCACTGATAACAACGACCTGACCAGAGCGTTTTATGGCAATGCAGGTCTCAGTATCGTGAGGATGCTCAACAGTGAGGATGTTGGCGTGTGATCAAGCCTTGCTAAAAATAGGCATCATACACGTATTCATTGAACGTTGATTCCTTGATTCCCTGCTTGTCTCCACAGTACGAAGACTTCGTATGACTGATCCTCCTTCATTGCGACTCCCTGATCAAGAGCATAAATCACCTGAGCACAGTCCTCCCGCGAAAAACTTCCGTTAGTGTGTCCAACACGAGGGTTACACTGGAGCGCCTGTGATCAAATGATCACGCCTGGAGTTCATAATGGAAAGAGTGGACTCAAGTGAGTAGTTAGAATTTTGCAATAGGCTTTTATAGTAGGTCAGCAGCACTTGAGGCATCTCATTTTATTCCTTCGACAGGAGTTTGTTCATCTCCGCATCTTTTCCTGTTTTCAGTGGTATCCAGAAAGTTGGCTGATACCTTGAACGAAGAAGATCTCTTCTGCAAAAGAAAATCTTACTGTGTTACAAATATTTATGACTGCTTTTCTTGTACGGGTCCTCTTCTTCACTATCAGCTCTCAACCACGATGAAGCCTTTGCATATTATCCACAGCACTCAGTATCAAGCTTGTACTTCAGGACCCATAGGTTTCTTCTCTCCTCTTTCACAAGTGCGGTATTCACACATCCTCTCTGGAATCTATCTATATCCGTTGATTCCAGCCACCATGTTCTAGGGATTATCTGCCTCTGTACAATGTGTTGTGTGGTCGACTTAGTCATCCATGCTCTTGCCAGCGACGACGTGTCCTACGCACCATCCAATAAAATCAAGATACAAATCCTGTCACCCTTTCGGACGTGATTCCGGTCCATGTCTGACCGGCTATGGATGTGTCGATCTCCAGCTGCTTCTCCAATTGTCGAGAATGGTGACCTGCCCTCCAGTGCTGGTACTCGCGTTTGGGCCAAAGTTGATCCGTCGATGCCCCCTGACGATGGGATGCAAGGCAATATTACATGAGAGGGAGTGTTCATCAGAGCGGGTGAGAGCGGGGTGTCATGATACTTTTGACTTGAATATGACTACATAACACCGCGGCTTCCCGGGACGGCGATGGTGAGGAGAAAGACCTGCTATCTGAGCGGCTCTAAGTTTACGACCAAGCACGACTTGATAAGTGACCAAAGCTCGTTTTAGGTTTTTTGTCTTTACAAGACCACATGAACGCATGTCTTGGTATCAGGACCTTTCGTTGCTAGTATTGCACACGATCCCAAGTAACTTGTTCACACATTCTGGTCTCTTTCCCCTTTAATATTGGCATACACTATAAAGTTGTTTATGGCTACAATATCTTTCCATTTTCACCGGTCACTGAGCAGTCTGATGCAATGCGGACAGTTTTTCCAGGATATCTCATACCTTAGGCCTCTAGGTGCAATAGTATTATTTCAAATCACGACGCAAAAGAGCTGTTGAGAATTCCAATGAGGATGCATTGTTTAACTCGATGCATTGTTTAACTCCGGCGATTGCCTAGTGTAGATCATTTCATGCATCGTCACGTCCCCAGTTCCTCTTTCTCTAGTACAATGGAATCCGATGACGATCAATGCCATGCAGCTGAACACGCAACCTTTTCTATAACGGCATCCGAATTCGATGTCGAAATAGGAATACGCCAGAGGATGACACAGGCGATCAATGCCCGGATTGCTTGGGCAATGTTACTGAAGGAAACATTACAGACAGGTTTGCTAGAATCTACTCATGTCGCCTTGCTATGGTTATCAATATCACCTTTAGATGCCCATTCACTTTCAGTTGCACCTGATTCGTTCAGATTTGCTGCTCTTGATGCCTTGAAAACGTCGGACAGACCAACCGAATTCTTTCTCGACAGGGAAGAGCCCCCACCTCCTAACATCAGGCTACAGGAAGAACTCCGTCTTGCACGTCCAGCACCGAGAGTTAAGGTTCAGCCTTCTCGTCATTCGAAAGCGAGTTTTCTGTTCATTCGGTCAGCGAATATCGCTACAGCTCGCAATACAGTCCCGGAGTCAGAGTTTCTGATTCTGAAATGCCCTGTTTGCTCAAGAACCACTTTCACCTCCCTTCAAGGATTATTGAATCATGCTCGTATTTCACATGTGCTTGAGTGGGGTACTCATGAGGAGTGTGTACAAGCCTGTGCAACTGTTGACCCAGATTTTAACCTACAAGATGGTATCGAGGTAGGGGTTGGCGCAAGTGGAATATTGCCCGGTCTCCGGACACTTTTTGAAATGGCTGTGGGACCCTCTCGTCGTGAAGGCACTGGTGAAAGTACGCCATCCCTCGGGGATGACTATCCAACTTCTAGCCATCTCACTAAGACCCTTGGACTACACGAGGATACCCCTGCTCTTGCGCCTTTCCTAGGGAAAGAACCTATCCGCAGAGGCATTAAATATGTATATGAACAAGACGAACAGGTCGACGTTTGTACGCCTATTCAAAATACTACTGTACGTGCAGTCCGCGCTGGAGTACGATTCGTGCAAAGAGGTGATGTCTCACGAACTGAGAAGATGGAAGTTGCTTTAGAGACAGGAGTAGATGCCTCGAGCGTGAAAGAGGATCCAGGCGAATGTGGTGGAAACTCTGAAGACGTACGTTCCCAGCCGGCATTCGGTGCTGCCACAACGAGGTTTCATTTCACGACAAGGATCGTTGTTACAGATCGAAGTTTATCAATTGATTCTGGTATGTCCTGGCTGTTTGATGGTCTTAAAAGGCTATATGTTCAAGGTGTCATCAGATCAAGAGACAATCTTCTCACACAAATGGATGTTGACACTTGATGCACCATCCTACGTGAGTGTCGAGATTTTGGACTGTTGATCCTTCGTTCAATGCCATAGCTCTAGGCTCATAACGTCACAACCATCCTTCGAAGCATGAGCGTCACTCCTCTGTCGTCAGCTGAGACCGTCAGATGTTCAAAGCCGGAAATAAATTGCCCTCCTTTCATAGTCGTCGGCCTTGCCTCTGAATCATTTCTTGCTAGAATTGACCTGGTTTTCAACAGTGTAGATGATTCTGATAACCTAGAAGGTCAACCCTTCTCCCTGGAACATTGGGTTGATGTATGTGATAAACTTTCATTACGAAAGTCTCTCTTTGACCCTTTTCCACTTAGCTTGATCCGGTTCGATGTTCCACCGCTGTGATAGGAGAAGAACAAATCTATGATATTGAGCTCGACAAGAAAACTCACATAGGGCCTCCTTTCGAACCCTCACCAACAAATTACAAGGCCTTTTGGAAATTCGCTGAAGACTCGCTAGCAAATGGCAACACGAAAAGTGGGTTTAACATTACTGCACCCCAGACATTTAGTATGTTTGAATTCCAATGATTGACAAAAATTTCTCTCAATGGCAATCAGCATACAAAAAGATTCTGAATGACTTACTGCCCTCCTTTCCATTGACTCTTAAAGGTACATTCTTCACATACCTGCAGAATTCTTTCTCATCGTATCCAGACGTGAAAAGAAAGCGAGGCATAAAGCCCGTCCCTTACAGGTTGGTGGCTTCCGAGTCGCACTTTCTAGACTTAATTGAAGGCCGACGCAAAGCAATCGAGGTGAGGGCTTTTCGCCTTTCGAAAGATCATGGCTAATAGAACCCAAGTGGGGTCGGGTTCGTGCACTCCGGGATGCTCTCAATGAAATTGTTGCAAAGGATAGCGCTGTAGGCTTTGTCCCGTTTACCGCGGTGAATGTCTATTCCTGGATGCGAGAAGAAGGGCATTTGTGCTCTCCTAGCAGAGTTACAGCCCCAGCAGCTTCGAATACTCCCAAGCAAACTGATGATGGAGAGCTTGGTCCTCAGTGGTGTTCTTTATGTGGATTGGAGCATTCCATACATTCCATGTTGGCAAAATGGGAGGACAGCCGACCACAAGGACACATGTCGATTACGGGTGCCAATTGCGCAATTGCGGCACAAAATGGAAGTATTGTCAAATTACGGCCAATTGAATTTGAGAGTGCACAGCGTTCATCCACTCTTTCCTCGATCCAATACCCGACCTGGAAACCTTCCACGAGCTTAGATCCGTCCTTGATGCAATACGTCGTCTGTGTCGCTGATCCTCGCCTTACACTCGGGGTCCGACAAGTGATTCACCTTCTCCGTTTACCTTTCTTTAAAACGCCTTTATACCGTGAATCAGTATTTCCATTGGATCAATTAGGTCGAGCATCCGAGGATGTTAGGTCGACTCTAGCTCCATATGCCCTGTTGGCCATGTGTCTCCAACCCTTCATCCGTAACATTATTTTTTCGGGTCTAGGCGTTGCAAAGCGACAGAAGGACTTCGCCAACACGCAGACGAAAAAGGGGCCTCAAGACCAAAGGATGAACGTCAGCCTCCTGACGCCCGCTCACGTCCTTACTGGGATAAGGGAGCATGGGAGGAGTGGGGATCATATAGGCCGAGCTGTGTTACTATGCCTGTCAACGATCGGGACTGCCCTTGTACCGAGCTATGGGGAAGAAGACAAATTCGAGAAGCCTGTCGCAGGGAAAATGGAACAACTATAGTCTTGCCAACAAGGATTTCCACTGTCCTGCACGTCAATTGGGACGGAAAACTGGCTGCGTAGGTTACAGTATCCTAGCAGTGGTGACACATGACGTCCGAGGAGCCGATAAGTGTGGCGACCCAAGCACTCATATTTGACCTCTCGAATGGTCGAAAGAAGGAGTGGGGTGTTTCTCCCGTAAACACGTGTTGGCCAGGAGCTCTGTGGGTTATCTATGCAAGCACTAGCGCCTTACGACCCTCTTTCAGCGCTTAGAGTCAATCGAATCATGAACGTTCATACTAGGGATCACGCGATGGGATAGTGGAATATGACTAGATATGGGGATATGTGGATCTTGGGTATTGAACAAAGTTGAGAAGCCCGGCTCTTGGTTCTATGGTAAACGAGGATCAAATTTTCAACGCTGTGCTTCTCTGATGTCAATGAATGGAATTGAACCTTTCAGGAAGAGGTATAAAGGCTAAAGACTGTCTATTGGGTGCTGGGTGACTCATTGGCTCCTTTGTTTTTCGGTCTTCTTTTTCTCTCTGCGATGATTGCGTTCAAATCATGTTTCCTTGCACTCGTCGTGCTGGTGTTCTCGGCTGGTCCGACAACAGTAGCTATCCATGCCATTGAGCATCACCACCCCACAGCTCATGCTCGTATTGCATATAATCGGCAGACTTTGTGTCGTCCCCGACTCTTAGACTCCTCCCAAAAGCCAGACCCTCCTGCAATCATAACTACAAACAGCCCTACGGACCATGTTGGACCTGCACCAGACTATTCACCTTCTTCAAACGGCAATGCTGATGCCGAGTCATCTATCCCCTCAGCAGCAACAGCAACAACTCCCCTCGATACTGACTCCACGCCATCTTCGTTGTCTTCATCCTCATCTTCATCTTCACCTAGGACATACACGACAGAAACAACGGCGGCTTTTGAATCTTCCTCACAGCTTATCTCACTGGTACCCAACGGCATCAAAGCAGGTGTCGCAGGCGGAGACGCCTACCATATTCTCCGAGATCATATCGGGTGGTGGTATGACTGGTCAGCTAATCCATCTAAACCTGGGAAACCTATTGCCGTACCTATGCTCTGGGGATCAGGACATGCTGATGCGACGGATGCCCAGAGGTTGAGACAGTTTCAGCGATTGTCAAGTTCGAGTTCCAATAAGAGACATCCAAAGTATGTACTTGGGTACGAGGAACCGGATTGTACAAGCGGAGGAGGGTCGAGTGGGATGGGGGTTGATGAGGGAGTGAGGGAATGGGAGGGGCTGATTGCACCGTTGAAGGGAAGAGGGACGAAGATTGGGAGTCCGTCGATGTGTAGTGAGTGCAGTATTGAGTAATTTGGGAAAGATTGTTTCTTCTTCTTCTCCTTGTTGTTGTTTATAGAGCAGGCGGATGAGACGTGGCTCAAGGAATTTGCGGGCAAGATTTCGACGCCTTGGGATTTTACTGCGATTCACGTTAATAAGAATAACCTTGACGGTGTGAAGAGGGATATCGTAAGTGACATTTTCCTCTGTTTTTGTGAATCCCTCCTGTTCATCGTCGTTTGTTCAGGACCATTATTGGAAGACTTATGGCAAGCCTATCTGGGTGACTGAATTTGCCTGTGTCAATGGTGCGCGCATCCCGCTTTCAATGAGTCCGGACGAGGAGAACATCTGACACGATGGTCTGCTACTAACAGACCACGATACATTCACACCTTGCACGAATCAACGCCAGATCAATTTGTTCATTCATCAAGTCGTTGATTATTTTGAGCATGACCATCGAGTGCACGCTTATGCGTTCAGTAATGGTGAGGGACTCGGTGAAGTTTGGCCGATGATGCGGAATGGCGTTTTCAGGTAAGCTCTTCACACAAAGTCCCTCAATCGATGACTACTGGAATTCATCATGTATGGTGGTACAGTGAATCTGGTAGAGCCTATTTGGACGCAATTAGTAGATATCATTGAAGGGCATTTCTTTTGTCGTTTTCAGTTTTACTTGTTCTGCCGTGTAACATCTTATCTGCTAGAGTAGATTGATTTCCCATGAGGCACTGCATCATTAAATGACATGGAATAACGTGTCACGTTCAACGTACAGCCTTACTTGTTCGGATCATGCAGTACACATCATAGCACAGCAGAAATGAAATGATGAAAAGACAGACGGCCTAGAGCTAATAGATATATGGGAAAATGCGGTATGGCACGAGTTTCTTATATTTGATCCAATCATCGCCATATCTTGGATGATTCAATCAATGTCAATCATATGGTGAAGAATGCGACTAAACGTACTTGTTTTGGCAGGCTTCGTCATCACGACGTTGACGATGGATAAGAAGAACAAGGAAATAGCAAACATAGAAGTAGGTGATGGGAGTGTCGAACAGGGTTGGGAGGGACCAAGCGAGGGCCATGACGAGGTCACCACTGAGAGTAGCGCATGAGCATCAGGAAAGGTGTGTATAGCAGAGAACCAAATACAGATAATTGGGATGCTGTGAGATACCCCACCAGCCAGAAATAAGGAGCTTGGTGCCACGTTTTGTCTCCATGAATTTGAGATCTGAAAAGCTTCTGAGTGGGTCGCTGTGGAAAAAAAGGGGAGAGAGCCCACATACTCTTTGGGTTCCTCCCACTTCTGAACTCGTTCTTCTCATTGTTGGCAGTTCGGAAAATCCAGTAACCAAGCAAATTTACACCAATAATAGCAGCTGTCCCCATGGGACCCAGTTCTACAGGATGGAAGGCAAGATACCGCGCTTGGAGGGAGTATGTGAATGGGACCCATGCGAGGTCTCCGATGGCGAGCATGAACCCAAAACCATCGGTGGTGATGTCCATGGTTGTGAATAGCGCTGGCTCGTTGTAGAGACCATCTGCGACATACAAGAATTGGAAGCAAAGAACGAGCCACATGGAGTCTGTGACCTGTAAGAAACCGCCTCTGCGGACGGCTTGTTCGCAAGCCATGCTGATGTTGATGAGGACCCAAAGAATGAGACCTGGACGGAGTTCGTTGAAGGATTTGATGTCGAAGGAACCAATGGAGGGGTTGAGTTCGCGGCCGATGAAGAACTGAAAAGTGATGTGAGAACTGAGTCAGGACTAGTTTCAAGCGTGATACGCACGTCGTAGATCAAATTGCCCGAGTTACCACCGAGAGCGAGGAGAGCACCAGAGCGGAAGGAGGAGGCATAGCAGTAGACGGCTTGCGCAATGGCCATGAGGACAGACGCGGTCAAGAGACCGACCCATTTCTCGTAGAGGATGGTGAATGCCTGGGGCCCAAAGTTGAAGACGATGCCGCTGACGATGCCGAGCGCGAGGAGGAACGTCGAGAACGCTGAGAGACACGTCAGTGGGCGACAAGGGTAGTTGAATGTCGTTACCATTGATTTTGTATTTTTTCTTGCTGCCGTCACGGAGGACAGTGCCATCTACCCAGTCTCCCGGGAGAATGACCCATGCAAAGACACAGAAGGCATACCATGAGAGATAGATGAGGGCGGCGTCGGTGTCCCAAAGCGACGGCAGGCTGGCGACGACGTCGAGGACGGCATCGAGGTCGAGACGAGGCCGACACGCATTTTCCTCGTTGCAGGCAAAGAAGAGGGCATAGGCAACGGCGGGGACGGCGAGGGTGTTGAGCAAGGCGCCGGGGGGTCCAAGAAATTCGTAGTGGCGTGTTGGCGGATTCATGGCAAGAATACTGCCTTCCTTTTCCAGGCTTATTTCCAGACTTATCTTCCTCTTTAATGTCATCATCCCTGGCCAGTCGCCTCGACGACCTGGCTGCCGCCTATGCCCAGCACCTTATCACGTACGTCCATCGCATTCTTGGCTCTACCCAGCTCATTGTCCCCAGCGACGACGACTACAGGCTTCTTCGCCAGGACCTCTTTCAGAAATACTCTACCGAGCAGCCTCCCCAGCCACGGTCCCCCAAGCCCCAGCCTGCTCCAGATCCACCTCTACGCCGCAAAAACTCTGTTGTGTCTGGTGTTGTCAATCTCTTTCGCCGTGCAACCAGTCGTTCTACAAAGAAACATCTGCCGGCGGTCCAGAATCCCGTCACAGCTCCTGCACAACCCCTTGCCAATTCTCCCCACCGCACTTTGCACAAACCCAGTTTCTTGTCTCTCAGGACCTTTGAGCGGCAGCAGCAGACTCCATCGTCTGCCTCGCACGACCCAGACGGGAATTCTGCCGCATTGATGACTTTGATCACTTCCACCGAGGCAGAATACACTCGGCTCCTTGATGCCTTCACTTCCTTGGAATCCTCTACGCTTAAACGAATACAGTATAAGACTGCAAGGAGACTTTATACTCCTACCCCTACGAGTATAAATGTCCTCATCGAAGGCCGTGAGTGGCGCAAGCACACCGAACCAGTATCCTCCATCATCCTTCCTCCCCTCTCACCAGTACCCACTAATTACCGTCATCATCCCCATTCCCAAGTTAACTCCCACCACCACCACCACCATCCCTTGTCTCTCTCAACTTCCTCTTTCATCCCTGATCAATCATCCACTAATTCAGCCGCTTCCTCTTCCAAGATATCTATATTACGTTCTTTTCCTTCTCTCCCACGCAATGCCAACAACAACCCACATCCACCGTCCGCTTCGTATCTTCGCACCCACGCATATCCACTTCAGCGGCAGAATTCGGTGTCATCTGCTTCCACTCAGAGCACTGTTGCTAGCAATCGTCCACAAGTCCTCGGTCCGAGGAATGCGGGAAATCTATACCATCCGGCCAGTCTAGCCGATCGCAAATGGTCCTTGTCACCCGGGACCGGCGCTGATCCCGTTACTGCTTCTCGTATCGCGGCAGAGGATGGTGCCCTGGATGATGTGGATGATGATCCTGAAGCGGCTGATTACGACTCCGCCATGAAAGAGTTGAATGATATCCGACGCCGAAAGGAGGATGTCCATGCAAGGTTCATGCGTAGACTTGACTATCTCAAGGCTGAACTTCGAGCTGCAGAGCTTCGCGAACATGTGATGCATCGCTGACATTCCGGAAGACTTTTCTATTCTCAGGACTATTTCTGACTATATCACGGATCTCGCACGTGCTGTTACTGTGCTGTTACTTTACTTGAACATTGACATTGGCTGTGTTCTCGTTACGTTGGGTGGATTTTTTTTCCTGGCCCTGTATCATTATCACTTGATCAATTCGACGGTTGCTTGTCTTGGACTGTGACATGAGGTATGAACCCCAAGTCTGGGTGTTCACAAGGCCCCAAGATTTTTTCATCCACTATTCTCTCCCCTCATCGCGTCAAGAAGGTAGAGAGTAAGTCCAGATACATTGACTACTACAGACGCGGCATCAAGTGCTAATCTACACCTGTCGAACAGTTCTCGTCGTTCAACAATTGCAGTGCCCTTGACGAAACATTCTCTTATGTGTAGTGTAAAAGAAATTCCACATGGGGTAGTGCTTCGGAGGAAGTTTGACGAGAGCTTTCTTTCAAAGAGGTAGTTCAAAGAGTATCAATATGTATCTGATACACCAATGGATTTCATCCGTTTCACAAATCAAGATGCGTTTGCCTTGAGTCTTTCTGGTTGGCTGCTTCGTCGATAGTCTGAAAACCGAGGCACCTGGTTCGCTCACCAGCTGCCATCTTCAACTGCCAACTTTTCTCTCCAATCCCTCCGGAAGATATCAATGTGTTTTATCTCTTCGCCTGGCTTTACGAGCTAGCCACCGACGTCATCCCATCTGCTCACAGAAGTATTCAATGCCAGTCTATAGGCGTTTTTTGGGTCAATTGGGTATGTTGATATGTAATGGGGTAAGGAAGTGTGGGAGATAGTATCAAAGAACGCCACTGATGTGGTGTATGGGAGTGCGTCTGAACAGATTCAATTTAAATGACAGAGCGGCTCCATTGTGTCTTGAACAACCATATTATAAAGTACCTACAGGGGAGTCTTGCCATTGTGGAGATACTTTGCTCATCCACGGCGACCCAGTTCATCGTATTTCTCACCTCACCATGTACGATACGATGGCATACAAGCCTGACCTCTCAATATGGCAGTCACGTTCCAAGAATTCCAAGAATCTGGACTCATCTATAGCCAGTATTTTCTGATAATCACTCCTAGATAGGATCAAGTCTCTATACTTGATTTGTCCTCAGACCATGTTAGGGCATCTGGGTAGGAAGTGTGGATCAGCTTTACAAGGCTTCAAGGAAACCTAGGTATATTGCAGACACTGTATACTAGTTTTATATGAGTCATGACTTCACCTCCAAGGAAACCTAAGAGAACAGTAAGTAATGTTATGATTTAAATCATGACTCAGCTCGTCACAAGTAAACACAGCCTGGTCACTAATAAATAGATCTTACTTTCCGAACACCACCGGACTGTGAGGATCCCCCCGCGCTCGCGTCGTCAACATAACATATTTGAATTTTATTATCCTCAACAATACAAGCAGGCTATCCGTTATCCTGATGCACTCGGTGAACATCAGTTCAGCATTGTTGTTCACAAAGGATAAATAACATAACTATCATGAATAATGAATATCCGAATTGAAACCCAAACTGTTTGAGAGGCTTGGGCTGATAGAGAGAGGGGAGAGGTATATGGGTACAGAGAGGAAGAGACGACGACGACAACCACGCCTTCACTTTCTGATAATGAGGATGGTGATTCATTCACAAGGCGTGGAATATTGACAAGTACAACAAACAAACCATTGAGATAACGATCACCACGCCGCAAACTCAACCTCCTCCCCCACAAAGGTAGCAGGGAACACACACACATGGACGTGAGTGCTTTGCGGCATGACGCCAGGAAAGCAAAGGATCATATGAAATGTTGCCATCATGATTTGTCTCCTGCATACTGGAGAGGTTTAGCTGTCCAATGTTCAAGTATGTATATAGTACAATAAATACACAATAAATAAATTGCAAGGTCTGTGATCAGGACAGGACAGCTCCAACCTACATCCAGCACATACAGAAAAACAATCATAACCGTCTGTCCGTGATTTCATAGGCAGCAGCAGTAGACGAGAATGACTCGTTGATGCTAGGTTGATGGAGCAAGGTGGACCATAGAAGTGCGTCGAACGGACAAAGAAGGAGAGGCGTCGACGCGATTAGAAATTTTGTACCGACGGCGCCGAGGAGGCGTATCTTCGGGTGTCGGAGGAAGTTGAATCGTCGTCTGAACGCGGGCATAAGGTCGAGGCGTTTCCATCAAGGACAAGAGAGGGACATCGACGTAACATCGGTTACGAGATGGGATGCGAATCATCAAAGGCGATATTTTTTCAACAGAAGTGGAAGAATCAGCTCCTGTAGAGTGTGAAGGCAATGTAGACAAAACATCCATGTCGTTTTCAACGTCAACGTCAACATCAGTATCGACATCGATAGAGCCAAAGTCGCTGAAATGACGAGACTTTGAGTTTGCTTGTATTGTTAATGGTGACTTGGGTGAAGATGGCGGGCTGACAGTAGAGACACCGACCTTGCGTCGTTTCAAGGTCTTGCGTTTTGCGGGTTTCGGTGTTATCGAAATCTGGCTTGAGATAGCCGCTGAACATGGAGGTGACGATCCCCCATTGGTGGTATTGGCAGCAGCAAAAGTAACCTCATCATCTCTTTTACGCTTCTTCTTCTTCTCAATTGCTAGCTCTTTGACTTTAATCTGCTTTTCAAGTTCTTGCCGTAACAACTGAGCAAAATGCTGAGCATCTCCTTGTAACCATACATCAAAGACACCTTCCCACTCCCGTGTCGGTACAGGAAAATCAAGGTTGAGATAGACGGCTTTCATTGGAAACTGTTCTTCTTCTCCATCGGCAGTGCAATTTGAAGAATGTGTTGATGATCCGGACGCAGTTGCAGCTAAAGACGACGTACGGTCCTCCTTGTCTTTTGACATCCGTGGTTTCACGGCTTTGGAAAATTCTCTGACCATTCTTTTCGTCCCTGGCACCCTCAAACTCGTCCCAACGACCAACAACAGATCCGCCCCGCTCCGTCCCTTTGAACCCACCAGATCCCTTCTCACCACCTCACCTACACCCTCACCATCTTTATGCTCCTCATTGTACAACACGACGCTTGGTCTCAGCTTTCCTATCCCGCGCGGTCTCTTTCCAATCAGTTGACGTGTTCTCTCTAAGGAAGTACATTCAGGACACGATGGTGGCTGGCCGAGAGCAAGAGAAGCGAGGTGGTCATGTAGTGGGAACGAGTGTGTACAAATTTGACAGTGTAGAGATTGGACAGTCCCATGCAGAGGAATACACCGAGGTGTTTCCGCTGAAGGCGAAGGGAGCCGAGTGGATGCCGAGGACCCTGAATTTGTCGGGCCTGGAGGCTTGGTCGTAGCATCAGACTGAGACTTTTGTTGGCTGACTACAGGGGGATGACCGACAGTGGCCTTGTCCTTGCATCGGTTCTTTCCCCGTCTATTTTCAAATTCAGGCAGACCAAAGGAGAGACCAGTTTTTTGTTCGATGGCATCGATGTTTTGAGTGTACACTCGCAAAAGTTTGCCATGATCGTCCAGGGTACGTAAAAGGCGGTGAAAGGCTGTCGGTTCTGCGTCCTGGGACAATCCGGACAACTGAGCAATCATTTGGCAAAACAGTGAAGTGGTATGTTTGGCCTGGGGTGACTGTGAGGATACGAGCCTAGGACACAGGAAGAGAGTGTTATCATACATTGAAGACAGAGGCATCGAAAAGATCCTTGCCCGATGCAAGATTGTCACGTTTGAGGGTCCGAAAGAGGCCTCGGGGCGAACGAAAGTCGGGGATGCCAGCCTGGACAGAGATTCCTGCCCCTGGTAGAAGGATTAGTGTCAGAATGCTGGCTGAGAACACGGGGTGCAAACCGCAGACGACGACGATGCGCCTTGCTTTGAGGATGGTCTGGATGAGTTTCTGGAGCTGAGCAGGTGGATTTGAGGAGAGGGCGAGAAAAGGGGGCGTGCGTGGGCTGGGAGAGGGGGAGTGGAGGGGGAGGAAGAGAGTCATGGTGTAGAGACAAAGCGCCTAGGCCAGAATCGCATCTGATATAATACGTATGTTTTTTTTTCCACAGAGTCCACACATCACATCCATAAAATGGCACACTACAATGTTCCCGGATCAGCTATTTATGATGCCTCGACAAACATACTAATGGGCCTCAGAGCCGACACAATATGATTATAATTAGACCGACCAATGGGCCTCTCTACAAATACAATATGTACTAATATGCAACTACACCAGGAGCTCGAACTGCTGCTGCTCTCGCGATCAACCCAGGTGCAAGCAGAACCACAGATGCAAAACTTACCTGGACACTAGGGTGCTTCATAAGGCGACGATGTAGGGTATGCCCCAGAAGGCACCTCATAGTGCCTTGCAGACGTGTCAGGCTGTGAGACGACATAGGTGCGGTGGCCAGACGAAGTCGCAAGTGGTTCATAAGAAACGTCATAGTGTTTTTCGTATGTAAAGGGTGTCATGTGTGCTTCAGCCTTTTGTTGTTGTGCCTGCTGAACGTGTGACTGGTTGAGAGCGACGAAGGGGGTGTGGAATAAACGGATAGGGGCATGCTGGCGAGTGACATTGTTGACTCGTGCGACGGTGACCAGAGAGTATTTGGCGAGAAGAGATGACATTCTGCGCAGTTGTGTTCAGGAATTTGGATACTTGGATACAGAAGCGAGCTTTTATATGCTGCAACATAGACATAGACCTCTTGGGGTTAGACTATGTCACATGTGTGACCATGGCTAGAGCCACTTGTTCTTCTCCGTCTCCTGTTTCTGTTTCCATTCTCCCCCAAAACATTTGTGTTGGCCCCTCGATAACTCGTACGATTACAATGACCAGATCAGCTGAATGTCCACAGAATCAGCTGATCCCCAGGTTTACCCCCAAAACCAACCAAGGTTGGTTCGTTGGTTCTAGTCACCTGACCGAACCAAGGGGACGAGTAAATGATGTCCATGAAACTCATCAGGCGAAAAAAAAACTGAATCTGGCCAGTACATTACATTGTACTTCCAACAACTGTAGCCCCCGAATAACTCGAGTCGTCTCGTCATGCTTGAAAGTCTCATGTCAATACATCCAGTCGCACTCACTGTCATTCTTTCACTGGAATGAATAATCAGCAATTGACATCACTCCGAAACTCCGAAACTCCGAAACTAAAGTAGTTGAGACTCTCATCACCCATCGGAATTAAATCGTCCTCTGTATAGCTTTCGATGAGTTGTGGTGTTGTTGGGAGCAGGTGGTTTTTCTTTTTTTGAAAGAGCAAAATGTTCCATGTTTTTTCGCTGTACAGCTGAAACGCATATCCACGTACTCCACCGGTCACGGTTTGATGAACGAATACAGTGCTCGGCACTGACAAAGGCTCAATCCTTTTACTTCTACAATTCTTCGAATCACCATCCGCGAAATACCTTGTTACCAATCAAGGAGGACTAGTACTCTGATCCATTTTGACTGCTCTGTCTGCCTCGAAATCTACTCGTGCTGAAATTATGAACAACTTTCAGTCTCCACCCGTCTAAAAACACCAAGAGTGGGTCTCTTTGCAATGTGGGAGGTCAACTCCGTATAGATGACTCGTATTCAACGAGTAGATCGAGGATCACTTTGGTGATAGATTGATTCAAAACATTAAAAAAAGCGCGTTATCATAATGATGGCAATGTCAATCAACTGTCTACTCTTTCTTGTCGAGAATGGCGGCCGTGTCCTCTTCCATGAAATATTGGCGAGCCATCTTGGACTGCACCTTCACAGTCGGTCCTCTTGGTTTTGGCCGATGTGTGTCGACAGCTTTGATCGGCAGTGTATATCTATGAGAAACAGTGCGTAATCAGACGGGTAGCAGAAAGAGACCAGAACAACTCACCTCTCTTCATCACAACCATACGCTTTGAGAGTCAATTTGACTACTGTGTGTAGGGGTATCTTGATATAGGGTAAATCTACCTGAGGCAAATTGTGGAAATAGGCGTATCTGTGATTGAAAAATAATGTAACATGCAAATGAGATGATATGACATGTAATTGACCTACAGACAACGAAGAATCGCCTATCAGAGTACGACGGCGTTAACTAAGAGAACGTCAATGGTATACCAAAGGCTCACTTGATGTCCAATGATCAGAATATTCTCCTGGCGTTCTAGCTCCATGATAACGGGTTCTAATCGCACGACAACGTCACGATAGGATTCTCCTCCTCGGTATCTATAATTAAACTTGTCTTCGTCACGGTTCGCGAAGTCATCTGGATATGCTTGCTGGACATCATTGTCATTCAGAAACTTTTCCAGCAAGCAGCCTGCCGCACCTCAATTTCCTTGCAGCCCAGCACTATCAGATCGACATTTCAGAAGCTGAAATTTATGCTTACCTCGTATGTCATACCATCGCAAACCCCTTCAGCTAATCAGCACCTCGATAACGGGTCGATGATGGCATCGTACCTGCATCAAGTTCATCCAGGGATTTCCATGTTAACTTTGAATAAGGAAGCTTTGAGCCTGTCTGAATCGTACGCTTAAGAGTCGACGTCCAAACCTGCGTCATCAAGAATGAGACATACGAAAACAACTTCGAAACACGGAAAAAGAACCCACTGTCAAGGGGGCATCTCCAATATTGTCGGTAATCAAATCAGGAAGTGCATCTGCGTATTGCATCCCCCGTGGCGAGAGAAGGGAATCTCCTCCAATCTTCCCTTCCACGTTGAATTGACTTTCACCATGCTTGAATTCAATACTTGGGTTAGGACGTAGTGCAGAAAACAACGGACGTTCCACTTACACGAGAGAGATATATACTCCGAGGTTTTAAATGAAGATTCATCAGATAAAACGCGATTCGACTAGCCAGGTATCCATGGATGTTAGAGACAGTGACGTTACTTCCAACATTCACGATGCGAAGGTACGACAAATGATCTTCAGTAATGGTTTCGTAAACTTTCTCGTATTCCTGAATTCGACGCAAGAAGTCTCGTTTAGCATCTTCAGGAGACATGTCCTTGTAGTCAGGGTCTCCAGACGAAACTTTTAAGGCGACATTAGCTGCAATAACGGCGGGATCATCACATAAGGATTCCAAGAATATGATATCAAGGCCTTTTTCCCGTTTCACCCGTTCTTCAATCCAAGCTCTGCACGCCTTCCTATGGGTCGATCGAACTAACATATGTGAACTAAGAGGACCTCACCTGCGAGCTCGAGTACTATTGGTAGCATCTATTCCACTTTTATAGTTGATGTGATCGATATTATTTAAGTGGCGTACCGTGTATCCCGACATTCCCGCCCTCCTTCAACCACTGAATTAACATCTCCAGACTGTCCTGAGCCAATTTCTCTCGAGATTCATTTCCCTGCGGATTATCATGGCTGAACCAGGAAGCTGTGTGCTCTTCCTTGACGCCACCTCTACGCCATCATCTCAAGCTCTAATATCTTATTTTTAGAAAGATTGAAACCCACTGCGCAACCTGCTGCCGTGCTCTCGTGCGCCTTAATTGACCTACGTTAAACACCTTTCAAAGAAAGAGGACCAAAAAGCAATATGAGAAAGACCAATCCAAGAAACAAAGAGGGGGGGGGAACCTGAAAATTCAATTCACCTTGACATCATATTCAAGCCACTATGGGGTACCCAGAGTCAATATCAGCGAAACAACTCGATATCATCGGTGGTTGATGGTGGGTGAAGGGGGGGAAGACCCACACTAAGATAGATTTGTAATTTGTTACTGAGGTAAGATTTACCGCGTGCAGGCAACCCAACCTGTTGGTAAATTGAGAATCAGCCACGAGCGTTTAATGTGCCGCCGCCGTTCCTGCCGAAGAGATCGATGCCTGAGCTTCCGTACATTATCGGCCCGAAGAGCAGAATGACAATCCAGGCAAAATGGCTGAAAAACCATCGGGGTCAAGCCAGCAAGAATATCCACATACCATGGCTAATACAATTTTGTTGTCCGAGTAATCTGGTTTGGCGACTATAACGAACACACGACTCGACGTTTAGGATGTTGGGGATGCAGTAGGATGGAAGGCTTCCAATGTACCTTTTCCTCCAATTCCTTTGACGGGCACTGGGGGTGTGGCAGCTTGGGATCCTCTCCTACTTGTAATGGTCGATTCATCAAAGCGCTTAAGCCTAATGGAGCCCATGATATTGAGAATGCAATACTCATTAGTGTCCAGGAAGAGCAGAAAAAATCAAGCATTCTCAACCAGCCATAGAAGTCTGGAGAGCAGGCCAGGAGGAGCAAAGGGCTACTCACATTGGTCCACCAGCGACAAAGGCAACAGGAGGACCACCAGGAGACATTGGCTGGAGCTCTCCTGTGTCTTGCATATCTTGCATATCTTGGAGTACACCAGTGACACGCATCAGATCCCGGCTAATTTTGGGGGAAGGGATTATGGGACTCCCATCGGCATTGGCCATAGTGTATTTATGAGCAAGATACACTGACGATGGACCGGGCGCTTGAACGTGTGTGGAAGACAACTAACTGGTAGCTCGTCACAAGTTACCAAATAAACATTTGTTTAACATAAAGCCTTTCCAAACCAAATCATAGCATTAAGAATGCAACACTACATAGTACATCACAAGGTATTAACGGTCACATTGGAGACAACCAGGTTAGACCATCCTGCATTACAAATGCGGGTTAAAAGAGTGAACAGTAACTAACAGCGTGTGGATATATAAGGATATTAAAGAACATGAGCATCAAGGGCCATGGCAGGTATATTATGCGGATTCCGAGCCTAGAGTAGGGTCATCGAAGAAGATCGTGAAAGAATGACCAGGTTTAGTGTCTATATGAGATCTGATTGTATTGTGATGGAAGTCCTCGAGAAGTAGGTGGCCTACAGGACGACGAGTTGCACTTGCCTGGGCGCAACCAGTACGCACACTTCGCAATGCATGTTATGCTCGACAACACAGCATACTCCACAGGCCTTTCTTACGACCATGGCCATCATTATCACCACGGTCTTGGTCATACATCCCCATCCTTGTGTCATTGACATTCTGCGTGTCGATTCCGTTTATTACATTCTCTCTTGCATTGTCAGGATGCTTGGCTGCCGGTGAGGTATAGTAAGGCTCTGATTGGTTCAATTGGAGTCCATTGCCATTCAGCATAACCTGAGCATTGGATGATTGACGTCCATATCCTGGACCAACACTTGTTCGGTAATTTGTGCCTGTGTGTACCGAAGCATAGGGATGCTGAGAAACGATGGCTTGATTGCTCAGGTTGAAATCCCGTTGGCTCTGTCTGCGACTAGGTGGCACAATAGGCTGAACGCTCAAATCACGGCTGACATCACGTTCGCGTGTCTCTGGCCTCCGTCTTTTTTGATCAGTGTGTGCGGCGGGAACAGGAGTAAGCTGTGCCACGCCATTGGCAGTTACATCAGCTGCTGGTCGAGAGGGTCGCCGATGGACATGGTCGCGTTCACGTCGATCACGATGATGTCCAGCGGAAGTACTGCTCTGCTGTCAAGATATGAATGAGAATAACCACCAAACACACAGTTACTACATACAGTGCCAGCCTCCCAGCCCTTGCCATTGTTAAGCAGCATCCAATCATATTTCCCATCTTCTTGTTCACCGAGCGTTTTCAAAACTTTGGTGAACAGCTCTCGGAGGAAATCATAATCTGGAGCCTCCTCAAAGCCTAATTTACGGACATAATTCATATAAATAGAAAATTCCTCTGAAGAGCATGATAAGCGACAATAACATCAGAAATTTCAAACACATACCAGGAAAACCCTCACAAAGTTCGGATATAGGAGTCGACTGTTTCTTCTCACCAATTTTCTCATACTTCTGCTTGTTGGTAGCCGCACGAAGACCCTGCCATGGGAGACCTCCTCGCAAAAAATACATAAAAACATGGCCGAGAGATTCAAGATCATCCCGTCTCGACTGTTCACGGCCGAGGTGGGTATTGATTGACATGTAACGAGCGGTGCCTGAAAGAGACTTTCTCTCTCGGTAGGGGATATGGACCTTTGTCTTGGGATCACGGTAGAATTTGGCCATGCCAAAGTCTAGAAAATCAGGAGTTAGGGTCCACATTCCAGACAGAAGACAAAAAAGACATTGAACGTGACTAATAAGAGTCAGATAATAACTATGGTGGATCGCTGTCGCGCTCAAGAACCCCTGTAGTTTGCCGAAGAGGAAGATCGTGATACTCACCAATAAGGTGAATAATGTTGGCATTCTTACTTCCAGGTACACCAATCAGGAAGTTGTCGGGTTTGATATCACGGTATATGAGGGACTTTTCATGAACAGATTGTACACGGGTAACCTATACCCTGGAGTCAGCAACTTGAAAATGAGCGAGCGTAATTTATGTCAACCGGCCAGAGGGCGAATTAAAATATAAGTCGCCGGACAAGACGAGGGCATGCAGAGAGAGGATTAATCTGACCATTTGTTTTGCGACCATGCAGACTGTTTTGATAGTAAACTTGCGACCGCACATATCGAACAAGTCTTCGAGGTTAGGACCAAGGAGATCGATGACAAGGACATTGTGAAGACCTTCTTGACCAAAATGGTGGACCTGAGGCACCCCAACTAGCAGTAGATGAGTAAACAATGGATGGAACATGAACAACGACGCAACGGGTGCCATTCAACGTTCGGTAAGATCGGAATTCATCTCTTAGTTGAGGTGCATCCGATTTTCGTGGTTCCTGAATGGGATGTTAATCGAATTCCTGGATAAAAAGTGGTGAACAACACACGAATTTGATAGCCACGGGTGTAGCCGACGAGATTTTTGTTCCTAAAGACGAGGGTGAGACAAGGTAGATGTTCTAGAGAGCAGCAGACAAGCTGGGTAGCATTTTCGGCCAACAGGCATTGAGCTGTATATAGGACCACAGCGCCGAATAATACAATAAGGTCCCTTTGGGCGTTGATCCGATTCGTAGCCGTAGAAACCCAGAGAACACAAACCTTCGAAGACCACACCAAAGGAGCCTTCACCGATCTTTTTCCCTACTCGATAGTGATTTCCGACGATGCCATGGGAGGTCGAGGACTGTGTGGGATGTGATGACGAGGATGCTATGACATGGGGAGTCGACATAATGGTAGAGAAGATTGGGAGGCTGAGGAGGGATGTTGTTAGCCAGTCTGAAGAGGTATGGAAGAGACTGGAAGGAAAGAGAGGTCAGTGTTTAGCTGGAATGGAAGCGGACTCGTCAAACAAAGCCTGTACAGCGGACTTTGGACTTTTGATGCACGTGATCATGTCCTTCCTTTTTTGTATTTCTATTCTACGACCTATCCAAATGGCTGGTGTGGAAAAATATGGGAAGAGTGAAGGGATATTCGAAGGTGATGGCATAGTAGCGCCATGTCATTAGCAGCTAGCTGTCGTGTAGTGGGCTAGTATCCGACATGGTGTATAGCTAAGAACTCTGTGAGGACTTTGATTCCACCCCTCTATTCTTCAGGGTCAGACTATGTCCTGCTTGATGACAGTTGTCATTCCGAGTGACTTCATTCCGAGTGACTTAATTCTAGAACAGCTTTGTCGCCTGTTGTTTACGAACTACCATAGCCCAGATACTAGTGATCAGGCTTGATAGTGCTCCCTGTTGTCCTAATCGTAGCTTTCATTCATGCATTTCCCAGATAGTGGACGACATGCTTGAAGCTTTTGTCTTTCACCAATCTTCGATGATTACTGATCTCATGATCATGGTAGCTTTCTATTATCAATAGAAAAGAACCAATGCGGCTACATGATAAGCCGTGCCTACGTAACTCGACTAATAATAAACCTCACCAACCAACCACCATGTGAGTGAATGCTTATTCCTAAAGACCAGAAATTGAGCCACTTTCCACTAGGACCACTTCTCCTATCCAGTCGTTGCCTCTAGAATTAGCCAATTTTGCTGACCGTATCTCAAAACTCGAACGTAGACGAGAGGAACTCCTTCGCGAGGTTTCTGACATAGAGTTACAGCTGAGCGGTGAAAGGGCGGCATACAACACACTTATGAATCGTCAGACATCGGTCTATAAATTACCTGCAGAGCTCCTGAGCCACATCTTTCTCCTATGTCAGGCTGCAGGCCCTCCCCTCTTCTATTCTTCCTTTGCCGTTGCTGCATCTCATGTCTCACGCCATTGGCGCACCGTTTCTCTCTTAACACCCCTTCTATGGAACGACATCAGGGTTTCCAAACGAATCCGACACCCCCTGTTGCGACTAGAAGCCCACCTCAGTCGCTCATGCGATTGTTTCCTTGACATTTTAATCGATGTTCTCCTTTCAGATATTGAACCTCTTTTGACCCTAATTTCCGGACACTCCAAACGCTGGCGTCGATTCTCGCTGGTGACAAGATACGACCATCTTGTCACAGTCGAGAAATGTCTCCGCTACTCTTCGGTGCCCAAGTTAGAGCATCTCAGTCTTCTGATTGGAATGTCACAGGAACACAACTCACCAAGGCGCGAATACCCCGAAGGATGTCCTATGATATTCTCCGAGGGTGCACCATCCTTGCAACTTGTCCGTCTTGGAGGACTCGCTCTAGGTAACCTGGTCCCACCCACTGGGATGATTTCAACCCTGGATCTAGGCGGGTTCGCAAGATACTGCATGGAGCCCTCTCAATTCGTCTCATTCTTACAAGCACTCCCTTCCCTAGTTAATCTCTCTCTGAGTCAACCTCACGTCCATTATACGCGCGACGTCACAAAGCAGGTCGAGTTACCTCTACTACGGTCCCTTCGCATTTGTGGTCCCCACACCTTTCCACTTATCCCTCTCTCACTTTTGGTGCTCCCAAAGCTTGAATCACTTATTTTATATGAGGTTGAGAATTTCCATTCACCCGTCTTCCCATCTGTCAAAGAGCTGTCACTCGAGGCTTGCTCATTTGATGAGGTTGCAGTCACAAACATGCTCCATGCATTCCCCTCTATCGCAAAACTCACTATGGACCCCTTCATTCCAGCTATCTGCTCGGCGATAAATATGTATGTTGGCATGCCAGAGAGCAGTATTCCCTGGCCTTGTCTACACACGCTCACCTTGCGTCACATAGACGCGGGTGACGTTGTCCGCCTCACGGGCATAGTCTCTGTTCGCTACTCATCTCATGCTATCCAGGAGTTGCGGATAGACAGACGGACAAGGACAGTGCTCCGGCAGAAAAAGTTATTCAATTGGTTCAAGAAGGTGGTGTCAATAGTGAATTGTGATGAGCCGGAGACATGGCCTCCCGGCCTCGGTTATGATGATCTTACTGACATAGTTGCGCGCAGCTGATTTATTGGAGAAATGGATCATGGGATTTGGTAGTCATGTTATTTTGTAATGAATGACGAATGTCGTGGAGGATGAGCAGTTGAGCAGTTTGCTGATTAATTTGAGATCGCTTAGGTAAGGGTGATTGAGCAATACATCGCTGGCGGCCAGCCTGCTCAAGTAAGCGTAAGCCCTATGAATACTCTCGCTCTCCTCTCATCCTCCGACATTTAAAAGCCGACATTCTATCCTCGTTCTGCATTCTTTCTAGTCCGCCCACTATTTCATACACTTTCTGTCTGATACTATCATGTCCATTCGCGCCGTTAAGCTCGCAGTAATATCGGATTTTGTAAGTATCCGTCTCCTGTCACTCTTCAAAATATTTACGCCTGTTCCCTTTCTAGACCTGCCCGAGCTGTTTTGTTGTCCAGCATGAACTTACTACTGCCATGGACTACTGCAAAGACATTCTGAAGCTTCCTCTTGAATTTCAATTCCAGCACATGCCCTTTCGCCTCATTGGCCCCAAATGCCTCTCACCCGGAGAAACTACCGAACGTGTCAGGTTCTACGATTGCCATCTAGGCCAAGGGCGCTCAGTTAGTCTTCGCCAATGCGTCACGAAATGGGCTGAAGAAAAATCGATTCCGATGTGTGTTTTGTCCTCCCTAATCCTGTCTCAATGCAGTATACTGACTAGCATGGGCGTAGGAATTGGAACGGTGTGATTGGCCACACGACTAACGCTCATCGTCTCTGCTATAAGGCAGCACAAATCGGTGGTCAGGATTCCCAGCTGAAAATCATCACAGCAATCTTCTATGCAAGTATGGTTGATAGCAAAGATATATCGGATATCCAGGTCCTTGCGGAGGTCGCAGAATCTGTTGGGCTCATGACCAAAGATGAGGTTTGTGGAAGACTTAGTCCTGTGACGACCTGCTGAAGTTTCTATGCAGGCTATGGCATTTTTCCATACCGACGAGCTAGAAGCTGAGGTAAGCAAAGTTGCGGACGCTGCTCGCGCGAAAGGCATTACAGGCGTGCCTATTACTGTCATTGACGGCAAGTGGGCCGTTAGCGGCGGGCAATCATCGGATGTTTTTGTACAGGCGAGTAGCCGTTTTCGTCTTACTGATCGGATGCTGAGTTTATCGTCAGATTTTCAAGAAGTTGGCTACCACCGGTGTTGGCTCCTCACCTTACCATTTACCGGGCCCGGCAGTACCCACCCAGATTTGTGCTTAAATCACTATTTCCTGACCTAGTAGAATCTTGTTCCGGCCGACCTATACCACGTCTTTTATGTGTCTTGGTAGCTGCTATTTTTTCCTCACGTACCTTACCTGTCCAGCTTTTGTTGTGTATACTAACATACTCGGTTGAGCTTTATGGATTTCTTGTGTCTCCTAATTTTCATATTTACTCAGCTAGGCTGAGTAATCTAAGAAACTAGTAGGGCCACGTGCTACATTTAAAGCTATGAGAGGCAGGGTGCTTGGGTCCTGGAAAGATGTTTAAGGTTCAAGAATGGACACAGGCCGAATTTATCTGTTGAAACACTGAGTATTTGGGAGTGTGACCACTTTTTGGGGAGGGCACAATGATTAATGGCAACTACAGTCCAGAAAGTCCGCTCTCGAGCCGTCCCATTGATGCAGATTAGAGAGTGTCAGAGTCTGTTGCAGATTTGGTACCATCACTTGTCATATCTATTACCTGATTCTATTACCTGATTCCTCTATATATAGTCGACTCTATCTTAACTGGTAAGGTAGATAATATATTATGTAATATCAATTCAATGACTTGATAAACCTGTAATAGAAGGTATCCTCTAGGCTATCTATCACATCTATCTCTGCTTCTCCCTATGTCCTTGGTAATAAATATTCACCTCCACCATATGTTCTATTGACCTCTCCTTATTAAATGTTTCATCTATATTCCTCACATATATCAGCCTCTCAATCTTCTTCAACTTAAATTCCTTCTTCTTTGCAAACTCCAAACTTATCACTCAGTGTTACAATAAGTCCTAGTGTAGAAATAAAGAGCAACCTTGTATTGGTTAACACAAGAGAGCTCAGTAGAGTTCCTAGTACAGATGAGTCTACTCTATATACCTCCAATATATGGTCTGTGCATACTTTATATCTAGCTTACTCTAAATGTTATGAGTTATATATTTAAGAGTTATCTTATTATATATAACATCACCCTTCTCTTGTGTCACACATGGTCATATCACTTGTAACAGTTGTGACATTATATTATTCCTTTTTACTAAGTCTGAAATAAAAATAAAAAGAAGAAAGAGAGAAAAATCAAAAGAAAAATAAAAGAAACTTAAATGATAGAATAGAAGCACTTTTAGATAGTAGAGTAATAGAATGAGTGTCAGATTCAAGGATAGTAGACTTATTCCTTTTCTATTATTATTTATTCTTGTATTTCTAACTTTATCTTTACTATGACTTTTTTTAAAAATTCCTTCTTCTCTGTTTTCTATACTTCCACCAGCTTTTTATTCTTTTTATTCTTCTTTTTTTTTCTCTTTTCAATTTAACTGTCAAAAATCCTCAAAATAGACTTGAATATTTTCTACTTTTATGATTTCTTTTTAATTTCTCTTTTTCTTTATAGTTTAGTTTTCTTATTTCCTCTTTTGGACTTAGCTAAGAGTATAATATAATATAATATCATATAACAGTCAAAAATATTACAGAGCATAACAAATATAAGAAGGACAATAAACTTAGTTTTTATTTTATTTTATTTTATTTTATTTTCTCTTAGATTTTATTGTTGATTATAAGATGAAGAAGACAAAGTATGACACAGTCACAAGTCACATGACAAGGTCACATAAGTCACATACTCATGTAACATGATGGAACAATATAGAAGGTTTTGGGTAGATAACTGTATAATATACATGTTGGTCTTAAGACAAACACATAGTCTTTAGAGTAGGCTAGAAAAGTAGTAGCACAGACCATTGTAGTTTAGTATATAAGGTAGAT